>Ga0335078_10003825_pt1 | contig 22386 bp, 24 predicted proteins | sample Lox_Sample_32_FD_206711 | JGI IMG/M metagenome (GOLD analysis project Ga0335078, IMG submission 206711) | Soil microbial communities from Loxahatchee National Wildlife Refuge, Florida, United States - Lox_Sample_3.2 | ecosystem: Environmental > Terrestrial > Soil > Wetlands | place: USA... | reverse complement strand
GCGCAAATGGGCGCCGGGTGCGCTGGCTGGTACAGCTATGACTAGGTGGACAACGCCAATCATCCGAGCGCAACCAGGATCATACCTTCGCTGCAACGGATCGTACCTGGGGACATCTTCCCCGCGCTGCCCGGAGCAAAAACCGCATTCATCGTTGGCTCTGTAACACCCGGGCGCGATCTCACACTGACTGTCCCGGCTCCTGACGGAAGCCTCATGGTGAGCTGGGAGTTCTTCCTTGAGCCGTTTGGAAACGGACAGACACGGCTACTGGTTCGTGGGCGTGTCAGTGCGAGCTGGCCCGGCACGAACAATGGCCACAAGCCTTCGGTCAGGCGCCCGATCGAACGCGTCTATCAGCTACTGAGCCACACCCCCCGCTGGCTGATGACACCCGTGGCGGAGATCGGTCATGGGATTATGCAGGCGCGGCAACTTCAGCAGATCAGGCGCCGAGCGGAGGGTGGCTGCCAGGCTCATCGCTGAGAGCTAGTGAGTTACTGCCTACTTCTTGGCGTTGAACCGGGCTTCGATGGCGGGCCAGTTCACCACGTTCCACCAGGCGCTCAAATAGTCACCGCGGCGGTTCTGATATCGCAGGTAGTAGGCGTGTTCCCACACATCCACGCCCATCACCGGGTACTTGCCTTCCATCACCGGGCTGTCCTGGTTGGCCGTAGAGATGATGTCGAGCTTGCCGCCGCTCCAGACCAGCCAGGCCCAGCCTGACCCGAAGCGCGCCATGCCGGCGGCCTGCAGCTTCTCTTTGAACTGATCGAAGCCGCCGAACGCGCCGGTGATCGCCTGGGCCACGTTGCCTACCGGCCCGCCGCCCGCGCCCGGCGCCATGATGGTCCAGAACATGGAGTGGTTGATGTGGCCGCCGCCGTTGTTGCGCACAGCCGTGCGGATGTTCTCGGGCACGATCGCACAATTGTTGGCCAGCAGCTCTTCGACGGTCTTGCCCGCCAGGACGGGCGCCGATTCTACCGCTTTGTTCAGGTTGGCGACGTATGCGCCGTGGTGTTTGTCGTGATGGATCTCCATCGTCATTTTGTCGATGGATGCCTCCAGGGCATTACTCGCGTAGGGTAATGGGGGAAGTGTGAATGACATATCGGTCTCCGTTGTCTCCTCGTTAGTGTGATGTTCCATTCCCTCCGCCCGCGCGCTCGAAGGCGTCGGCCAGGCGGAACATACCCGGCTCGTCAAAATGCCGGGTCAGAATCTGCATTCCTACGGGCAACCCTTCGCTGGTCTTGCCGCACGGTACGCTCATGCAGGGAATGCCGGCCAGCGAGCCGGTAATCGTGTAAATGTCCGACAGGTACATGGCCAGCGGATCATCGATCTTTTCGCCCAGCTTGAAGGCCGGGAAGGGCGACACCGGCGCCACGATGGCGTCCACCTCCGAAAACGCGCGCTCGAAGTCGCGGGCAATGAGCGTCCGCACCTTCTGCGCTTTCAGATAGTAGGCGTCGTAATAACCCGAACTCAACACATAAGTGCCCAGCATGATGCGCCGCTTGCACTCCGCGCCGAAGCCCTCGCCGCGCGTCCGCCGGTACATGTCGCTCAAGGTTCCAGAATCAGCCGAGCGGAAGGTATAGCGCACGCCGTCATATCGGGCCAGGTTGGAGCTGGCCTCGGCAGTGGCGATGATGTAGTAGCAACCGATGGCCCAGTCGGTGGCGGGCAGGCTGATCTCACGCACATCACAGCCCAGGCCGCGCAAGGTCTCGATCCCCGCGGCGATCAGGTCCCCGGTTTCACTCGCCAAATCTTTTAGATACTCGCGGGGCAGCCCAAGCTTCAAGCCTTTGACGTTTCCGTCGAGCGATTGCGTGTAATCCGGTACGGGCGCCTCGGCTGAAGTGGCGTCCAGCGGATCCCGTCCGGCGATCACCCGCAGCAGAGTGGCGGCGTCGCGAACCGTGCGCGCCAGCGGCCCGATGTGATCGAGCGAGCTGGCGAACGCCGTAAGCCCGTAGCGCGAGACGCGCCCGTAGGTCGGAGTCACACCCACCACGCCGCAGAACGAAGCGGGCTGCCGGATGGACCCGCCGGTGTCCGATCCCAGCGCCAGCACCGCGGTTCCCTGGGCGACCGCGGCCGCCGACCCACCGCTCGATCCGCCGGGCACACGGTCGAGCGCCAGGGGATTGCGCACCGGACCGAACGCCGAGTTCTCGTTGGACGATCCCATGGCGAACTCGTCGCAATTGGTCTTGCCGAGAATCACTCCGCCCGCTTCTTCCAGCCGCGCGATGGCGGTGGCATCGTAGGGCGGCACATAGCCAGCCAGCAGCTTCGATCCGCAAGTGGTGCGGACGCCCTTGGTGAGGATGACGTCCTTCACGGCCATCGGCACGCCGGCCAATGGGCCGGGGTCCTGGCCCCGCGCAATCTTTTCGTCAACGCGGGCGGCGGCGGCCAGGGCGCGTTCGGGCGAGAAATGCAGGTAGGCATGCGTGGACCCATTCTGCGCTTCGGCAAACCGCAAGGCCTCCTCGGTCAACTCGGCGGCGCTGAATTGCCGCGCCAGTAAGCCTTCCCGGATGCGGCGAATGGTGAGTGCGGGAATCTCCATAGATCAGCGTTCGATGACTTTCGGGACTTTGAAGTAGCCGCCGCCGGCCTTGGGCGCGTTGGCCATGGCGGTCTCGGTTCCCAGCGGCGAGCACGGGGTATCGGCGCGCCAGGTGGCCCGGTCGCTGGCGGGGTAGAGCACCTGGGCCATGGGTTCGACGGCGGTGGTGTCGATCTCGTTGAGGCGCTCGACGTGCCCCAGAATCTCGTCGAGGTCGGCGCGGAATTTACGGACTTCCTCTTCGCTCAGGTTCAGGTTGGCCAGTTCCGCTACGTAGCGGACTTCCTGCTCGGTGATTTTCACGCGGTGGCCTTCTTGCGCGCGCATTTGTAGAGGTTCCGCAGGACGGGATCGGCGATCTGATCGGCCTCGTCCGATACCGCCAGGGCGCCGGGTTCAGCCGTCCCGGCCCGCTGCGGTTGGCGCCGCGACGGCATGATCCGGAACTCCAGGTCTTCGACGATTCCGTGCCCCAGATGGCGTCCGAGGTTGGCGACGATCTGCCCGGAAAGCGCGTGCAGTTGACTCTTCCAGACGGCGTCTTCGACTTCCACGATCAGGCGGGTCCGCACCATGCGCGCCACCCGCGCACGCGCGGCGATCTTTTTGCCGACGGCCAGCGGCCAGGCGGCGCGCGCCAGACCGTCAACGTCGATCGGACCGCCGCCCGACGTGAGCTTGCCCATCAGTCTGCTGGCGCGTTCCATGTTGCGGGTCCCGATTATTGTAGCGCATGCGGGCGAGCTTGGTCTGTATGGCTTGGCACGGGGAACCGCTTGCTGACGCGCGCGGCTCATCCTGAGCCACACTCTGAGCCACGACCGTAAGGGAGTGGTCTTCCCGGGAGATACTGGATTCGATGACCGATGCCGGCCTGATCGCCCGCGCCAGCAAATTCCATCCCTGGGATGCTATGGCGCCTGCCGCGCTCGCGGCGATTTTGCGGCGGGGCCCGTTCCAGTCCACGGCAGAAACCGGTTGCGGAGGGAGCACGATCGTGTTGTCGCAGGTGAGCGACCGTCACGCGGCCTTTGCGATCGAAGGCGAAAACCGCACGATCTCGAGCCTGCGCCGGCACGCCGGCCTGCGGGCCGGGCACGTCACTTTCGTCGAGGGCGAGACGAAGGACACTCTGCCGGGCTACGCCTTCGAAGGCGAGCTCGATCTGGTTTTGCTCGATGGGCCGCATGCCTATCCACTGCCGCAGACGGAATACGTCTATCTCTTTCCGAGGCTGCGCATCGGGGGATGGCTGGTGGTGGACGACATCCAGATTCCTTCGGTCCATGAGCTGTTCCATTTCCTGAGGAAGGAATCTTCGGTCAGGCTGGAGGAAGTGGTGGTGCGGACCGCGTTCTTCCGGCGGGTCAGCGCGGCCGCGCCCGCGCCGGACGGCTGGATGGGACAGGGAATCAACCGGCGCACGCGCTGGCGCTATTCCTGGCGCGACCGCCTCCGTAGCGTGCGCGGCCACCTGCCATGGCAGTAAGATCATGGGGACGGAGACCGCCATGTTCCCCATCCAAAAGATACTCCTGCCTGTTGATTTTTCTGAGCGCTCGTCTCAAGCTGTACGCTTCGCGGCGGATCTTGCCGGGCGCCTCAACGCTGAAATGATCCTGCTGCACGTGCTGCCGCCATATCACGAGTTCGGGGGGATCGAACTGGCTTCGGCGATCCTCACGGACCTCATTGCGGAGCGGCACCAGGACGCCGAGCGGCGCTTAGCCGGGTTCCTGGACGAGGATCTGCGCGGCCGCCGCGTGCGGCGCGTGCTGCAGGACGGCGACCCCGCGCACCAGATTGTGGAATGCGCGCACCGCGAGCAAGCCGGCCTCGTCATGATGCCCACGCATGGCTACACGCGATTTCGCCGCCTGTTGCTCGGATCGGTGACCGCGAAAGTGCTGCATGACGCCGATTGCCCGGTGTGGACCACGGCGCACGCCGAAGCGCTTCACTCCGGAGAGTTCGCCTTGCGCCGCATCTTGTGCGAGATCGGGCCGGAACCTGCCGCGGAGCGTACGCTCGAGTGGGCCGCGGGCCTGGCCTTGGAGTTCGGCGCGCAACTGACGCTGGCGCACGTGATGTCCGAACTCGACCCCCGAACGGAGGCTTACTATCTTTCTCCTGAGTGGCGCAAACTGATGACCGATCGCGCGGAGGAACAGATCGCGGCCTTGCAGGGAAAGTCCGGCACGCACGCCGAAGTGATTCTGCTGATCGGGCGCGCCGCGGACATGCTCTGCGAGGAAGCCCGCAAGCTGCCGGCGGACCTGTTGGTGATCGGCCGGGGAACCGAGGCGGGCATCTTAGGGCGTCTGACGGGCCACGCGTATTCCACCATCCGGCAGTCGCCATGTCCGGTGGTGAGTGTTTGATACCGTCAAGAAAGTCAGGAAAAGACCGGGAGACCGAATCAACTCCCCTCCGCACGCCGGCGTGGGTTTCGGATTCGCCGCCGGGCGGTGACGTTGCGTCGCGCTAACCGCGCAAGTAGTACTTAGAAGTTAGGTTCGATGTTATGTTGCGCACACCGGAGCCGCGCTTCCAGCGTTGTCATAAAGGGATTGGTGCTGAGCTGTACAAGACGAGAGGCTCCCAGGCTCTCTTTGTGTATGATGGGGGAACTGCCGGGGATCAACGCTTCTTTGGGGACGCGGTATAAATCACCGGACCCGCGTTCGACATAAGCGCCTGGCTCATTAAGTGATTCCCAGGTCACTTCGGGAAGACTGAATCGCTGTTGCGGTTCCACAGACCGCATCTTCGCTTGTTCCATTAACACTTCTCCTTTCTATTCTCGCTAACATGATTCGGTATCCCGGTCTCTTCCATTTCAGGTTAGGCGCGCCTGTGGAGGATGTCAACAGATTGAAACAGATACCGGAACGCGCAATGCGCACGCAGGCAGAAACAGGCAATTACACTAATAACACGCACTTGCGGCGGAACCGCCCAGACAGACCCGGTGAGCGGACTGTTCCGGCATGGTGCCGCATCCGAGTAAGTCAGTTAGTAACGCGGCACCGCGCGCTCATCAGTGCTGCGTCAGAATCTCCCGTATCCGCACCCAGGATTCGCGCCACGCCTTCGCATTCCCTTCGCTGGGGTTGGGCTCTTCGCCCGCACGCATGAAGCCGTGCCCGGCGCCGTCGTAGGTCGCCGGCATGTAGGTCTTGCCCAGTTGCTTCATTTTTTCCACGGTGTCGGGAATGGTCGCGTCGATGCGGGCATCGTTGCCGGCGTAAAAGCCGAATACGGGAGCGGTGATGCGCTTCATAGCATCCGTCGCCGGAGGGGGTCCATAAAAGACCAGCGCCGCGGCCAGGCCGGGGCGGTTGGTTGCGAAGCGGAAGGCCTGGCCCCCTCCCCAGCAAAAGCCGGCCACGAAAAGCTTGTGGGTGGCGGCGGGCAACTTCAAGGCGTAATCCGCGACGGCGTTAAGATCGGCGGTGATCTGTTCGGCATCGAGGTGGCTGACCGCGTGAATGACCTCGTCCGGTTTGAAACCCGACGTGCCTTTGCCATTGGGCGCCATGCCGGAAAGCAGGTCGGGAGCGACCGCGATGTATCCGTCGGAGGCGAACTCATCGGCCACCTCCTGCACCCAATCGGTCATGCCGAAGATCTCGTGAATCACCAGCACGACGGGGGTTTTGTCTTTGGATTCGGGATATGCAATGAACGTGTCCACGGCGCGCCCGTCGTGCTTGACGGTCACCCACTCGCGATGCCGCGGGGACTTTTCCAGGCGCGCCGCCGCCCACTGCTGGGCGCACAGTGAAGAGGCCGCCAGAGCGGCCAGGAGCATAATTCGCATTCCACCGTTATAGCGCATTGGCGAGCGACTATAATATCCGATTGGACGCCGCGGATGGACAAAAGCGGAAGGCCGTTGGCAGTTGCAGAACTCAAGATCTTCGACCCTCGTGACGATACGACGGCCTCGGCTGGGGCCGAGTTGCTCGATGCCAGTGTCACGCAACGGGGCAAGCAATACTGGATGTACCTCGCCGGCCAAGCCTCCGGATTCGGACCTACGGAGATCTACAGCGCATCACTCCCGCCGGGAGCGCCGCTTTCCGCAGCCGGCTGGCAGCCCCTGCGCGGCGCCGCGGGAGAACTCCTGCCAGTTGCAGGGAAGACCCGCAGTGGGGCTTGGGATGGCAAGGGCGGACGGCACTGCCCATCGTACGTCCAGGGATGGGACACCGAAAGAGGCGCCCGGGTGGAACGGATCTACTATGCGGGGGCGGCCGAGCATCTGTGGGGACCGTATGCCATCGGCTTTCTCGAATGGGATGGGGAACAGTGGGTGGATCAGCCCCAGCCGGCGTTCACGGCAAACCAGGATTGGGAACATGGAAGCGTCTACGAGCCCAACCTCATCTACCACGACGGCCGGTGGAAGATGTGGTACGTCGGCGGCTCGAACCAGGAGGATTATCTCGTGCAGGGCTACGCGGAAAGTGCGGATGGCCGCGCCGACTGGAGCGAGCACGTGGTCTTCGCGCCGCCGGAATTCAAGATGTTCGATTTCTGCGTGGGCGCGCACGGGGGATTGTTCGACGCCATATTCGCGCGCGTCTGGGTGGGACAGGGTGCACCGCCGCCTGAGACGGGATTGTGGTGGTGCACGGCGAGGAACCCTTCGGCCACGTTGTCGCATTGGAGCCAACCGGTTCAGATCATGACGGCAGAAGATCGCGGGTGGCACTGCGGCCCCTGGAAGCCGTCATTTCAGTTTAAAGATCCGCTCTGTGACCGCGCGCTGGTGTTCTTTGACGGGCTATACCGAACCAGCGATCCGGGGCCGTTCCCATTCGCCTTTACGCTTGGCTGCCTCGAGATCGATCTGCCTCATTCCGCAGCAGGGCCGCGTGGCTGCGGCGAATCACCGGCCGTTCCGCCACGCTGAGACCGGCCTGCGCGGCCGATTCCAATTCCGCTGCAAAGAGCGCCGGCTTGACGTGTCCCCCAGGCTCCGCGAACAGCAAGGTCCCGCCGGGCTTCAAAGTGGGCGCCGCTTCCTGAAAGAATGCCGCCGGCGACGGCATCTCGTGCACCACCGCGAAAGCCAACACAAAATCGACCTTGCCGGTCAGATCGGCGACTCCCATGCCGTCGGACTGCGCCAACCGGAGATCCAGCCGCTCGACCACCCCCGCTTTCCCTGCCCGCCGCCGTAACCCGGCCAGCATCTTCGCCTGGAGATCGACCGCTACCACGCGTCCGGATTCGCCCACCAGCCGGGCCAGCTCCAGGGTGAAGAATCCCATGCCGGGACCCGGCTCCAGTACGGTCATGCCTACGCGCACATGCGGCGCCAGGATCTTGGCGGGGTCGCATTCCAGCCGCCGCAACGGGCTGGCGAGAAGATATCCGATCCACCAGGGACAAACCGAATGAGGCATTTGAATTGCAACGGGTTCTTGTTTTTTCTTGCGCTCGCATGCATACAATAGCATTAGGGGAGTAGTACATCCAAGGGCTATGCTTTCGGGTGCGCCACTGAGTGGCCGAGCGCAGGATATCCTGCACACCATCGTGCGGAGCTACATCGAGACCGGCGAGCCGGTGGGCTCGCAGACGCTGGCACATCTGCGCCGCCACACCCTCAGCGCCGCGTCGATCCGCAACGTGATGGCGGAATTGGCCGATGCCGGGTACCTGTCGCAACCGCACACCTCGGCCGGGCGCGTGCCGACCGAGATGGCCTTCCGGGAGTATGTGCAATCCCTGACCGCCGGGCGCATCGCCTCGGCGGACGCGGCCCGCCTGCGCAGCGAGCTTCGCGAGGCTCATTCGGCCGAGGCTTGCATGGAGCGCTCCTGCCACCTGCTCACGGAGCTGACGCGGAACGTGGGCATTACCGCCGCGCTGCCGCCCGCGGTGCGGGAGCTCGACCAGCTCGAACTGGTTCCGCTGGGCGACCGCCGCATCCTGGTGATCCTGGTCACACGCGACGGTACGGTGCACAACCGCGTAGTCAGCCTGGAAGAGGTGGTCTCCTCCAACGAACTGGTCAGCATCCGCAACTACGTCAACCAGAACTTCAGCGGCTGGCGGCTGGAGGATGCCCGCCGCGAGTTGTTGCAGCGCATCGCCGAAGAGCGCGCCGTGTACGACGCCATGTGGCGCAAGCTTATGCTGCTCTACCGCAAGGGACTGCTGGAAGTGGAGGCCGTTCCCGAGGTGCACATGGAGGGCGTTTCGAACCTGGTGGGACTCAACCTGGACCTTACCCGCGAAACGCTGCGGGAGCTGTTGCGGGCGCTCGAAGAGAAGCAGAGAGTGGTGGAGCTGTTGAACCAGGTGCTCGAACAATCGGTCGGATCCCTGGCGGTCCGGGTGGGCCTGGAGGAGGCGCACCCGGCCATGCGGGAGCTGTCCATCATCGGCATTTCGTTCGAGATGCCCAGCGGGATCTGGGCCAAGATCGCGGTGCTCGGCCCCATGCGCATGCAGTACGAAAAGGTGATGGCCGCCGTGCTGCAGACCTCGCGGTTACTCGAAAGCATGCAGTTTTAATCCGCCCCGCGCCGTCTGATAATCTATTAATTAGTGGTGTAACCATCCGTGGCAGACGATAACCAGGAACAACAAGTATCAGGCGTGGAGGAGAACCTCCCTGTGGCCACGCCGGAGACCCAAATGACCACCCTGGCCGCCGAGCGCGACCAGCTTGCGGCCGAGAACGCGGAGCTGAAGGACCGCTGGCTGCGGGTTGCGGCGGACTTCGATAATTACCGCCGACGCGCCGAACGGGACCGCTCGGAGTACGTGCAGTTTGCGGCCATGGACGTGGTGCGCGCGCTGCTGCCCATCCTGGACGATTTCCGGCGCGCCATGCAGGTGGAAACAGCGGACAAAGAGTACGCCAAAGGCATCGAGTTGATCGCCCAGCGGCTGTTCGAGAGCTTGAAAAAGGCGGGCCTGGAGCCCATCGAGGCGGCTGGCAAGCCGTTCGACCCCAACGTGCACCAGGCGGTGGACAAGGTGGAGACGGAGGAGTTGCCGGACCACACGGTGCTCGAAGAATACCAGAGCGGATATAATTTCAAGGGAAAGCTGTTGCGGCCGGCCATGGTAAAGGTGGCCGTGAGGCCCTAGCAGGTGCCGTAGTACCCCGTGGCGAAAAGAGACTATTACGAAGTTCTGGGCATCGGCCGGGACGCAGATGATCAGCAGGTGAAATCGGCGTACCGCAAGATGGCCCTGCAATACCATCCGGACCGCAATCCTGGCGATCCCGAAGCTGAAGAGAGGTTCAAAGAGTGCGCCGAAGCCTATAGTGTGCTGAGTGACGGGCAGAAGCGGGCGGCCTACGACCGGTTCGGGCATGCCGGCGTGCAGGGCTCGGGCGCGCAGGGCTTCGACCCCGGCGTCTTTTCGGATTTCAGCGACATACTGGGCGATTTCTTCGGGTTTGGCGATCTGTTCGGCGGAGGCAGAAGCCGCCGCTCCCGCGCGCAACGCGGCGAGGATCTGCGCTACGACCTGGAGATCAGCTTCGAAGACGCCGTGTTCGGCATGACTGCCGATATCCAGGTGCCGCGCATGGAAGCCTGCGACCGTTGCCACGCCACCGGCGCCGAGCCCGGCAGCGGGTCCACGACGTGTCCCACCTGCAACGGCCGCGGCCAGATCCTGTACCAGCAGAGTTTCCTGTCGGTGCGCCGCACCTGCCACGCTTGCGGCGGCAGCGGCCAGATCGTGCGCAATCCCTGCCACCAATGCCATGGGCAGGGCTATCGGCAGGTGGTGCGTAAGCTGAAGGTCAATATCCCGGCGGGAGTGGATGAAGGCAACCGTCTGCGCCTGGCACAGGAAGGCCAGCCCGGCGCCAACGGCGGCCCTTCCGGCGATCTGTACGTGGTCCTGCGGGTGAAGGAACACGAGTTCTTCGAGCGCCAGGGCACCGATCTGCATTGCACCATTCCGGTGAATATCGGCCAGGCCTCCCTGGGCGCGGAAATCGAAGTTCCCACGCTCGAAGAGCCCTACCGCATGAAGTTGCCGGAGGGCACTCAGAACGGCGCGCAGTTCCGTTTGCGGCACAAGGGCGTGCCTACCGTGAATGGCTCCGGTCGCGGCGACCTGTACGTGCACATCGACGTGCGGATACCCTCCAAGCTGACCCGCGATCAGCGCAAGCTGCTTGAGCAGTTGCGCGACACGCTGCCGGTGGAGAATCAGCCGGTAGAAAAAGGCCTGCTGGGCAAAGTCAAAGACCTCTTCATGTAGGATCCTGGTCGTCGGCCGCCGGCGGCTTCTTGTGTTTGGGCTTCTTGCGGTCGAGCTTCGGCGGGATAGGCCGCGACGAAGGCACCTTGCCCACGCGTTCGCGCGCCAGCTTGCGCACTTCTTTCTTCAGATCGAACTTCGGCTTCTTGCGCGCCATTCCCGCTTCGAGTATAACGCGGCCCAGCGGGCCGGCCAGGCGGCTGTGGTGATAAGATACGCTTTCCAATCCGCCCTATGGATCATATCCTCTCGATCGTCCTATTCACGCCATTGGCCGGCATGCTGGTTCTGCTGTTTCTGCCTTCCTCGAACCCGCGCCTGATCAAGCTCTGGGCCAATATCGCGGCTTTTATAGGATTTCTGGTATCTCTACCGCTGGTCTTCGAGTTCGATCGAACCAAGACCTGGGCCTTCGAAGAACAGGCCAGTTGGATTCCCAGCATCGGCGCATCCTACCACCTCGGCCTCGACGGGCTAGGTCTGCTGTTGGTCATGCTGACCACGGTGCTCGGCTTTCTCGCCATTCTCTCCAGTTGGAACGCCATCGAGCATCGCCTGAAAGAATACTACGCGTCGTTTCTGCTGCTTCAGACCGCCATGCTGGGCGTCTTCATGTCGCTCGACATGCTGCTGTTCTTCGTCTTCTGGGAAACCGTGCTGGTTCCCATGTACTTCATCATCGCGATCTGGGGCGGTCCGCGGCGCGCTTATGCGGCGATCAAGTTCATCATTTACACTTTGATCGGCTCGGTGCTGATGCTGTTGGGCATCCTGACCCTATATTTCCAGCACTACCAGCTATTTCAGACTTACTCGTTCGACCTGGCGGATCTCATGCATACCAGCCTCTCCACGGGCATGCAATGGTGGGTCTTCTGGGCGTTCTTCGTGGGCTTTGCCGTAAAGGTGCCCATGTTCCCGTTCCACACCTGGCTGCCGGATGCGCATACGGAAGCTCCCACAGCCGGCTCCGTGATCCTGGCCAGCGTACTGCTGAAGATGGGCACTTACGGATTCCTGCGTTTCTCGCTGCCGCTGCTGCCGGACACGGCCAAGAATCCGACGGTAGTGAACATCATGGCGGTGCTTTCCATCATCGCCATCGTTTACGGCGCGGCGGTGTGCCTGATGCAGAAGGATTGGAAGAAGCTGATCGCCTACTCTTCGGTCAGCCACCTGGGATTCTGCACGCTGGGTATCTTCGCGCTGAATCCGGCGGGCATCGCCGGATCGATCATCCAGCAGATCAACCACGGCATTTCGACGGGCATGCTCTTCCTGATTGTAGGTATCGTCTACGAACGGCGGCACACGCGCGAGATTTCCGAATATGGCGGACTGCTGCGAGTCATGCCGGTATTTACCATCGTGTTCCTGCTCGCCGCGCTGAGTTCCATGGGCATGCCCGCGCTGAACGGATTCATCGGCGAGATCACCATCTTACAGGGTGCTTACCAGATGTCTTTGAACTGGGCATTCTGGGTGGTGGCGGGCATCGCGCTGGGCGCCGCGTATTTCATCTGGCTGTTCCAGAGAACCATGTTGGGCGATGCGTCGGAGAAGAACCTGAAGCTGCGCGACCTTTCGGCGCGGGAGATCGCGGTGTTTGCGCCGCTGCTCATCTGGGCCTTCTGGATCGGCTTGTATCCGCAGCCGTACTTCCGCGTGCTGGACCGGCCGGTGGCGCAGATCGTGGAGCGGGTGCGGCCCGGCTATTACGCACAGCATCACTTGAGGAATCCGCTGCTCGAAACCGGCGCCACCACGGCCGCGGACTTACACTGAGGTGAGCGCCGGACCGCCGGACATTTCGGTGGTGGTGGTCAACTGGAACCGGCGTGAATACCTGCGGGTGTGTCTGGAATCGCTGGCCTGCCAGCGCGGCGCGAGCTTCGAAGTCATCGTGGTGGATAACGGCTCGAGCGACGGCTCGGCCGAAATGGCGCGCTCCGAGTTCGGCGTCGAGGTGATCGCCAACACGGAGAACCTGGGCTACTGCGGCGCGAACAACCAGGGCTTTGCGGCGGCGCGCGGGCGCTTCGTGGCGGTGCTCAACAACGATACGGCGGTTGTGCCGGAGTTTCTCGCCAACCTGCGGCAGGCCTTCGACCGGGCGCCGGATATCGGGATGGCCGCCGCCAAAGTGCTGGTGTGGGAGGATCCGAGCCGCATCGACAAGGCCGGCCACCTGATCTATCCCGACGGCCAGAATCGCGGCCGCGGCACGGGCGAAGTGGACCGTGGCCAGTACGACAGCGAGGAAGAATGCCTGTGGCCGGACGGCTGCGCGGCCATGTATCGCAAGACCATGCTGGATGCGATCGGCGGTTTCGACGAGGACTTCTTCATGTTCGGCGACGACGCGGAGCTGGGCCTGCGGGCGCGCATCGCGGGGTGGCGCTGCTTGTACATGCCCGGCGCGGAGGTGCGGCATCATCGCGGCGCCAGCCTCGACGCAGGATCGACGCGGCGCATCTTCCTCATTGAACGGAACCGCGTTCTGCTGGCCGCCAAGCTGTTTCCGTGGAGCCTGCTGCTGCTGAACCCGTTCTACTTCACGCTGCGCCTGGCCGGGGGCCTGCTCGCGGCCGCCGGAGGGAAAGGAGAGATGACGCGCTTTCCGGGCCTCGCGAACAAGCTGCGGCTGGTGTGGACCATCATGCGCGCGGATGTGGCGGCGCTGCCCCTGCTCCCGCGGATGTTGCACAAGCGGCGCGCCATCCGGCGCATGGCGAAGCTCTCGCCGGCCGAGATCCGGCAGCTCATCAAACGCTATCGCGTGCCCGTGCGCGCCCTGGTGGAACAGTCCAATTAAACACGGGCCGCACCCGCTTCGGTGTACAATAATGTAGCCAGTTCGAAGTTGCCGCTTGGGCCGCAGAAGGCCCTGGGGGAGACATGGATAAACCAGCGCAGAACATTCAAGATAGTTTTTTAAACAACGCGCGAAAAGACAAGATTGTCCTCACCATTTACTTAATGAGCGGGGTGAAGCTTTCGGGTCGCATTAAGAGCTTCGACAAGTATTCTCTGGTCTTGGAAACTAACAACCAGGAACAACTCATCTTCAAGCACGCCATCTCGACGGTAGTGACGCTGAAGACGTCCCATTCCTACACCGCGGGCTCGCAGGCTGCCGCGCAGGGAACCGCGGCCGGGGCAGCCGCGGCCAGCTCGGTGGCGCACGCGGAAGCGTCGGAGGTCTAGATCGGCGGCGCGCCTCACACGGTCCCGGAGCGGGCTATCCTCGCCGGCGTGGAGTGGAAGAGCCACCCGGCGGACGGAACACGCGGAGTTGGCGACGCCGAAGAATCGCTCGAAGAGTTGTCGGAACTGGCCGCCAGCGCGGGCGCCGTGGTGGCCGGCCGCATCCTGCAATCGCGCGAGGCGCCCGCGGCCGCGACCCTGATCGGCCGGGGCAAAGTGCTGGAGCTGGCCCAACTGAGCCAGTCCGCGGATGCCGACTTAGTCATCTTCGATCACGATCTCACTCCCACACAGCAACGCAACCTGGAGCACCAGCTGACGCGGCGCGTGATCGACCGGACGCAACTGATTCTGGATATCTTCGCCCGGCGCGCCCGCACGCGCGAAGGCCGCCTGCAAGTGGAGCTGGCGCAGTTGAACTATCTGCTGCCGCGCCTCGCCGGACGCGGCGTGGAGATGTCCCGCTTGGGCGGCGGCATCGGCACCCGCGGTCCCGGTGAAACGCAGCTCGAAACCGACCGGCGCCGCATCCACCGGCGCATCAAGAAAATCGAAGAAGACCTGGAAAACGTGCGCGCGGGACGCGCCCTGCACCGCCAGAAGCGGCGTTCGGTGCCCCTGCCGACCATCGCGCTGGTGGGCTACACGAATGCGGGAAAGTCGACGCTGTTCAACCGCATCACCGACGCCGGCGTGCTGGCGGATGCGCGCATGTTTGCCACGCTCGACCCCACGGTCCGCCCGGTGACGCTGCCTTCCCGGCGCCGTGCGCTGGTGAGCGACACGGTGGGATTCATCCGCAATCTGCCGACCACACTGGTAAAGGCTTTCCGCGCGACGCTCGAAGAAGTGACCGACGCCACCTTGATCCTGCACGTGGTGGACGCTGCGGCGGCGCAAGCTTCTGCGCACACCGCGCAAGTGCTGAAGGTGCTGGCAGAGATCGGCGCGGCCGCGATTCCGCAGGTGCTGGTGCTGAACAAAGTGGACCGTCTGCCGGAGGCCGATGCGGATGCGGAAGCCTGCCGGCGGCGTCTGCTGGGCGATTCTGGCGCGGCATCCGCATCGGCCGCGGTGGCCATCTCGGCGCTCACCGGACAGGGCATCGGCCGGCTGATGGCCGCCATCGACCAGGTGCTGCCGTTCGATCGCATCGTACGCGCGCGGCTCGCTCTGCCGCTAAGCGAAGGAGCGCGTATCTCCATGGTGCACGAGCTCGGCCGCGTGCTCGATACGCGCTATACCGTCGACACCTGCGAAATGGACGCCGAAATACCGGAATCACTGCACAGACTGCTGGCAAGTTACGTGACTGACACCGGCAAATCGTGACGGGGTGCTGAAAAACAGAACAATCGGTGATAAACTCCTAAATGCGTAGAGAAAACCCATAAAGCGCAAAGGGGCGCGGTCTCCCGCGCAGCGCGGGTCGCCCCGTTTTGCGCGGGTTTCCGAAGGAGGCACTCCAAATGGGAACTGCGGTTGCGGAGAAAACCGAGACGTTACGCGCACTGCCGGGCGACGATGTGCGGCAGATCCTGTGGCGATTCGCGGACCGATATGATCTGCAAATGCTGGTGCAGGCCGCGCGGGCGGTAGCGCGCGGACCGGTGGCGCGGCTGGTGGCCGCCGGCGCCCGCAACACGCATGAGTGGACCGCGGACAAGGCTGAGCTGCTCAAGGCCTTCGATGAATCCGGCATCACGGGCGTTTTCCTGGATCCCGACGAGGGCGGCTTCATTGCGGGGCCGAAGAACCTGGCGATGGCCCTGGTGGCGTTTGAGCTGGCGTGGGTGGATGCCGGCGCCGCTACGGGCAGCTTGGCCGGATGCCTGGCTCTGGCTCCCATCCACGAGCGCGGCACGCCCGAGCAGTGCCGGACCTATAAGAGCCGCTGCGCACCGGCTACTCCAGGCGAGGACCGCGTGCCCTGGCGCGGCGCTTTCGCTTTGACCGAGCCGCTGCCCTATGTGGGAGTGGATACCGGAATCCTGGGCGGTAAAGTGCGGATCGTGGAATGGCCGGAAGGCGGCGAGCCGATTCTGCAGGTGGACAAGCGCGGCCGCTTCATCACCAACATGGGCTTCGCCAACTTCGTCACGGCCGCGGTGGATACAGACGATCCACGCATCCTGACGAGCTGCATGGTGATCGTGGAAGACACCGATCCCGGCATCTTCGACCGCGGCACGCCCACGCGCAAACTGGTGCATCAGCTTTCTTCCACGCAGGACCCCGTGCTCAGCCTGCGAGTGCCGGCCAGCCGCATCATCGGCGGCTACACGGTGAAGAACGGCGCGATCGTACCACGCTACAGCCATGGCGAGATCATCGAAGCGGTGTTCCGGCGGACGCGCGTGACGGTCGCTCTGATGACCTCGGCCAAGCTTCTGAGCGCCATCGAACCGATCATCCGCTACCAGCGCGGGCGCTTCCGCGGCAGCCAGCAGGTGACCCCGGGATCGCTACGCTACGAATTGGGCCTCCAGCTTAAGCCGGACGTGGTGCATCGCCTGGTGGACGTCTGGGCGACCGGCGAGGCTTCGGCAGCGCTTGGATTCCAGGCGGCGCGGCTGTTCGATGAACTGGACCCGCTCGAACGTGAGCGCGCGGAGATCTTCGCGGGGAAGGGAATCGGCGGCGGAACGGCCACGCTGAAAGCCATGCGGCGCGCGCAGAAGGAAGCGCTTGAAGCGCTGCGGAGCGGCAAGCCGCCGGAGGACGTGATCGTGCGCAGCGCTTTGCTGGATTCGGTGGCCAACGTCCTCTGCCCGGCCTGCAAGCTCTGGAACACGGGCCACGGCGCCAACATGATGCGCGAAGCTGTCAGCCTGATGGGCGGCTACGGCATTACGGAAGATTGCCCCGGTTTCCTCGGACACAAGTGGATGGATGCGCAGCTGGAGGCCACTTACGAGGGTCCGGAAGCCGTGCAGCGGCGGCAACTCAGCGTCACCATGGCCGATGAACTGTTTTTGGCGCAGTTCCGCCAGTGGATTACGCACATGCGGCAGGTGGCCGGAACACGCCCCGGAACAGGCGCCTGCACGCTGGCGACGGCCATGGAAATGTGGATCTGGACGCTCCATCATCTGCAGCATGCCACGGATGCCGAAGGGTCTAAGCTCTACCACGGCTCGCGGCAGGGGGTGACGTTCGCCCTGGCCGATGCGCTGTGCTGGCTGCTGGCCTCGCGCGCGCAGATCCTGGACGTGCTCGAACTGGAAGAGAAAGGCGGGCAAAACGCGGCCCTGGCGGACGGCCTGCCGGGTACTCAACAGTTCTTCACGGATCTGTGCCACGTGCAGGCGGCGCGGGCCGCCGGGGAAGTGGGCCGGATCTGCGCGGAACTCGTGTTCGGTTACCAGCGCCATCCGGCGTGGGATTCGGATGCCTGCCGGTCCTGCTATCAGGCGGAGGATCTGGAAGCGCTGGAGACGCTGATACCGGGGATCGGGAGCGTGGCGCGCGCTTACACGGACGTCATCGAGGCGGACGGCTCGCATCCCACCAAGGCCGGACCGTGCGCACGGTTCAACGGCCTGGAGGACTTCTCCCGGCTACGCCAGCGGCTGGACGGGTGCCTGACGGGATCGCAACTCGCCAAGGACCGCGCGGCGGAGGCGCTCACCCACGTCATGATCCCGGAGGCGCTGGATTACCCGGCATGAGTGAGCGGCCGGTTCTGGACGTAGACATCGCGTGTGTGGGCTTCGGTCCGGCGATGGGTGGTTTTCTGACCACGCTGGCGCGCTCCGGCCTGTCGCCCACGGTCATCTGCTACGAGCGCGCGGACGATATTGCTTTCGGCGTTTCCGGCGCGGTCACGCGGGCGCGCGGAATTCGCGCCAGCTTTCCCGATCTGAATCCGGCGGAAATCCCCATGGCCGCACGCGTGACGCATGAGAAGGTGCTGTACCTGCTCGATCCGCTCGGCGGCAGCCGCCGGTCGGCCGCGCTGCGCCTGGCGGACCGCGCGCTGCGGGCGATCGGGTTGCCGCGGCAGGATGCGGTGGAACTGCCCTACACTCCGCCATTCCTGCGCAAGGACGGCGGACTCATCTTCTCCATAGGCCAGTTCAATCAATGGGTAGGCAGCCAACTGATGAACTCCGGCGCGGTGCAGATCTGGCCGGGAACGCCGGTGACAGCGCCTCTGATCGAAGACGGCCGCGTGACCGGCGTGCAGCTTGCGGACATGGACGTGCGCGCGGCGCTGACGGTGGTGGGCGATGGACCGGTAGGCGCGGTGGGCCGCCGCCTGAACGAGCACTTTGGCCTGCCGCCCGGGCACGCGCAGCGCGAATGGGCCGTGGGCGCCAAGATGGTGATCGATCTGCCGGAAGGCGTGGGGCTGGAAGCGGGCACGGTGTTTCATACGTTCGGCTTTCCGGAGCCCGAGATTTTCGGATTCTTCTACGTGCATCCGGAGCGCGTGGCATCGGTGGGAATCTTCGTGCCCTCGTGGTTCTGCAATCCGGTGCGGACGTCCTACCGGTATTTGCAGTATTACATCCAGCATCCGTGTTTCTGGCGGTACCTGAAAGGTGGTGCGCTGCGTTCCTGGGGCGCGAAGACGCTGGCGGAATCGGGGCGGCGCGGCGAGCCGCAACTGGCGGGCGATGGCTGGGCGCGCATCGGCGAAGGCTCCGGCAGCACGAACGTTCTGACCGGGTCGGGCGTGGATGAAGCCTGGACGACGGGCACGCAGCTCGGCGAAGGCGTGGTGGAGCTGCTGAAGGACGGCCGGCCGTTCACACGGCAGAACCTGGAAGAGAGTTACGTCCGGCGCCGGCGCGCAAGCTGGGTGGAAGAGGAAGGCCGGATTGCCGGGCGGGCGCGCGACGGATTCCATCGGGGCGTGGTGACCGGCCTCGTCAGCATGGCGCTGGCCGGTGCGACCAAGGGCCGGCTGGCGCTGAGCGGCAAGCCGAAGGAGATGCCCATGGTTTCGGAATACTATCGCGGGCGGATTCCCGCCGATGAGGTGCGGCGCATCCAGCAGGAATGCGCAGCCAAAGGCCTGGCCGTGCACGATGCGCTGCTGGAACGCGCCGGCTGGCCGGCGATCGCCTACGACGGCAGGCTGCTGATGTCGCTACAGGACGCGCTGCTGGTGGGTGGCAAGGTGCAAGCCACGCCGGGCTATCCCGATCACGTACGGTTTGTGGATGCGGCCCGCTGCGAGCGTTGCGATGCGCACACCTGCGTGGAGATCTGCTCGGGACAGGCAATCGCGCCGGGAACGGACGGCGTGCCGGTTTTCGACCGCGAGAAGTGCGTGTACTGCGGCGCCTGCCTGTGGAACTGCCCGGCCGGCGCTATCCGCTTCGAAGCCGGCGCGGGGGGACTGCATTCCGCCGAAAACTAGAGTTTGCCAATGTACTATCACATCGTCGTCTGCGGAGGCATCGTTCCCGATCCGCTGCAGACCCTGGAACCGGTGATGGGCCCGGGGGGGCCCTCGCTGAAGAATGAGAGCATGCTGCCGGCGGTGCTGGATCCGTGGGCCGCGCATGCGCTTTATGAAGCCGCCAACCTGGCCCGGAATTGCGCGGGCAGCCGGGTGTGGCTGGTGAGCCTGGCGCCGAAGGCCAAGCTGCAGCAGGTGATGATGACCGTGGCGCAGAAAGCGCCATTTGAATTGGTGCCGGTGGATGGACCGTCCGGCGGCTTCACCGATCCGGTGGGGGTGAGCGGCGCGCTGGCCGGCGCCATCCAGACCATCGCCGGACTGGAGCGCGAGCGGCTGCTGGTGTTTGGCGGATGGGAATCGGCCACCCGGGGCGCGGGCGCTACGATGCAGATGGCCGGGGAGCGGCTCGGGATCCTCGAGCAGTTTCAGGGCGTGGATGCGCTGTCGCCGCGGGAAGACGGGACGTTCGAGATTCTGGAGCGGATCGAAGGCGGAAAGCACCAGGTGTCGGTCTGCGCGGGGCCGCCCGCGTTGATCGGGTGGGCCACAGGCAGCCTCGGCGAGCCAAGGAACAATCCACAGACCGGCATGGCGAACATGCGCACGATCATGCCCGCGCTGCAGAAGGCGCGCGCGGCAAGCCTGGCGGGCGGTGCGCCGCAATTCCTTTCGGTGGCGCTGCCGGCTCAGCAGCGCGCCACGCGCGTGGTGAAGGACCTTTCGAGCGATGAGATCGCGCGCGAGATCGCGGCCTGGATCAAGGGAGACTGACATGGAGAGCACTCTGTTTCTGGCTTTCACGGAACCTGACGGGTCGCTGAGCAAGGCCGCTTTGGAGGCCTTGGGTGCTGCGGTGGCGCTGGGCGCGCCGTTGGCGGTGGGGCTGATCGGCGCCGAGATTGCGCCCGCCGCGCGGCAGATTGCCGGTTGCGGCGCTACGCGGTGGCTGGGGGTGAGCGGGGAGGAATTCGGACCCTCGCGCTACGTTACCGACGCAGCGGCCGCCGAAGCTATCGTGCGCGCGGCGGGTGCGACGGTAGTGATCGCCGCGGCGAACAGCCGGACGAATCGGGCGCTGCCCGGGGTGGCGTACCGGTTGGGCGGCGCCATCGACACGCATGTTACCGGTATCGGTGATGGCCCGTCGATTACCCGCTGGTATTATCGCCAGCGCATGGAGGCGGTCCTGAGCCGCGCGGCGCGACCGTGGGTGATTCTTCTCGAAGGCGGGTGCCATGCGGCATGGAGCGGAGACGCGGGCGAGGCGGCTATGGAAACGGTCGCCGTGACGCTGCCGCCGGTGCGCACGCGGGTCACCGGGGTGCGTGTGCCGCAAACCGGCGAGCAAACCATCCGCCCTGACGCTGCCCTGCTGTTCGTGGCGGGCGCGGGCTGGACCAAGAAGCAGGCGGACGGCCAGACTCATCCGCGGGAGGCCGAAGAACTGATTCTCGGCTTCCTGCGCAAGAGCCAGGCGTCGCTGGGGGGGAGTAAATCGCTGGTGGACCTGAGTGGCGAGGGCCAGGCGGTGCTGTCGTTCATGACGCACTTGAATCAGATCGGACAGACCGGCGCGACCCCGCGGCATCCCAAAGGTCTTTCCACCTGCTGCCACGGCGAAGAGCCGCACGTGGTGGGCTGGCGGTTCGTCACGGAGCGGCGGGCGGTGAACCTGGATCCTAATTGCGGATGGGCGCGGGGCAAGGCCGATGTCCTGTACGTGGCCGACGCCTTCGAAGTGATGCGCAAGGTCAACGCGCTGCTGGCGTAGGAAATGGACCCGCAGAAGTTCGAGATCGGCGTGTCGATCGAGCCTGGGGATATCGACCGGCTGGGGCACGTCAACAATGTCACCTACGTCCGCTGGGTGCAGGAAGCGGCGGTGGCGCACTGGAAGGCGGCGGCGCCGGCGGAGGACCAGGCGAAGGTGCTGTGGATCGTGCTGCGGCATGAGATCGACTACCTGCAGCCGGCCTGGCCGGGAGATGCGGTGGTGGCGCGCACATGGGTGGGCAACGCGAGCCGGGTGCGATTCGAGCGCTTCACGGAACTGCTGCGGCCGGCCGATGGCGCGCTGCTGGCGAAGGCGCGCACGATCTGGTGCCCGATCGATGCCGCCAAGCGCCGGCCGATGGCGGTGAGCGCGGAGGTGCGGGCGCGCTTCTCCGTGCCTGTGGCGCCGCAGGATGCGCCGCGGCGGCGGGAAACCGGCCTGTAAGTGAGCGCGTCACACCCGCAGGAGGAATCGCGATGAAGAGTTGGGTGTGGTTGGCCGGGTTGCTGCTGGCCGGCGTGGGAGGGGCACAGGCGGCCATCAAGCCGGTGGTGTACCGGCTGGCGAGCCTGCCGGCCAGCGCACAGGCGGGCCAGAAGCTCGTGTTGTGCGCGGCGAACATCGGCACGGGCGCCGTGGACGTAACGCTGGAACTCCTCAACGTGAAGACCGGCAGCGTGGCGGCCGAGAAGACTGTCCGGCTGGAACCGCTGGGCGCGGGCGCGGGTTCGCAGCCGTGCCTGACCGCGGACGCAGCAGCACTGGCGGGGCCTTTGCCGGCCGCGCCGCATGCCCGTGGCGCGATGGCGTTTAGTTCGAGCGGTGTGTCGGCTTCGCCGGGGGACAAGCAAGCACTGGTAGTCGGGGTGGCCATGGTGCGGAAGAGTCTGCTGTCGTTTCGGGAGGCACAGGTGACGGCATCCATTCAGGTGATGGCGCCGGATGCCAACGGCGCGATGCGCACGGTGGAGACGATCCCGCTCAGCCGCACGGCTCGGCCGTCGGATGGCGCGCCGGTGTATGCGCCTCCGGCGGATCAGGGCGGGCGTCACCGGTAGGGATCAGGTCCAATACCCCCATTTGCGGGTAGTGCGATACTCCCATTTGCGCAAAGCCAATACCCCCATTTTTTGGCTTCGTTCGGTTGGC
>Ga0335078_10003824_pt1 | contig 22388 bp, 16 predicted proteins | sample Lox_Sample_32_FD_206711 | JGI IMG/M metagenome (GOLD analysis project Ga0335078, IMG submission 206711) | Soil microbial communities from Loxahatchee National Wildlife Refuge, Florida, United States - Lox_Sample_3.2 | ecosystem: Environmental > Terrestrial > Soil > Wetlands | place: USA... | reverse complement strand
AGTCCGGCCGGCATGGTCGCCGAAATGCTCGCGAGCGGTCTCAACGCCAATTGCGGCGGACGCAATCACATCGCGCTCGACGTCGAGCGGCAGATCGGGCGATGGATGGCGCAGGCCTTCGGCTTCCCTCCTGAGGCCTCGGGGATTTTCGTCACCGGCGCCTCAATGGCCAATTTCCTCGGGCTTCTCGTCGCCCGTCATCGCGCGACGCAGCAAGAGAATGTTCGGCTCAATGGGCTCGGCGCGCTGAAATCCACGCTCGTCGCCTATGCGTCGCGCGACGTGCACAATTGCGTTCGTCAAGCCATGGAGCTCGCCGGGCTCGGCGCGCGGCATTTGCGGCTGATCGCCTCAAACGAGCGCCGCGTGATGCGCGTCGAGGATCTCGCTCATGCGATCGCCGCCGATCGCGCCGCCGGTCTGCAGCCCTTTCTCATCGTCGGCACGGCGGGAACGGTGGACACCGGCGCGATCGACGATCTCGACGCGCTCGCCGATCTTGCGCAAGAAGAGGACATGTGGTTCCACGTCGACGGCGCTTTTGGCGCGCTCGCCGCGCTGTCGGAGACGCTGAGGCCCCTGCTGAAAGGCCTGGAGCGGGCCGACAGCGTCGCCTTCGACTTCCACAAATGGCTGCATGTTCCCTATGACGCCGGCTTCGTGCTGGTGCGCGACCCGAAGGCGCATCTTGCGGCCTTCAAGTCGGACGCGGCCTATCTGACGCGCGCGCCGCGCGGGCTCGCAGCGGGCGAAATCTGGCCTTGCGATCTCGGCCCCGACCTTTCGCGCGGCTTTCGAGCGCTCAAAGCGTGGTTCACGATAGAGACCTTCGGCTTGGATTTGCTCAGCGAGTGCATCGAGCGCACCTGCCGCCTAGCGAAAAGGCTCGAGACGCTGGTCGAGGCCTCCGCCGATTTCTCGATGCGCGCGCCGGTCACACTGAACATCGTCTGCTTCGGCGTCACGAAGGATCCCGAAGGCGCGCTGGCTTCCGAGATCGTCATGGCGCTGCATGAGGGCGGCGAAGCGGCGCCGTCGCTGACGATCTTCGATGGGACGCCGGCGATCCGCGCCGCCATCGTCAACCACCGCACGACGGAGGAAGACATCGACCGCTTCATGGCGCTGCTCGACGCCGAGCTTGCACGCGCGAGAATGAAGCTCGCTAAAGAGCCGAAGGCGCTTGAGCCGCGCAAAGCGCCGCGAGGACCCGGACGCACGCCGCTCTCGCAGGATTGACGGACGCAATGCAGCAAGCCGCAGCCGAAGAGAGGCGCGAGCCCGGTCCCGACCGCCTGCGCGGCCTCGTCATCGTGCTGATGGCGCTCGATCATGTCCGGTATTTCTTCCATGCGGACGCTCTGCGCTTCAGTCCGACCGATCTGACGCAGACCTTCCCGGCGCTGTTTCTCACGCGCTTCGTCACCCATTTTTGCGCGCCGACCTTCGCCCTGCTCGCGGGCGTTGGCGGCTACCTTCATTACGCCAAGGGCCATGACCAGGCGCGGACGACGAAATTTTTGCTCACGCGCGGTTTGTGGCTCGTTTTTCTGGACGTGGCGCTTATCAGCCCGATCTTCACGCAGGAAATCGGCAAATTCGCGCTCGGCGCGCTTTGGGCGATCGGCTGCGGCCTCATCGCCTTGAGCGCGCTCTGCTTCCTCGGATCCCGCGCGGTGCTGGCCATCGGCTGCGTCATTCTCGTCTCTCACGATCTCCTCGACGAGGTTCACAGCGCCTCGCTCGGCGCCATTGGGCCGTTCTGGAATCTCTTGCACGAGCCCGGGACGCTGCCTTTCGGAATCGCCGGCCGCGTCGCCTATCCAATCCTGCCTTGGATCGGCGTCGTCGCGGTCGGCTATGGGATTGGTCCGCTCTTTCTCGAAGACGCGGCGAAGCGGAAGCGGATTCTGACGACGGCGGGCCTTGCGGCGCTACTCGCCTTCTGCGTGCTGCGCGGCGTCAATCAATATGGCGACCCCAAGCCCTGGAGCTTCCAGCCGATCCTGGCGATGACGGCTCTCTCCTTCCTCAACGTCAGCAAATACCCGCCCTCGCTGCTTTATGCGCTCGTGACTCTCGGCCCCGCGCTGATCCTGCTCCCGCGCATGGAAAAGCTCGGCGGCGCGGCCGGCGCGATTCTCGCCGACTTCGGCCGGGTCCCGCTGTTCTTCTATGTCGCGCATCTCTATGCGGGCGCCGTGGTCATGGCGGGCTTCACGCTTCTCGGCGCGGCGCCGGAGTCCTACCGCTTCGCGCTTCCCTGGGTGTATCTCGCCTGGATCGCTTTGGTCGCGGCCCTCTATCCGCCCTGCCGCTGGTTCGCCGATCTCAAGCGGCGCAGCGACGCTTGGTGGCTCAGCTATTTGTGACGCGGGTGTCGAATCGCCTTGAGCCGTGCTAATCACGCGCCATGCTCGAAGGTCTGCCGCCCAATGGGGCTAGCACGCTGCTACGTTTCGCCGGCGACGCGCGGCGGGCGCGCGCCATCGCCGATCTCATCGTCGAGACCTTCGATCCCGCCGAGACCGCGGCCTGCGTTTTCGAGGACGAGAAGACCGGCGATTGGACGGCGGAAGTCTTCTTCCAAGAGCCGCTCGACGAGGAAGAAGTCCGTGCGCTAATTCGATCCGTCGTCGACGCCGAGACCGCCAAGGCCATCAGCTTCTCCAGCATCGAAGAGCGCGACTGGGTCGAGAACGCGCTCGCGGGTCTTCAGCCGGTGCGCGCGGGACGCATTCTCGTCCATGGCGCGCATGACCGCGCTCGCCTATCCGCCAACGACGTCGGCGTCGAGATCGAAGCGGCGCTCGCCTTCGGCACCGGCCATCACGGCACGACGCTCGGCTGCCTCCTCGCGCTCGAGGAGGTCCTGAAGCGCCGCCGTCCCCGCCAGTCGCTCGACGTCGGCGCCGGCACGGGCGTGCTGGCGATCGCCTGCGCGCGGCTGTTGCGCCAGCCTGTCGCCTGCGGGGACATCGACGCAGTCTCGGTCGCGACGGCGCGCGCCAACGCACGCGCCAATGGCGTCGGCGCCTATGTGCGCCCACTTCTCGCGACGGGCGTGCGGCACGACGCTCTGCGTGGGCGGCGCTTCGATCTGATCTTCGCCAATATTCTGGCCAAGCCTCTGCGCCTCCTGGCGCCGAGCCTCGCGCGCGTCGCCGCGCCCAACGCGGAGCTCATCTTGTCGGGGCTCCTCGCGCGCGACGTCGCCGGCGTGCTGACGGCCTATCGCGCGCAGGGCTTTCGGCTGCGAAGACGCCGCGACATCGACGGCTGGGCGACGCTGCTGCTGAGCCGTTAAGGTCTAGAGGAGCTGCAATGTTTTTCGTCGTCTCAAAGGTTCTCGAATTTTTTTTCGCGCCCTCGCATTTCGTGATCTTCTGCGTGCTCATCGGCGCGCTTTTATGCTTGACGCGCTATCGGCGTTTTGGCGCCTGGCTCAGCCTCGTCTCTGCGATCCTGTTGGTGGTGATGGGGTTCGGGCCACTGGGGTCCTTTCTGGTCGGCCCGCTCGAAGCCCGCTTTCCCGAGCTTCGCGACAATATGCAGGCTCCAGACGGAATCATCGTGCTGGGCGGCGCGGTTGATGAAGAGCTCTCGGCCGAGCGCACCCATGTCGTCTTCACCGAGTCGGCGCAACGCTTGACCGCGCCGATCGAGTTGAAGCGGCGCTTTCCAAACGCGCGGCTCGTCTTCACCGGCGGCAGCGGTATGCTCGTAAGCTCGGGCGCGACGGAGGCGGACGCCGTGCGGCGCTTCTGGCGTGCAGTCGGCGTCGATCAAGGCGACGTGCTCTACGAAGACCGCTCGCGCAACACGTTCGAGAACGCCGCATTCACCAAGGCGCTGGTTCAGCCAATGCCGGGCGAACGTTGGCTGCTCGTGACCTCCGCAAGCCACATGCCGCGCGCTATCGGAATCTTTCGCAAGGTCGGCTTGCCGGTCATCGCCTATCCGGTGGATTTTCACACGACCGGAGACATATGGCGGCCGCGCATTCCGCATTCGACCTCGCGCGGTGTCGGGCTCACCGACATGGCGGCGCATGAGTGGATTGGCCTCGTCATCAATCGTGTGACGGGGAAGAGCGACGAGCTGCTGCCAGGGCCATGAGGGCGACAGGCATGTATCAGTTCTCGCGGCACAGAGGCGGCCTCTGGCTGTCGTCCAATCGGTTGAGCGCGCGCCATGACGATTTGGGGCATTGCGCCGGTCGCTGGGTTGGCACGCATACGATCTCGTAACTGCCCATCGATTTTGTCGACAAGCATTGTCGCACATGCGGGACGGCAAGATATTCCGGCGGCGTCCGAGCTTCGGCGTGTCCGAAAGCTAGGCCTGCGCTCAGCGTTGCGAGGATGAATGAAGGCGCACGAAGGCCCTTGAAGATTGTCGAATTCTTGCGTTGCTTCTCCACCATGCGCCTGCCCGCTGTCATTTTGTGCGATCACGGGCTCAATAAGCCTTCGGGCGGGCGGTGGAAAGGACCTCCGCCTAGTCGTGGATGGAGTCGTCGCTCGCGCAGCCTCAAGACCACTATCAATTCAGGGCTCACCGGCATCCCCTGTGTCGTGACTATCTCGCGCGCGTCACGACCCGCCCGTCCTTCGTGAAGACATGCGCGGACCAGATCGCGCATTTTGCGGCGGCGGACTGAGCAACACCGCAGAGATTCGCACCAAGGCCCACGCCGGCTGGCGCAATCGCGACGGCCAAACCGCTCCTACTCCATCCGCCCCTGCGCCCTACGGCCGCGTCCGATCGGCTGATCGAAGCCGCGCCCGCCGCCGGCGCCCTGCCCCGTCGGCCAGGTTCCGTGCTTCATCTCGAGAAAGAGCGCGATCGCCTGCGCGCGGTTCTTCACGTCGAGCTTCTCGAAGAGATTGCGCAGGTGGAACTTGATCGTGTTGATCGAGACGCCGAAATCCTTGGCGAGCTGGCTGTTTGTCTGGCCGGAGCCGAGCGCCGACAAGAGGCTTCTCTCGCGCAGCGTCAAATTCTCCAGCGGATCGGCGCGCATCTTGCGGATGTCGACGAAGGGGAAGACCATATCGCCGGCGGCGACCGCCGCGAGCACGTCGAGCAGGCGCTCCGGCGGCGCGCGTTTGCTGACGAATCCCGCTCCGCCGAGTTGCAGCGTTTCGGCCGGCGCGGCCGGATCATTCGTGCCGCTGTAGATCACGATCTTGGGCGCCGCGGCCTGGCGCGACAAGGCGCGCAGCACGTCGCGCGCATGCAGCGTCGGCAATTGCCAGCCGATCACCGCCACGCTGAAGCGCGGGTGCCGCGCCGCCTCCAGAAACTCCTCGCCGTCCATGACCTTGAGCACCAGCCGGAAGCGGCGATCGTCATTGATCAGCGCTTCGAGTCCGGCGAGAATGAGCGGGCTCTTGTCGCAGACTGCGACGTCGATCTGTTCGACGGCGGACAGGCGCGTCCTGTCGCCGACACTTTGTCCTTGCGCCGCTGGCCGCAGGTCGTTCGAGGCCGCGGCCGTGATCCTAGTCGCCTGGGTGGGCGTCATACTGTTGCTGACCTCGGAATTCCAATGAATTTAGGACGATCGGCGAATCATGCGCCGGTAAAGTCCTGCCCAAATCTGGGACCTGCGAACTATACATCCGGGCGGGGCGATTGCAACGTCGAAGTGATCCGCAACGGTCAGAGCGCCGCTTCGCCCATCGCGCGCCGCAGCGCTGCAGACGCTTGACGCACATACACCGAGAATTCCGGCCCGAGACGATATTCCGCGTCGCGCGGCGCAGTGGCCGCGATCGTGATTTCGTCGATGACGCGTCCGCCGCCGGACGAAAGCACGACGACGCGCGTCGAGAGATAGACGCTCTCGGCGACGGAATGGGTAACGAAGACGATCGTCGTCTGCGTCCGCCGCTTGAGCTCGATCAGCTCGTCATTGAGGCTGAAGCGCGTGACTTCGTCGAGCGCGGCGAAGGGTTCGTCCATTAAAAGCAGCTTGGGGCGCGTGACGAGCGCGCGCGCGATCGCGCAACGCATCTTCATGCCGCCCGAGAGCTCGCGCGGCAACGCGTCGCGCGCGGCTTCAAGCCGCACCATCGCAAGCGCTTCCCGCACGCGGGGCTCGGCCTCTTCCTTCCTCATTCCGGCAAGACGCAACGGCAGATAGACATTGGCGAAGACATTCGCCCAAGGGAGCAGCGTCGCCTCCTGGAACACGAATCCGAGGCCGTGGCCCGCCTCCTCGCCAGACCAGGAGATTTCGCCCCGCGTCGGTTGCGCGAGGCCGGCGATGAGCCGCAACGCCGTCGACTTGCCGCAGCCCGAAGGGCCGAGCAGCGTCAGCGTCTCGCCGGGGAAGACGTCGAGATCGAGCGCGTCGAGCGCGACGAGGCCATTGTCGAAAGTCTTCGAGACGGCGCGCAGCGAAACGAGGGCAGTCATGCGCGAGCGGCCGCGAAGCGCGCGAGCTTTGTCACCTCGGCCGGTGATTCGCCGAATCGAGGCGGCGTTCGGCGCCATCGGTGGAACCCGCCCATGCCCCTCACCTTCGCCCTCTCCCCGCAGCGGGGAGAGGGAACTCGCCGTCACATCCCGCCGAGGCAGACATATTTGATTTCGAGATAGTCGTCGATCCCGTAGCGCGAGCCTTCGCGGCCGAGGCCCGATTGCTTCATGCCGCCGAACGGCGCGATTTCCGAGGAGATCCGCGTCTCGTTCACGCCGACCATGCCGAAATCGAGCGCCTCGGCGACGCGAAAGATGCGCGAAAGATCGCGGCTGTAGAAATAGGCCGCGAGCCCTGAGGTCGTGGCGTTGGCGAGGCGCAGGGCCTCGGCCTCGTCCGCAAATGAAGCGATCGGCGCGATGGGCCCAAAGGTCTCTTCGCTGAAGATCAGCGCGTCCTCACTGACGCCCTCGAGCACGGTCGGTTCGAAAAAAGTCCCGCCGAGCTTATGGCGGGCGCCGCCGAGCAAGAGCTTCGCGCCGCGCGCGACCGCATCGGCGACGTGGCGCTCGCATTTCTCGACCGCCGCTTCCTCGATCAGCGGGCCCACCACAACACCCTCCTCGCGTCCGTCGCCGACTCTGAGTTCCGAGACGCGCGCCGCGAGCCTCGCGGAGAACGTGCCGATCAGGCTCTCATGAACGAGCAGACGATTGGCCGAGATGCAAGTCTGGCCGCTATTTCGGTATTTCGTGGCGATCGCCCCCGTCACCGCGAGATCGAGATCGGCGTCGGCAAAGACGATCAGCGGCGCGTTGCCGCCGAGCTCCATCGAGCACTTCTGCACGTTTTCGGCGCCCTGGCGCAGCAGGATCTTGCCCACGGCGGTCGAGCCGGTGAAGGAGATCTTGCGCACGAGCGGGTTCTGCGTGAGCTCCTGGCCGACGGGCGCAGGGTTATTGGCCGTGACGACGTTCACGACGCCCGCGGGGACGCCGGCGCTCATCGCGAGATCGGCGAGCGCCAGAGCCGAGAAGGGCGTCTGCTCGGCAGGTTTCAGCACCATCGTGCAGCCCGCGGCGAGCGCCGCCCCGACCTTGCGCGCGAACATTGCGGAAGGGAAATTCCAGGGCGTGATCGCCGCGACGACGCCGATGGGCTGCTTGAAGACGAGTTGCCGCCGGCCGTCGGCCAAGATGGGCAGAATGTCGCCATAAACGCGCCGCCCCTCTGCGGCGAACCAGTCGATGTAAGAAGCGGCGTAGGCGATCTCGCCGCGCGCCTCGGCGAGCGGCTTGCCCTGCTCGGCGGTGATGATCTGCGCCAGACGCTCCGCATCGGCGAGGATGAGCTCGAACCAGCGGCGCATGATCTTCGCGCGCTCTTCGGCGGGCGTCGCGCGCCAGACGGGAAAGACGCGCGCGGCGGCTAGAATCGCCCGCCGCGTCTCGGCCGCGCCCATGTCGGGGACGTCGCCGAGCGTCTCGCCGGTCGCGGGATCTTGCACCGGAAAGCGCACGCCGCCGTCGGCTTCGACCCAAAGGCCGTCGATGAGCGCGTCGCGCCGGAGGAGGATCGACGAGCGCGCGTCCATGCTCCTGCTTCCTTTCAGCTTATTTTGCGGAACCCGTTGTGAGCTCTCATATAGGCGCGGCGCGTCATCCGCGCAGCCGCCCGTAGAAAGCGCCGCAGAAGAGCGCGGCCCAGAGCAAGGGAAAAACGAAGGCGCCGTGTCGCGCAAAGAAGGTCGGCGGCGCCGCTCTCGGCAGCGCGCCGTCGATGACGCCTTCGACCCCGAGCGGCAGGCTTTGCAAGACGCGGCCATAGGCGTCGACGATCGCCGAAACGCCCGTGTTGGCGACGCGCACGAGCGGCAAGCCCTCCTCGATCGCCCGCAGCCTCGCCTGGGCGAAATGCTGATAGGGTCCGCTCGTACTCCCAAACCAGCCGTCATTGGTGACGTTGAGCATCCACTGGGGACTCGACGCGCCTCGGTCGACGACCTCGCCGGGAAAAATCGCCTCGTAGCAGATCAGCGGCGCGACCGGCGGCAGGCCAGGCACGGAAAGCCGTCGCGGCCCCGTCCCGACGTCCCAAATCCCCGGCACCAGATGGTGAAGGCCGAACGGCCGCAGCAGCCGGTCGAGCGGCAGATATTCGCCGAAGGGAACGAGGTGAATCTTGTCATAGGCGGAGACGAGGCGAGAGCCCTCCAGCACGTCGATCGCGTTGAAGAGCTTCGTGCGGCCGGTCCCCTCCTCGGCGCGCGCCGCGCCGGTGATCAGGATCTTGCCCTGCAAGACTCGCGCGATTTCCGTCAGCGCCTTGGGCTTACGCGTCACGACGAAGGGAAAGGCCGACTCGGGCCATATGATGTGGGTCGCGTCGGCGACGCCGTTGCGGCCCGGTCCCGCCGGGCGAGCCGAGAGTTCTAAATAGTGGGCGAGGATGGCGTCGCCGTTCTCGGGCCGGAATTTGGCGTCCTGCGGCAGATTGGGCTGCATGAGACGCAGCGCCGTCGAGGGGACGAAGCGCGTCGCATGCGTCCAAAGGCGCAGGGCTCCGCCGGCCGCCATCAGCGCGAGCAGCGCGGCGGCGACGCCGACGCCGACGAGCGCGCGCCGCTTTCCCCAGCGCTTGCCCCGATCCGGGCCGTCGATCAGCGTCGCCGGCGCGGCGAGGATCACGATCGCCGCCAGGTCGAGGCCGTGCAGGCCGATGAGCGACGCCGACTGGGCGAGCGCCGGAACGGTCGCCAGCGCCATGCCGACGTCGTTCCAGGGAAAGCCGGTGAGAAGATGGCCGCGAAGCCATTCCGCGCCGCCAAGCCCGACGGCGAGGGCGAGCACGCGCAGCGCGCCGGGCGACCATAGCAGACGGGCGAAGGCGAAGCCGAGCGCCAGGAAGAACGCCAGCGCGGCCGGCATGCCCAACGTCGCGAGCGGCGCCGCCCAGGCGAATTGATCTGGCTCGACGAGCATCGCGGCCCCAAGCCACCAAAGGCCGGCGAGAAAATAGCCGAAGCCCCACCACCAGCCGACGCCCGCCGCGGCGCGAAGGGACGGCGTTTTGGCGGCGAAGCCCCCGCTAGCGCGTCTGTTCGCGCAGCCGTCGAGGAGCCAAACGGCCACGATCAGGGAGGCAGCCATCGCCGGCAGGAAACACAGGGGCTCGAGCGCCAGCGCGCCGCAAGCGCCGGCGACGAATGCCAGACCCCAACGCGACCAGCCTTCGGCCAGAATGACCCGTTGCGGCCAGGACAGAACCCGTGGCCCGGGGCGCTCAAGTCTCTCGAGCGTTTCATGCATCTGGATCGCCCCGCCGAATCAGCACGAAGACTCTATAGCCTTTTCGCCCGCCGCGGGTCTGGACGCCCTCCCGGCGACAAACAGCGCCGGCGGAGAAGCGGCCATATCTCCGTCGGATTGCCAGCCGGCGGCCGGCGCGCGATAAGACCATCGCACGCCCTTCGGAGCTGAGCCGCCGCGCAACTCCAAAGGCAAGAAAGAACCTCGCTGAATGTCGCCGCTCCTATTCGCGCAGAAGCTGTACAGTCGCCTCCACCGCCGCGTTTGGAGCGCCCCGCTCGCCATCGTCCCCTCGCCGTTGCACGCGGCGTCCCCTCGGGCCAAAGAACTGGCCGCCGAGATCGGGCGCTATGAGAAGACCTCTGGTTTCGCCCACGCCGCCGGCTCCCTGCCGCTGCGCACGCTGCTGCTTATCGAGAGGAGCCTTTCGGCAGACGGCGATATCGTGTCGGCGGAGACGGGTTGCGGCAAATCGACGATATTCTTCTCGCGCATGTCCAAATCGCATAAAGTCTTCTGCCTCGACGACCGCGATCTGGGGTCAGCGCACTCGAGCGTCGACTATTTCATGAATTGCCCCGCGACACGAATGGAGAGTGTCGAAATCATATTCGGCCCTACGCAAGCGACCTTGCCGAGATACATGGATCACATCCCCTATGACCTTGTGATGATCGACGGACCGCACGGCTATCCCTTCCCAGAGCTTGAGTATTACTTCTTTTACCCGCACCTGAAGCCCGGCGCGCTGCTCGTCATAGACGATATACACATCCCGACGATTGGTCGTCTCGCGGATTTCTTGAGCGAGGACAGCATGTTCGAGAAAGTGGCGTTCATCGGCTCGACGGCGCTTTTCCGGCGCACCGACGCGCCCACCTTCGATCCTTTCGGCGACGGCTGGTGGCTGCAAAACTATAACCGCCGACGGGCGCCCTTCGAAAAGAAGCATTACCTCAACGACGGCAAGAAGCTGCCGCCGATCAATTTCGAGGGCAGGTATTAGCCGCGGGTTCGCCGGACGAACGGGCTAAGAGAGCTCAAAAAAAGCGGATGCGCGCCGCGCAGAGATTCGAGCTTCATGTCGTCTCGCTCCCTCGCCGCCCCGCGGCCGTCCAGAGGACGGCCGCCGCCGCAACGACCGCCAGAAAGGGCACGACGGCGATCGACGCTTGCTGCGCGGCGAAGAAGCCGCAAACTCCGGCGCCGACGCCATAAATGAGAAACATGCCGATCTGGCGCGCCGTGACGAGGGGCAGGCTGTGCGGCGGCCGCAGGAGGGCGCGGGTCGCGATGCTCACGATGGAGGTCAGCGTGCTGGTGAAGACGACGGTCGTGATGCCGCGCCGGCCGACCAGATGCGCCGCTACGCTCTGGATCCCCATGGCCGAAGAGGCTGCGACGATGAGCGCATAGAGCGCGAAGCCCTCGATCGGACCGTCGATGGACCGCCACGCGAGGGCGAAGACCGCAAGAAAGAAGGCTTCGAGCGCAAGAAGCCGCCACGCCGCAGCCGATGTCGGATGCTCGCGGAGCCAGAGCTCGACGCCGGCCGAAGCCACGGCGCCCCCAACCAGAAAGGCCGCAAAGGCGGTAAAGGGGCGCGAGGCCGCCATTAGATGCCCTTGTCCGAGCGTGAGGCCGAGCAAGGCCGTGTTGCCGGTCATCGCCGAGGGAAAAACCTCGCCGAGATTGAAAAAGGCCAGCGCGTCCATGCTGCCGGAGGCGAAGCTGAGCAGCGCCAGCCCCACGTCCACCCGCTCCAGGCGTTCCGTCGAGGACTCGACATCCGTCATGATCGTTGCGCGCTGCTGCTCTTCGGAGCCGGAGCGTCGCGCTCAGGCGACCGCGCTTTCCGGCGCTAAGACCTTATCGGCCGTTGGCAGGACCTGAGGCTTCGCCTCGATGACGATCGCATCGCCGCCGCCGCTCGCCGCGACGTCGAGTCCGCAAGCTTCGGCGACGAGCCCGGCGTAATAGGCTTGGATCGCGCGCGCATCGAGCGTCGTCTCGTCGGACTCGCCGGAGAGCAACCGCACGACCTCCGGCGCGAGACGGGCGTTCGGGCCTTTCGCCTCGACCCGGAAGGAAATTTCTTCCCCTTCGCCCTCGCCGGAAATCGTCAGCGCTCCGCCGCGCGGGATCGCCATGTCGGCGATGAGGCAGAGATTGAGCAGAAGCTTCACCTTGTTCTTCCCCATCAGCGCGCGCGGGAGCTTCCACTCCATGCGCGTCCGCTCGTCGGCGAAGAGCTGACGGGCCACATGCTCCGCGTCGCCCGTGTCGATCGAAGCGCCTTTCGATCCGGCGGCGCCGAAGGCGAGACGGCAGAACTGGAGCCTCGCGGAGGCTTCCGACGCGCTCGACTTGATTAGGTCGAGCGCATGGCCGCGCATCTCCGCGTCCTTCTCGTCCTCGAGCACCTCGAGGCCGTTGATGATCGCGCCGACCGGCGAGATCACGTCATGGCAGACGCGCGAGGAGAGAAGCGCAGCGAGATCGAGAGCGTCCAGCGAGAATTTCGGCATGGGTCTTCTTCCCTAATGTCGGTCGGATTGAAGCGTCCCTGGCGGGGCGAAGCGATCCATCATGGCCGAGCCTGCGCGCCAGCGGAGGCGGGCGTCTCCCATACGCGAATCACCGTAAGCGCCCGGTTAAATGCTAGCTCCGCCTTTCGCCTTTTCAAACCAGATAAGTCTCGCAAAGGACACGGATCGTCGCCTATACCCAGATGAATTGCGACGGCCGCCGGCCCGGCGGGCGCGGACCGCGCGGAACGGCGCCGTTTCCCTGGAATTGGAGACATTCTAGATAACCATGATGACCTACCGCGCCCCCCTCGACGACATTCTCTTCGCCGCGCGTCTCGCGGCCGGCTTCGAGCTAAAGCCGAGCGGAATTTTCGCCGAACTCGGCGACGGCCTCCTCGAGGCGACCTTGAACGAGGCCGCCAAATTCGCCGAGGAGCGGCTCGCCTCCTGCTATCGCGACGGCGATCGGGTCGGCGCAAGGCTTAATGGGGACGCCGTCACGACCCCGCCGGGCTGGAAGGAGGCCTATGCGGACTGGGTCAAAGGCGGCTGGAACGCGCTGAAGGCCGACCCCGAATATGGCGGGCTCGGGCTTCCGCGACTTCTCAACGCCGCCTGCACGGAGATCTGGCAGGCCGCGAATCCGGCCTTTGCGATTTGCCCGCTGCTCAGCCAAAGCGCGATGGAAGCGCTCGAACGCGCGGCGAGCGAGGAGCTCAAGAAAGGCTTTCTTACCAAAATGGTTTCCGGCGAATGGGGCGCGACGATGAATCTGACGGAGCCGCAGGCGGGCTCCGACCTCGCGCTGATCCGCGCCAAGGCCGAGCCTCAGACCGATGGCTCCTATCGCCTGTTTGGGCAGAAAATCTTCATCACCTATGGCGAGCACGATCTGACCGAGAACATCGTCCATCTCGTGCTCGCAAGGCTCCCCGGCGCGCCGGCGGGCACGCAGGGAATCTCGCTCTTCCTCGCGCCGAAAATGCTCAGAGACGACGCGGGGCGCCTCGCGCGCCGCAATGATCTGCGCTGCGCGGGGATCGAGCACAAGCTCGGCATTCGCGGCTCCCCGACCTGCACGATGGTCTTTGGCGACGGTGAGGGAGCCGTCGCCTATCTCGTCGGAGAGCCCAATAAGGGGCTCGCGACGATGTTCGCGATGATGAACGACGCCCGTCTCGCCATCGGGCTGCAGGGCGTCGGCGTGGCCGAGCGCGCGACCCAGCAGGCGCTCGCCTATGCGCGCGAGCGCCGCCAGGGCCGCAGCCTCGCCGGGGAAGAGCCGGCGCCGATCCTCGTCCATCCCGACGTGAAGCGCATGGCGCTGACGATGACGGCGCTGACGCATGCGGCGAGAGCCATCTGCTACGAGACGGCGGCCTCGATCGACCGCGCGCGGCGCGAGAGCGATCCGGCTCGGGCCAGCGAGGCCCAGGAGCGCGCCGATCTGCTGACGCCCGTCGCCAAAGCCTTTTCTACGGACATCGGCAATGAGGTCGCCTCGCTCGGCGTGCAGGTTTTCGGCGGGATGGGCTACATCGAGGAGACCGGGGCCGCTCAGGCGATGCGGGATGTGCGCATCGCCGCGATCTATGAGGGCACGAACGGCATCCAGGCGATCGATCTCGCTACGCGCAAATTGCGGCGCACGGGCTCGGCGCTCGCGCGCGAGATCGAGGATATGCGCGTCATCGCCGCCGGCGCGAGGCTCGACGGGGCGGAAGCGCTCGCCGACGCCGTCGCCGACTTCGAGCGCGCGAGCCGCTTCATGCGGGAGGCCGCCCCTGGCCTCGCGCTCGCGGGGGCGACGCCATACTTGAGGCTCTTCGCGCTGGCGCGGGGCGGCACGCTGCTCGCCAAAGGCGCTGGGCAGGGCGACGCCCGCCGCGTGGCGATCGCCCGCTTCTTCGCGCGGAGCCTCGCGGTCGCGGCTAACGGCCTCGCGCGCGAGGTCATCGACGGCGGCGCCGCGACGCTCGAAGCGGAGGCGGCCTTCGGCGCGTAAATTCTGCTCGAATCGCTCGCTTGCGCCCCAAGGCGCGGGCGTGCGACAAGCCGCGGGGCGATGCGAGCCCATCGCGGCGAAGATCGCTCGCGCCCTGTCCCCTGACGCCGCACGCGAAATTGCGCTCGAGCCATGTCCGCCAAGCATCCCATCATCTCGATCACCGGCTCGTCTGGGGCCGGCACGAGCTCGGTCAAGGCGACATTCGAGCAGATCTTTCGCCGCGAGCGCATCGAAGTCGCCTATGTCGAGGGCGACAGCTTCCATCGCCACGATCGCGACGAGATGAAGCAGGCGATGCTCGACGCGCAGGCGCGCGGCAATCACAATTTCAGCCATTTCGGGCCGCAGGCCAATCTTTTGGGTGAGCTCGAGCGCTTGTTTCGCGAATATGGCGAGACGGGCTCGGGGCAATATCGCCATTACGCTCATGACGAGAACGAGGCGGCGGTCTATGGCGTCGAGCCGGGAAAATTCACGCCCTGGAGGGAGCTGCCGCCCAACACCGACATTCTCTTTTACGAAGGGCTGCACGGCGCCGTCGTGACCGACGAAGTCAATGTCGCGCGTTACGCGGACTTGAAGATCGGCGTCGTGCCGGTCATCAATCTGGAATGGACGCAAAAGCTGCTGCGCGATCGCGACTCGCGGGGCTACACGACGGAGGCCGTGACCGAGACGATCCTGCGCCGCATGCATGACTACGTGCACTACATCTGCCCGCAGTTCTCCGAAACGGACCTCAACTTTCAGCGCGCGGCGACGGTGGACACCTCCAATCCCTTCGTCGCGCGCTCGATTCCGACGCCCGACGAGTCGATCGTCGTGATCCGCTTCCGCAATCCGCGCGGCGTCGATTTTCCCTATCTCGTGACGATGATCGCCGGCAGCTGGATGTCGCGCGCCAATTCGATCGTCATTCCAGGCAACAAGCTCGATCTCGCGATGCAGCTCATTTTGACGCCTCGCATTCTCGCACTCGTGAAGCGCCAGAAGGGCGCGTGACGGAGGAATTCAAATGCTGGACGTTCCCGCCTCCTGCTCGAGGGAGGACGCCAACGCCATTCGCGCCCTGGCGATGGACGCCGTGGACAGAGCCAAATCCGGGCATCCCGGCATGCCGATGGGCATGGCGGACGTCGCGAGCGTGCTGTTTCGCTCCTTCCTGAAATTCGACGCCGCCGATCCGCATTGGCCCAACCGCGATCGCTTCGTCCTTTCCGCCGGCCACGGCTCCATGCTGCTCTATGCGATCGGCTATCTCGTCGGCTATCCGGGGATCGACATCGAAGACCTTAGGAACTTCCGCCAGCTCGGCTCCAAAACGGCGGGACATCCCGAATATAAGCACGCTCCCGGCGTCGAGACGACGACCGGCCCGCTCGGCCAGGGGCTCGCTACGGCCGTCGGGATGGCGATCGCCGAGCGCCTCGCCAATGCGCGCTTCGGCGATGCGATCGTCGATCATTACACCTATGTCATCGCCGGCGACGGCTGCCTGATGGAAGGAATTAGCCACGAGGCGATCGATCTCGCCGGCCATTTGCGGCTCGGCAAGCTCATCCTGCTTTGGGACGACAATCACATCTCGATCGACGGCCCGACGAGCCTTGCGACCTCGACCGATCAAGCCCTGCGCTTTGAGGCGAGCGGCTGGCATGTGCAAAAGATCGACGGTCACGATTTTGCGCAGATCGCCGCGGCGCTCAAGGCCGCGAAAGACGACCCGCGTCCGTCGATGATCGCCTGCCGCACGGTGATCGGATACGGCGCGCCGAACAAGCAAGGCAAGGAAGGCGCGCATGGCTCGCCTTTAGGCGCGGAGGAAAACGGCCTCGCGCGCAAGGCGCTCGGGTGGGAATACGCCCCCTTTGAAATCCCCCAGTCCATTCTCGAGGGCTGGCGTCTCGCCGGCGCGCGGGGCGCCCCGGATCACGCCGCTTGGCGCAAAAACCTTGCGGCCTCGGGCGAGGAGGAGGAATTCACGCGCTTCTTGAAAGCCGACGTCGCGCAGGCTGTCGCCGCGCCGCTTAAAGTCCTGCGCGAGACGGCGGCGCAGGAGAAGCCGAAACTCGCGACGCGCAAATCCTCGGAGAATGCGCTCGGCGTCATCAATGGCGCGACACAGGCGACGATCGGCGGCTCGGCCGATCTCACCCATTCCGTCTTCACGCTCACCAAGGGGATGGGCGTCGTCGCGCCGGGCAGTTTCTCCGGCCGCTACATCCATTACGGCGTGCGCGAGTTCGGCATGGCGGCGGCGATGAACGGCCTCGCGCTTTATGGCGGCTTCATTCCCTATGGCGGGACCTTCCTGGTCTTCTCCGACTATGCGCGCGGAGCGATCCGGCTTTCGGCGCTGATGGGGCTTCGCGTCATTTATGTGCTGACGCATGACTCGATCGGGCTTGGCGAGGACGGGCCGACGCATCAGCCGGTCGAGCATCTCGCGAGCCTGCGCGCCATGCCGAACCTCTACGTGTTCCGGCCGGCCGACGCGATCGAGACCGCGGAATGCTGGGAGCTGGCGCTGAACGCGAGAGCGACGCCTTCCGTGCTGAGCCTCTCGCGCCAGAACCTGCCGACGCTGGAGCGGCCCGTTTCGGAGAACCTCTCCGCGCGCGGCGGTTACGTGCTGCGCGAGACTGAGGGCGCGCGCGACGTGACGCTGATCGCCACGGGCTCGGAAGTCGCGATCGCGCTCGAAGCGGCCAAGCTCCTCGCCGCGGAGGGTAAGCGCGCGGCGGTCGTGTCCATGCCCAGCTTCGAGCTTTTCGCCGCGCAGGGCGAGGCCTATCGCGCCAAGGTTCTGGGGACGGCGCCGCGCGTCGGCGTCGAGGCCGCCGTGCGCTTCGGCTGGGACCGGTGGCTGGGCGAGCGCTCCGCCTTCATCGGCATGACGGGCTTTGGCGCGAGCGCGCCGGCCGACGCGCTCTACGCGCATTTCGGGATCACGCCGGAGGCGGTGGCGAAAGCGGCGCTGGGGGTGATGGGCTGAGGCAGGGCTGGCGATCGAAAGTCGCGGGACCGTAAAGGCCAAAAACCTCATCCGCGCAGGGTCTGACGCAGCCGCCGCCCAGGCGACGCTGTTGCATTGATTGCATGAAGGCGATTATGCGCGAGAGAAAGTCAAACTCAAGGACGGCGCTACGCGCCGCCATGCAATGCAATGACAACTCAGCAATCCCGATGCGTTCGTTGCAATTGGAATTCGTCGCAGTCATCCAAACGCAAAGCCCCGCGCCGCCTTCCCCCTGGCGGCGCGCCCGTCAATCCGCCATTTCCCTTTCGCGATGGACGTCATGGACGACGACGCCCTGGTCCGGCGGCGGCATGCGCATATAGTCGCGATGGGCGAGCGTGCGCTGGGTGTCGGTGTAGCCGCTGCGCCAATGTTCGCGCATGGAAGTGTGTGAAAATTCATAGTCTTTGGCGTCGCCCTCATAGGCCTGCTGTTGATAGATGAGGTGCAGGATCGTTATGTCGGGCAGACGCGCCAATTTGTCGCGCAGCTTTCTTTCCTCGTCGGAGAGCAGCTCGTCGGAAATTTTGGCGAGCGCATTGTAGGTGCGGGTCTTCCATTTGCGCAGCAGACGATAGACGTCGGTGTTGTAACGCGTGCGCGAGGCGAAGGTGATGTCTTTCTGTCGCGCGAGCACGCTCTGGATGTCGCGCGGCAGCGCGCCGCGCGAGCTGAAGAGATCGACCTGGAAGATCAGCATGTTCTCGCTGCCGTCCTGCTCCAAGATATGCTGCAGCGGCGTGTTCGAGACGATCCCGCCGTCCCAGTAATAGTCCGTGCCGATCCGCGTCATCGGAAAGGCCGGTGGCAGGGAGCCGCTCGCCATCACATGTTCGGGCCCGATCTGAAGATCCCGATTGTCGAAATAAAGAAAATTTCCGCTGCGGACGTTGACCGCCCCAACCGAAAAGCGCACGCGCCGATCATTGATGAGATCGAAATCGACCAGTTCGAGAAGCATCTCTCGCAGCGGCCCCGTGTCGTAGTAGCTCGTGGCGTCCTTCGCCCCGGCCGGCGCGAGCCAGGGATTGGTTTGGCGCGGCTTGAAAAACCCCGGTTGTCCCAGCGCCATCGTCAGATAGGAGCTCGCGATGTTGCGCGCCATGCGGAAAATGTCGCCGTCCGGCGTGCAATGCCAGACGGTTCGAGCGGTGATGCGCTCCCAGAATGTGCGCAGGCGATCCAGCCGGTTCTCGCGATGGTTGCCGGCGATCAACGCCGAGTTGATGGCCCCGATCGACGTTCCCGAAAGCCAGTCGGGTTCTATGCCGGCCTCGTGCAGCGCTTCATATACGCCGGCTTGATAGGCGCCCAACGCTCCGCCGCCTTGCAGAACGAGGCCGATCTTCTCGCAGCCCTCGGGCCGCCAACCCTCACGCTGATAGGGAATCGTCGCCTTGTCGTCCATGCCTCCAAGACTCCTCGGTCGAGGGGCCACCATCCCGGTCGCCGAGAGTGTCAGAATTTGGTGACATCACGGTGAATTGTACACGCATGTCTTGGGCGCTGGGCGGTCCGAAGCCTCGGCTCGCCCGAGCGCCCTACCCTCTCACGCCAAACGCCTCGCGCCAGCAGAGCAATGCGCCCGGAACTTCGAGCGGCGTCGCCTCATAGACCGCGCGCGCGATGGCGCGGGCCAGCGTGTCGGCGGCGATCATGCCGATCTCGGCGAGTTCGCGCGCCGTGGGCGGGCGCGGATTGCGTTCGGTCGAGGCGGCGAAGACGAGATCGCCGTCGAGCGCGGCATGCGACGGACGCAGCGCATGCGCCATGCCGTCATGCGCCTGGATCGCGACGCGCTTCGCCTGCGCCTTGGAGAGTGGCGCGTCGGTGGCGACTATCGCAATGTTGGTGTTGGCGAGCGCATCCGTCTTCAGGCGCATGGAGAGCGCCGTCTGAGGCGGCGGCGCCGGCCAGCCGAGGCCCCCATATTCGGCCCCGCGCTCGAAGGGCGCGGCCCAGAAATGCGGGCCGTCGCCAATCGTCGCCTGGCCCACGCTATTGACGGCGACGATCGCGCCGACGACATAGCCGCCCGAGGTCACGGCGCTGGCGGAGCCTAAGCCTCCTTTGAGATTGACGGTCGTGGCGCCGAGCCCCGCGCCCACAGAACCGAGCGCGAAGCTGCGCGCGGCGTTCTTCGCGGCGTCGAAGCCCAGGCCCCAATAAGGCGGACGCCCGCTCCAGTTCTTGTCGCCGCCGTTGAGGAGGTCGAACAGGATCGCGCCGGGAACGATGGGAACGCGCGCGTCGCCGATCGCGAAACCCCGACCGCTCGCGCGCAAGAACTCGAGAACGCCGCCGGGCGCATCGAGGCCGAAGGCCGAGCCGCCAGAAAGTGTGAGCGCATCGATGCGCTCCACGGTCATCTCCGGTTCGAGCAGGGCCGCGTCGCGCACGCCGGGCGCGCCGCCGTGAATGGCGATGGAGGCGACGGCGGGCGCGTCGAAAATGACCACGGTGACGCCGGAGGCGAGCGCCGCGTCCTGCGCATGGCCGACGCTGACGCCCGCGACATCGGTGATGAGATTGCTGGCGGCGCCCATGAGAAAGACTTAGCTCGAGAAACGTCGGTACAGCGTCTCCATCGCCTCGCTCGTCGCCGCCTGCGCCTGCTTCTCGGGAAAATTGGTTAGCACGACGACGCCGAGGTCCCCGTGGCGATCGACGAGGATTTTCGCGAAGTTCATCCCATTGGAGCCGTTGTGGGTCAGCACGGGCGCGGGCGTCCAGTCGAATTTCACGAGGCCCCAGCCAAGCGCATACTCGCCCTCCTGCGGGGTTCCGGGACGCGCGTTCGGCAGCGGGCCGGTGCTCACGTGCGCACGATGAATGCGGTCGAGCGTCTCGGGCTTCACCAGCGCCGGCCCGCGCTTCCCGCCGCCAGCGTTCCAGCCGGCCCAGGTCGCGAAATCGACCACGGACATATGCGCGGCTCCGGCGGGTCCCAGGGCAGGCGGCACATCGGCCGGCGCGGCCCAGGGAATGGGCGTGGCCGCGCCGTCGTCGCCGATCTGATAGCCGATGGGCGCGTCATATTTCCCGGTGGTCGCCTGCGGCCCGAGCCCGGCCGTGCTCAACCTCAGCGGCGCGAAGATCCGATTGATCATGAGCTCTTCCCAGGAGACGCCGAAGGCGGTCTCGATCATCGCGCCGGCGATGACATAGCCGAGGTTGGCGTAATGGAATTCCGCGCCCGGCTTCGTCGCCGGCGCATGACCCTTCCACACGTTGAGCAGGCGCAGCCGCTGCGTCGGGAGATCATATTTGAAGGCCTCGCCAGTGAAATAGAGCTTGAGAATCTCGTCCGTGTCGGAGGGAATGCCGCCGGTATGCGAAAGAAGCTGCTCCAGCGTCACCGCCGCGAGCTTCGGATCGATGCCGGGCGCCTTGGCGCCGAGCACCTCGCCAATCGTCGAGTCCCAGCGCAGCTTGCCCGCCTCGACGGCGATGCCGGCGAGCGTCGCGGTCATCGCCTTGGTGTCGGAGCCGAGGTGAAAGCGATCGTTGACGGCGACCTTCTTGTCGCTCTTCAGCAGGCGCGCGCCCACGGCGGCGGCGGCGACGATCTGGCCCTTGCGCACGACCGCGCCAGCGAGCGCAGGCAGCCCATGCTTCACGCGCAGAGGCTCCAGCACCTCATCGAGCCGCGTCACGGGTTGAGTGCGGGCGAGAGCGGCCTCTGAAGGGAGGGCGAGCGCAAGCAGGAAAGATTTGAGGCAGAAGCGTCGGTTCATGCTAAGCTTTATAGGTTGTTGATCACTCCCTTGAAAGCTGCGGCGCAGCTTTTCTCCCAGCGTCCGATCCCCATATCATCGCTCATGCCCGCGCCCAGAAAGCCCAAGTCTCCGGTTCGCGCGACGCGCGCCAAGGCGGCGAAGCCGGAGCTTTCGCCGCTCGAGCCGCATCTCGCTCAGCTCCTTAATCCCGCGCTTGTCGCGCGCGGCGAGGGCTTCGAGGATATGGGGCACGCCTCCTACGAAGCGGGGCCGGCCACCGCGCTCAGCGCCGAGGAAATGGAGCGCTATGGTCTCGCGGAGCCCAGGACCGAGGACAAGCCCAAGGGTTTCGGCGGCGCGCAAGCGACGATCGACAGCCTCGATGAATTGCTGCGGCTTGGCGATCCCAACATGCGCGACAAGGCGGCCTGGACGCCGCATCGTCCGGAGCGGCCGCAGAAATCCGAGGGCGGCGTCAAATTCGAGCTCGTCTCCGACTACGAGCCGCAGGGCGACCAGCCGCAGGCGATCGAGGAGCTCGTCAAGGGAATCGAGGCGCAGGAGCGCGATCAGGTGCTGCTCGGCGTCACCGGCTCCGGCAAGACTTTCACGATGGCGCAGGTCATCGCGCGCACGCAGCGCCCGGCGCTGATCTTGGCGCCGAACAAGACGCTCGCCGCGCAGCTCTATGGCGAGTTCAAGAGCTTCTTCCCCAAAAACGCGGTCGAATATTTCGTCTCCTATTACGACTATTACCAGCCCGAGGCCTATGTGCCGCGCTCGGACACCTATATCGAGAAAGAATCCTCCGTGAATGAGCAGATCGACCGGATGCGCCACGCCGCGACGCGCGCGCTCTTGGAGCGCGACGACGTCATCATCGTCGCGTCGGTTTCCTGCATTTACGGAATCGGCTCGGTCGAGACCTATACGGCCATGACCTTCTCGATCGCGCTGAACGAGAAGCTCGAGCAGCGCCAGCTCATCGCCGATCTCGTCACGCTGCAGTATCGCCGCGTGGCCGCCGATTTCATCCGAGGAACCTTCCGCGTGCGCGGCGACACGATCGACGTGTTTCCGGCGCACTACGAGGACCGCGCCTGGCGCATCAATTTCTTCGGCGACGAGGTCGAGTCCATTCACGAATTCGATCCGCTGACCGGCAAGAAGACCGTCGACCTCGAATTCGTGAAGATTTACGCCAACTCGCATTATGTGACGCCGCGCCCGACGCTCCTGCAATCGGTGAAGGGCATAAAGGACGAGCTGCGATTGCGGCTGGAGGAATTGAACCGCTCGGGACGCCTGCTCGAGGCGCAGCGGCTCGAGCAGCGCACGCGCTTCGACATGGAGATGATGGAGGCGACCGGCGC
>Ga0335078_10003823_pt1 | contig 22393 bp, 16 predicted proteins | sample Lox_Sample_32_FD_206711 | JGI IMG/M metagenome (GOLD analysis project Ga0335078, IMG submission 206711) | Soil microbial communities from Loxahatchee National Wildlife Refuge, Florida, United States - Lox_Sample_3.2 | ecosystem: Environmental > Terrestrial > Soil > Wetlands | place: USA... | reverse complement strand
TTCTCAAAGATGCCGGACAGAAACTCTGGCAAGTTTTGCCGCTGAATCCCACAGGCTACGGCGATTCTCCGTTTCAGTGTTTCTCAGCACATGCTGGGAATCATCTGCTGATCAGCCTGGAGAAACTCCGCGAGCAGGGAATTCTCGAGGCCGCCGACTTCCAAGCTCTTCCCTCATTTCCTCAAGACGCGGTTGATTTCGGCGACGTCATTCGCTGGAAGACGCTTCTGCTGAAGAAGGCTGCGTCGCGTTTCGTGACCAGCGCAACTGGAGACACGCGGCGAGCCTTCGACGACTTCTGCGCAAACAACGCCTCGTGGCTTTCGGACTTTGCTCTCTTCATGGCGTGCAAAGAAAACTACGGCGGAGTCGCCTGGAACACGTGGCCGCAAGTCATCGCGCAACGCAGCGCTGGCGGACTCGACGCGGCCCACGCCCGGCTGAAAGAACAGGTCCTGGCCGTGCAGTACTGGCAATTCGAATTCTTCCGCCAGTGGAAGCAGTTGCAGGAGTATGCACACCAGGCCGGAATTCGCATCGTTGGCGATATTCCCATTTACGTTGCCCTCGACAGCGCCGACGTTTGGACCAACCCGGAATATTTTCAACTCTCCGACGAAGGACAGCCTCAGCGCATCGCTGGGGTTCCCCCCGACTATTTCAGCGCAACCGGACAGTGCTGGGGCAATCCGATTTACCGCTGGGATCGGTTGCAGAAGAGCGGCTACCGGTGGTGGATCGATCGTTTTCGCGCCGCGCTCGAATTGTACGACGCCGTGCGCATCGACCACTTTCGCGGATTTGAAGCCTACTGGGAGATTCCCGCAGACCAGACGACCGCGATTCACGGGCGTTGGGTCAAGGGACCGGGCGCGGAGTTCTTCGCAGCGCTTGAGCGCGAATTCGGCGATCTGCCGATCATCGCCGAGAACCTTGGGGTGATCACGCCGGAAGTCGAGTCCATCCGTAAGCGCTTTCGTTTTCCAGGAATGGCGATCCTGCAATTTGCTTTCGGCAATGATCCTCAAGGGCCATCGTTCCGTCCGCACAACTACTCGCGCGAGCTCGCCGCGTACACCGGCACGCACGACAACGACACGACCGTCGGATGGTGGAACAGCTCCGGCGCCACCGACAGCACGCGCACGGCGGAAGACGTCGCCAAAGAGCGCGCCTTTGCCCGAGCCTACCTTGATTTCAAGGATGAACCGATTCACTGGGTCATGATCCGCGCGATTCTATCGTCCATTGCGGATCTGGCGATTGTTCCTCTGCAAGACGTGCTCGGGCTGGGCACGGAAGCACGGATGAATTTGCCCGGTACTTCGAAAGGAAACTGGCGTTGGCGGTTCAAGCACGACGATTTAACAGCAGAACTTGCGCGCCGGTTGCGGGAAATGGTCGAACTGTACGATCGGTAATCACAAAGCGGGGTGGAGTCGAAATGGAGAAACCGCGGCGAAGTTTGTTGCAGCTGCTGAATATGAGCTTCGGATTCCTCGGAATTCAGTTTGGCTGGGGACTTCAGATGGCCAACATGAGCCCGATCTACGAATATCTGGGCGCGCGGGCGGATCAACTCGCCTATTTGTGGCTCGCGGCTCCGATTACCGGCCTTCTTGTGCAACCCATCATCGGACATGCCAGCGACCGAACCTGGGGACGGCTGGGCCGCCGCAGACCGTACTTCCTAACAGGCGCGATTTTGAGTTCCATTGCATTGATTTTGATGCCCCGCAGCTCCGCCTTGTGGATGGCTGCCGGTCTCCTGTGGATTCTCGATGCGTCCATCAACATCAGCATGGAACCGTTTCGTGCCTTCGTCGCGGACCTGCTCCCGGAGTCGCAGCGAACTGCCGGATTCGTCATGCAAAGCTTTTTCATCGGGCTTGGAGCCGTGTTCGCTTCGGCTCTGCCCTACGTTCTTACCCACTGGTTCGGAGTGAGCGACTCCAGCGGCTCAGGCTCTGCCATTCCTTACACGGTTCGACTCTCGTTTTATTTGGGAGCGGCAGTCTATCTCGGAGCTGTTCTCTACACGATTCTCACAACCAAGGAATATCCACCTGACGACCTGGTTGCATTCGCGGCACTCCAGAAAGATAGCCGCGGGATTGGCACAGGTGTTAAGGACATTCTTGACGCGGTACGAAAGATGCCGCGCACGATGCGCCAGCTTGCGCCGGTGCAGTTCTGCACCTGGCTCGGATTGTTTTGCATGTGGCTTTTCTTCGGAGTGGCAATCGCCCGCAGCGTCTTTGGTGCGACTTCGTCGCAAGCTCCCGGATACACCGAAGGCGTCAAGTGGGGCGGCGTCTGCTTTGCCTTTTACTCCGCAGTGACGTTCGTGTTCGCCATGGTCTTGCCGCGAATCGCCAATGCACTCGGGCGCAAAGCGACGCACTGCCTCTGCCTTGCCTGTGGCGGCCTCGGACTGCTCTCCGTCGCACTCATTCACGATCGCTGGCTGCTGCTTGGTCCGATGCTCGGCGTCGGAATTGCCTGGGCAAGCATTCTCTCTATGCCGTATGCCATCTTGGTCGGATCCCTGCCGACCGACCGTTACGGCGTCTACATGGGAATCTTCAACGCATTCATTGTGACGCCCGAAATCATTGCCGGGGCGTTTTTCAATCGAGTCGTCAATTTCCTGATTCCGCGGCTGCCCGCGTCCATCGACGTCAGGCTCGCGGTGGTGATGATCGGAGGTGCGGCCCTGCTGCTCGCCGCACTGTTAATGCTGCGAGTTGAGGAGCCGCGTCCGTTGAATCTGGCGCGCAATACGCCCGGCTAGAATCATTCGGCGTTGCAGGGATTACGCTGGCTGGGGACTCTGCACAGGCGCTGCAATCTTCGGCAACTCCACCCGGAAGGTCGCGCCTTCTCCCGGCTGACTCTCGACAGTAATCGATCCGCGATGTTGGGTGACGATCCACTGGGCGATGGCTAGACCAAGGCCCGTGCCTCCCTGGGCGCGGCTGCGGGCTTTGTCGACGCGGTAGAAGCGCTCGAAAACCTTTCTCTGATCTTCTTCCGCAATACCTACACCGGAATCTTTGACCGAAATGACTGCGCAGTCGCCTTTGTGCTCAAGAACCAGGTACACCGAGCCTGGTGACGGCGTGTATTTGAATGCATTGTCGAGAAGGATATCGGTCAATCTGCGAAGCAGGGTCGCGTCACCGCTAATGAACGTGCCTCGATCAGCAAGTTGGGTGGAAAACTTCAGGTCTCGGATGGTCGCAACTTGTCTCCAGCTCGCGGCCACGCTCTCGAGAGTCTGGCGCAAGTCGACCGGCCCAAGGTTGAGTGCTTCGCGGCCTGAATCGGCGCGCGCCAGCGCCAGGAGTTGCTCGATGAGCACTGTGGTCCGCTCGGATTCCGCCAGAATGTGGCGCAGAGACTCTTTGTACTCTTCTTCTTCGCGCGAACGGCGCAGCGCGAGTTCTGCCTCAGTGCGAATGAGTGAAATCGGCGTTCGAAGTTCATGCGACGCATCGGCCGTGAATTGAGTGATGCGAAGGAATGCGTTCTCAATGCGCTCGAGCATTTCATTCAATGTATCGGAGAGGCGCTGGAGTTCATCGCCGGTATCCAACTTGGGAACGCGGTTGCTGAGGCTCGTTCCGCCGATTTCTCGGGCCGTCTTCACCAATGCATCGACGGGAGCCAGAGCTCTACCGCTCATCCAGTAGCCGACGCCGGCCGCCACCAGTAAGAGCAGGGGAGCAAACATCACCAGGGAGGCACGAAAGAGTTTTAGCGTACCCACGGCGTCGTCGGCTGGGAGGCCCATCTCGACGGTATAGACGTGGCCATTGGAACTGAGCTTCTCATATACAAACCGGAAATGCCTGTGCTCAACCTGGCGGCTTCGAAACAAAGGCTGCCCAATCTGAACCGCCGGCACCAGCGTCGAGGGATGCTCTTGCAGAAAACGGGAGCGGTAAATCAGGTCGCCAGTTTCAAGGTAAAGTTGCAGATAGTCCCCCGAGTGCTCGATCCCGTAAGACTCCTCCACTTCTTCCTGCAGTTTCGCAACGCTCGCGTCTTTCTTTTGTGCGTCGAGAAAGCTCTTCAGATCCTCGACTTGGCTCTCGAGTCCATCGTCGACAAGGTCATACAAGTTGTGCCGCAGGATGATCCACATGCTAGCGCCGAAAACGAGCTCCCCCATGGCAAAAATCGCCACGTACCACAACACGAGGCGCACACCGATGGACAATTTCTTCATGCTTGCCCGTCCGAGCGAATCATGTAGCCGACGCCACGAACCGTGTGAATCAGCTTCAGGCGGCCCGGCGAATCAACCTTGTTGCGCAGCAGGCGCATGAAGGCGTCGAGGGTGTTCTCTTCAATCTCGCGATCGAAGCCCCACACGGATTCGATCAGCGCCCGCCGTGACACCACTTTTCCAGCGCGATACATCAGGCGCTCGAGCAGATTGTATTCTGTGCGCGTCAGAGAGATACGCTCTTCTCCGCGCTCCACCTCACGGCTGGCGGGATCAAGCACCAGATCGGCTACCCGCAGGTGAGTATCCTCGGCGGCCAGCGCGCGCCGTTTCACCGCCCGCAACCGCGCAACCAGTTCATCAAAAGAAAACGGCTTGGTCATGTAGTCGTCGGCGCCCAGATCGAGGCCGCGCACAACATCGGGCACGGAATCGCGCGCGGTTAGCATGAGAATGGGCGTTCGGATCTTCTCCGCTCGCAACCGCTTCGCCAATTCGTATCCACTGAGCTTGGGCATCATGATATCGAGAATGATCACGTCGAACTCGTACTCCTTGGCTAGCGCGAGCCCTTCCGCACCATCCGAAGCGCAGGTCGCCATGTGCCCCTCTTCCGTCAATCCTTTGCGGAGGAGGTCGGCCATACGCGCCTCGTCTTCGACGATCAGCAGTTTCATAGAACCCGAATGTCTTGCGAAAACGTCACACCGAATCAGAGTCCAGTCTAGGGCGGAAACCTGTAGCTAATCTGAAGAAATATTAACTTTCTGTTCATCACTGCGTCATAACGCGTTTATAGAGTGGCGAGTCACACCGGGCAAGTTGTCGTTTTGTGTTCCGGGAAAGGCTGTAGCCCCGGGCTTGGATCCCATCGTTTTCAGGCCTCGCTACGACTTCCCATTCCACTCGTTTCCGGGCGCCAGGAGCCGACTCATGAACCGCGATCATAGCTTCCTCTTTTTTCAGTCCTTGTTGATGATTCTCGTTTTGCTCGGACTTGTGGCGCTTTTCGCAACTTCGGCGGCAGCGCAGCGCGGGACAGGGACTCTCAGCGGTACGGCGGTAGACCGCGCCGGAGCGGTCCTGCCGGGCGCACTCGTCGAGTTGCAGCCCCAAGGCATGTCGATGGCGACGAATTCCCATGGAGAATTCGCCATCACGGACCTCACACCCGGCGACTACACGGTGAAGGTGTCGTACGTCGGGTTCAAGTCCTTCTCTACAAAAGTGGGGGTCAAGGCAGGGCAGGACACACCGGTGAAAGCCGTTCTGGAAGTGGCTACGCAAAGCGAGGAGATTACCGTCATCGCGGAGCGCCCTCACGGTGAGGCCGAGGCAATCAACCGCGAGCGAACGTCGGACAACATCCTCAACGTGCTGCCGTCAGATGTAATCACCAGTTTGCCGAACGCGAACATCGCTGACGCTGTCGGGCGCTTGCCCAGCGTCACGCTGGAGCGCGATGAGGGCGAGGGCAAATATGTGCAGATTCGCGGAACCGAGCCGCGGCTCAACAATCTCACCATCGATGGGATCAACGTTCCCTCGCCAGAGGCTGGGGTGCGGCAGGTAAAACTTGACACGATTCCGGCAGACATCGTCGAGTCGGTCGAAATCAACAAGACTCTCTCGGCGAATCAGGATGGCGATGCCATCGGCGGCTCGGTGAATCTGCGGACGAAGACCGCCGGCGAATTGCCGACGCTGACGCTGGAAGGAATCGGAGGCTGGACACCGATCTTGAACACACGCTATATCGGACAAGCTAGCGCGACGGTCGGGCAGCGATTCGGTGCAAGCAAGCGCTTCGGAGCCCTGTTTTCGGGAAGCTATGACTACAACGGGCGCGGGATTGATGATATTGAACCGTCGCCTGACCCGGGGTTTGCCACCCCCTATTACGACAGCATTGATCTTCGGGAATACCGTTACAAACGGGACCGCTGGGGCTTTGCCGGCTCTCTGGACTACAAGCTTCCCGATCCGGCTTCCGGTCTTTATTTACACTACTTCTTATCTGACTTTAAGGACTACGGTGACAAATGGACCTACACCCTCAACGATGGCGACGAGCCTAAGTTTAAGATTTCTAGCCGGCTGCCAGATTACGGCATTGGCGATCTGGCGATAGGCGGAAAACACGTTTTCGAAAAATCGTGGTTGAGTTGGGACATTTCGGTTTCGCGGTCGCGGCAAACGGCGGCCGCCGGCAACCCGGGCCAGACCTTTAAGTACGACGGTCCGGACGTCTCCTCGATTTGCACTTACGATCAAGCCGGAACTACGAACATTCACCTGCCGCAGTTTAATGCGCAGTGCACTGCCGCGGGATCGCCTGTGTTCGACCCAGCAAACTACTACATGAGCGAATTCGATACGACTTCCTCAGGCATTACCTCGCAGGTGAACTTGCAAGGGGCATTTTCTTATGCGAGAAGCTACCATCTTGGCGCCCACGCATCGACATTCGAAATCGGCGCCAAGGTGCGCAATGCCCATAAGGGACAGAATGCATACTCCGGTATCTACGATAACGTCGGCAACTTGCCGACCACCGGTGGTCCGCCGACACTAGACATGTTTCTAGGCGGATTCACAAATCCGAACTACTACTACGGGGCTTATCGGTTCGGGCCGACGACCGATTACGGTAAGCTCAACTCATTCTTCGGCGCCAATCCGGGGATCTTCCCGCTCGACCAGGAGGCGACGCAATTCGCTTCTGACTCGGCCAACTACAATTTGACCGAGCGGGTTTCCGCTGCGTACGCGATGAACACCGTCGAGTTCGGGCGTTTTCGGCTCCAGACTGGCTTGCGCATCGAGGCCACTCAGCTCAACATCCTCGGCTTTGTGGTGACGCAGACCCAGGACCCGGTTACTGGCAACCTATCGGCGGTTACGACACCAGCGCCAGCCAACACATGGTACTGGGATCCATTGCCTAGTGTGCAGTTGCGCTATCGCGTCACGGACAACGACTATATCCGTGCCGTTTACGGCAGGGGAATCTCCAGGCCTAACGCCTATGATCTGGTGCCATACGTTACAGAGGACCAATCGACGAATCCTTTTACGGTCAACGTCGGCAACCCCAGTCTGAAGCCCGAGCACGCCAACAACTACGACATACTCTATGAGCACTATCTAAAGCCATTCGGTGAAATTCAAGGAGGCTTCTTCTACAAGCAGCTCAGCGCTCCGATCTACTACCTCATTGATCCTGCCTATGCTGGGAGCCAATATCCCCAGTATGCTGGAGACCAATTGAGCTACATCATCAATGGGGTGAGCGCAAAGCTGTACGGATTCGAAGCAGCTTACATTCAGCACCTGGGATTTCTCCCTGGTCCCCTAGGGGGATTCGGCATTTCGGCGAACTACAGCTGGACGGGATCAAACGCAGGATCGCTCCCGCTTCGTTCGGACAATCCTGCCCTGCAGCGCCAAGCCCCGGTGACGTGGAATTTCAGCCCGACATATGATCGCGGCCGTTTTTCGTCACGCCTCGGCGTTACCTACAACGGAGCAAGCATATTCCAGTACCAGTGGCAGCAATGCAACCCCTCGAATCCGCCCTCTTGTACGGAGGATCCTTCCAGCTTCGGGCCGAAGGGGCCGGCTGGCGACATTTACCTTCTCCCACACACGCAGGTCGATGCGCAGGTCAGCTTCCGCATACAGAAAAGTGTGACGGTCCTGTGGCAGGGATTGAACCTGACCGACGAAGTGTTCGGCTTCTACAATGGCAGCCCGTGGTACATCATCCAGCGTGAGTATTACAAGCCGACCTACTCTTTCGGTCTGCGGTGGCAGCCGCGCCGAGAATAGCCTGCATTTCAAGCACATCTAAGGGTCTCCTAGTGATTTCAGGAGACCTTCAGATTTCTCTTCTATAGTGCGTGGTGTACCATCTGCAGGGAAAATCGATTTGCATCACGAGGGACAACAAGAATGCGTAACCGTTTGGGGGATTTAATCCGGAAGTACTCCACCGTCGCAGCGGTTTTGGCCTTTGCCTTGGTTTACCCTTACTCCTCAACCGCCGCCGATGGCGGATATTCCGTAATCAAGAAGATCACCATTCCAGGCACTGGCAGCTGGGACTACCTCACCGTCGACGAAGGCGCGCGCCGGCTTTACGTTTCGCATGGAACACAGGTCGAGGTCATCGATATTGATGCGCTGAACGTCGTCGGCAGCATTCCGAAAACGCCGGGAGTACATGGCATCGCGATCGCGCCCGAGTCCGGCAAAGGCTTCGTAAGCGACGGGCAATCGAACAGCGTGACGGTATTCGATTTGAAGACGCTAAAGACGATCGTCGAGGTTCCGACTGGACAGAAGCCGGATGCGATCATCTTCGATCCGGCAACGTCGCGTGTCTTTGCCTTCAACGGCGGAGGTAACAGCGCGACCGCAATTGACGCAGCTACGAACAAGGTAGCGGGCACGGTCGATCTTGGTGGCGGACCCGAGTTCGCGGCCGCCGACGGCAGAGGATACGTCTTCAACAACCTGGAAGATGAGAGCCTTGTCCTCAAGATCAATTCGCGCGAACTCAAGGTCGAGCAGCGCTGGCCGACTGCCCCGTGTTCTGCTCCGAGCAGCATGGCCATGGACCGGGCGAACCGGCGCCTGTTCCTCGGATGCCGGAGCAAAGTTATGGCCGTGGTGGATGCCGACTCCGGCAAGGTCATCACAACTCTGCCGATCGGTGACCACGTCGATGCCACTGCGTTCGATGAGCAGACCAAGCTGATCTTCAATTCCAACGGCGAGGGAACGATCACCGTGATCCATCAGGACAGTCCCGACAAGTATTCGGTGGTCCAGACGGTCAAGACGGCGCCTCGCGCGAAGACGATGGCCCTTGACCCGAAGACGCATCAGCTTTTCCTATCCACCGCGGAGAATGGGCAGTTTGAAGTGCTGGTTGTAGGAAAATGAATTTCAGATTCGATCCCCATGTTCAGGAACGAGTGTTTCCTATGAGTGTGCGGCCGTCCCTTCTGTTGCAAGCTTTGCTGCCTGTCATCGTGATCTTGTTCTCCCAGACGGCATGCGAGAGCAAGTCTGCAGCACAAACGGCTTCCGTCGATTTGAGCGTTGACGTGAAGACGCCGTTCCACTTCGTCGCCTATGGCGATACGCGATTTCACGACCCAAAAGACACGGAAGCCGCCAATCCTCCGGTGCGCGTGGCGCTTGTGAAGGCGATCGCCGATGCCAACCCGGCATTTATTTGTTTTACCGGGGACATTGTTTACAACGGCCCCGATGCCGACGACTGGAAAGTCTGGGACAACGAAACCAGCGTCTGGCGGGAGAAGAAGATTCCGGTCTATCCGGCGCTGGGCAACCATGACTTACACAAACCGGAAGCAGTCGCGCTGAGCAACTATTTTCAGCGGTTCCCGGCGCTGAAGGGCAGCCGTTACTACTCGGTGCGTGCCGCGAACGCGCTTCTTTTGGTGATTGACAGCTCGCTTGATGAAGTTGCCGGACCGCAAGGTCAATGGCTAGCCAACAAACTGGATCACGTTCCGTCCGACGTGGATTTCGTCTTCGTCATGGACCACCATCCGCCTTACACGAGTTCGACAGACGCGAAATTGTTCGGCGGAGGGCATTCCGCACGACCGCAGGAACAGGCCCTGGCGAGTATGCTCGAAGAACGCCAGGCTCATGCGCCATTCCGCATCGTGGTCTTCTCCGGACACGTCCACAACTATGAGCGCCACGAACACGGCGGAGTCACCTATTTCGTTTCCGGAGGAGGGGCCGCGCATGCCTACCCTATCGAGCGTGCGAAAGACGATCCCTTCCAGAGCAAGGAAGTGAATTATCACTATCTCGCGGTTGCGGTTGACGGGAGGCAGGTGACGGTCACGATGAACCGCCTTGAACTCACTTCGGATAAAGCCGTCTGGACGCAGCCCGACTCCGTCAAAATCGCGGCGCCAGCCGCTGCGGCGCAGGCTGCCGGCCATTAAGACAAGCGTCAGCCCTCACACTCGCAAGATTCCCAAGACACGCCGAGGGCGTGCAGGATGAGCCGGTCACGCAGCGTCAGCTTTTCCGGTTCCGACAACGCTGCGTAGGCATAGCGCACCACCGCATCGCAGCTACGGCACCATTTTTCGTGGTGCGCTGTTCCTCCGCAATGCTCACAAGTGGCTTGTGGATCGTACTGGTTACTGTAGAAACTGGCGGCGTCCGCGGGGAACATAAATGAAACCTCCAAATCGCACTCAACCGATTCTCCGTGGCCGAACCGGACGGCTCGGTGGAATCGCGTTTAACAGAAGGCTAGATTCGAAAACCAGCCGGCCCCATTCAAGCTGTCACGGTTGATTGTGATTCGGGTCACAGACAGTGGACTCCGGGAGCGGTCGGCTGCAGGCTTGGGCAAATTGCAGCGTGCTGGTTTATTCTGAAGAGTTGGCCAGATTCCCTGAATCTGTGGAGCGTCTCCCAAACACTCGTCCCGCACGAAGTCTCAAGCCAGCTATCAGGAGCTAGAAGCTTTCTTATGAAAACCGGCATCATTGGCCTGCCTCAGGTGGGCAAGACATCTCTGTTTCAGATTCTCACCAAGGCGCACCTCTCGGCGCAGGCGCACGCTAACCCACGAGAGGCTCACATCGGCGTCGCAAAAGTGCCAGACGACCGCCTTGACCGGCTAGCCGCGCTGTACAGCCCGAAAAAACTCACGCACACGTCGGTGGACTACGTCGATGTGGGGGCTATCGGACAAGACGCTCTCAAAGAATCCGCCTATATCGGACATCTGCGGCAGGTCGATGCCCTGGCGCACGTGGTGCGGGTTTTCGAGGACCCCGCGATTCCACACGTCGGCGAGATCGACCCGTTGCGCGACATCAAGAACGTCGAGTTCGATCTCATGGTCAGCGATCTCGGCCAAATCGAGAAGCGTCTGGAGCGCCTGGAGAAAGACCTAAAGAAGATGAAGACTCCAGACCTTGAGAAAGAGTTCGAACTGCTGAAGCGCGCCAACACACACCTTGGAGAGGAAAAGCCTCTGCGTGAGATGGAGATGGCTCCAGAGGACAAGAAGCGCATTCGCGGGTTCATGTTTCTCAGCGAAAAGCCGATCCTCTACGTTCTGAATATCGGAGAGTCAACTGAACTGGGCAAGGAACTCGACGCTGCCGTCGGCAAATACAAACTGACTGAGATTGCCGCGCGGCCGAACTCCGGCGCGACCGCCATCTGTGGCAAGGTCGAAGCCGAACTTTCAGAGATGAGCGACGCCGATGCCGCCGAGTTCCTCTCCAGCTACGGACTCAAAGAGAGCGGCCTTACCCGCTTGATTCGTACGACTTATCAGCTTCTCGGACTCATCTCTTTCTTCACCGCCGGTGAGGACGAATGCCGCGCCTGGCAGATTCCGGCCCATAGTCGGGCGCAGGAAGCAGCCGGCGCGATCCACTCCGACCTGGAGAAGCACTTCATCCGCGCGGAAACCATCCGCTGGGACCAGTTGCTGGAAGCGGGCTCCGAAGCCAATGCCCGCGCCAAAGGTACGCTACGCCTCGAAGGCAAGGACTACATCGTGCAGGATGGAGACGTGATGCACATTCGACACTCGGGGTAAGTCTCAACCACCGAGACACGGAGACACAGAGAAGAAAATTACTAGATTTCCCTGGCTCTGTGCCTCCGTGGTGAATTGATGGACGGGCCTGATATGATCGCGCTCTCGGAATGAACCCAATCCTCACGAGTGTTCTACTCGGCCTCACGGCCGCTGCCGCCAACATCTTCGGCGGCGCGATTATCGTTCAGCGGCACTGGGAGCGGCGTTATTTGCGCTACTTCGTCGCGCTCGGTGCGGGATTCATGCTGGCCACGGCGCTGGTTGAGATGGTCCCCGAGAGTCTCGAACTACGAGGACGATCTGCTGCTCTGCTCGTTCTGCTGGGCTACTTGATCATTCACTTCTTCGAGCACACAGTCACGCCGCATTTTCATTTCGGGGAAGAAACCCATCCCGACGAGTTCATCCATTCGCACAAATCATATTCCGTGCTGCTGGGACTCGTGATCCATACATTTTTCGATGGCATCGCGATCGCTTCAGGATTTCTGGTCTCGAACTGGCTCGGCTGGCTGATCTTCCTTGCGATCTTCCTGCACAAAATCCCTGAAGGTTTCACCGTGAGTTCGGTCATGTTGGCCAGTGGCCGCAGCCGCGGTATCGCATGGGGTGCGTCGATTGTCTTGGGAGGATCCACACTGGCGGGAGTCTTAGTGATGGCCATCTTCCGCCATCATGTGGGCGCCGGGCTTCCGCTGGCGGCCGGCGTAACGATCTATGTTGCGGCGTCCGACCTCGTCCCGGAAGTCAATAAAGAGCCGGCAATGAAGATGGCTCTGCTGGTCTTTGTCGGAGCTGCGTTGTTCTTTCTGCTCGACCACCTTTTTCACGTGCACTGAACATTCGCCTGCACGAAACAAAAAAGCCTCCGCATGGCGGAGGCTCTTTTGCACAAATCTTGTCCTAGTTCACTGTCAGGCTGGCCGGCAGCGACGGAATCCCGTTCGCCACCACTTCCAGTGTGCTGACGCGTGTCTCCATCGTCGCCGGAACATCGAACGACGTCGATACAATCTTCGTTCCGGTTGCGACTGCCATGGTGCTGTGGTTGTGCGTCTTGGCGTAGAACACATCTTTAGTACTGTTAATACACCCGAAGGGAGAGGGCGAGTGCAAATCGACAATCGTGCTGCCTGCAGGCGGTCATTACCAGGAAAAACTTCTTGGGCACGACGTACTCCTTCGTTCCGTCTAGTAAAGAGCGCTAGAAATCGCCCCGGAAGGATACACCAGTCCACCCAAGAAACACTTGTCGATTACAACTAGAGAAGGAAGTTCTGCGAGCTTTGTGCTGTAACTGGCGCCAGAGTTGCGAAGCTAGCCGCTAATCAACCGTATGTTTCGCCGTATACCCCTCGCGCGCGTAGATGTCGATCTTCACGTCCTTGCCCTTTTGATCCTTCACTTTCAAAGGGCTGCCATCCGAGCCGACTACCTGCACCTTCAGCTTGCGGTAAGTTCCATCGAGTTTGGTGTTGGTCGGGGTAAACGAAAGCATGTAGCGATTGCGAATATCGTTGGAGATATCTGTAAACTCCTCACCGTATTCAGCTTCGAAGCGCGGGAAGTACGCCCGACCACCAGTCAATGCAGCGAACGTACGCAACTCGTTGTCGCCCTGGATATAGTCCATGTGCCCGACCGGGATTCCCATGCCGTGCGCATTTCGGCAGTATCCTGGGTGCGTCTCACACCACTCCCGCACCATAAATCCCACGCTGATCGGGAAAATGGTGACATCCTTGGTGTCTTTGATCTTTTTCAGGATTTTATCCAACGTAAGTTTGCTAAAAGTGTCGACTCCGGTCGTAACCAGGATGATGTATTTCTTTCCCTCTACGCGGTCGAGCCGGTCCAGAGTGTCGTACACGGCGTCAAATAGATTCGTCTCCGCAAATCCCGGAATACGAAGTTGGTTGAGCGCTCCGTAGACTGCCTTCTTATCTTGCGTAAAGTCGACCAGAATGTGAGGCTGCATGTCGAAGTATGACACCGCGATCCAGTCGTCTTTCTTGAGGGAATTGGCGAACGCATACGAAGCCTGCAATGCGTCCCTCATGAACACATAGTTCGTCGCAGCAAACTCGACGAGCAATACCGCCGTGATCGGCGCCTGCGAGACGGAAAAATGAGACACCTGCTGTGGGACGCCGTCCTCAAGAATGCGGAAATTGTCTTTCTTCAGCCCGGGGATGAACTGGCCATCTTTAGCGGCGGTCACCATCACGTCGACATCCACCAGCGGCACGTTCACCTTCAACGAGTAGTCGGGCACATCGGCGGCCGCCCTTGTAGGCGGAGGAGGCGGCGGTGGAGGTGTGTCGTCCACCTTCTTCTTCGGGATGGCGTACGGGCCAACGTTGCCACTAGGCCCTCCGGAATCGACCGGAACATCCTGCTTAGGCTTGCCGCTATCCTGAGCCTGAGGTTCTTGGGAGGTCGGCTGGGAGGACGACTGCGCGGACGGAGTTTGATCCTGAGCAGCAGACCACCCTGATACGGCCACGCAGATCACAATTGCGAAACCAATCCGCAACCAATTCGGACGCGCGAAAGTCTTGCTGAAACGATGACTAATCATGGTGAACCCGCAAAAGACCCTGTGCTAGTATAGACGCAAGGATTCGCAATTGGGATGTTTTTGCCCGGTCCCAGATCGTTCCCCCTTCCGTGCAACGTGTCACAGTTGGTCTGGAATCTAAGCTTATAGGGCTCGTTGGCGGGCCTTGTCGGGGCTTTACATGAGAAAAGTTGTTCTCGCACTTCTCGTCTTAGGCGTATCCCTATCCACAATCCTGATCGCTCAGACTACGCAGACGACTCAGCCCACCATTCCTGTGGATCAGATACATACTGGCATGCGGGGCGTCGCGTACACCGTATTCGAAGGCGTAAAGCCGGAACCCATGGACGTGGAGGTTCTCGGTGTCCTGCGCAACGTGAATGGCCCGAAGGGTGACATCATCCTCGTTCGCCTGCACGGGCCCAAGGTGGAATACACCGGAGTGGTCGCCGGCATGAGCGGCAGCCCGGTTTATCTGGACGGAAAGCTCGCGGGAGCGCTCGCCTTTCGCATCGGTGAATTCTCGAAAGAACCGATCGCCGGAGTAACCCCGATTGCGGATATGCTCGAGATCAACGCTCTCGACAAATCGCCGGCGGAGGAAGCCTCCGCGGTAAGGCCAGCCGTTGCAAATACTGCAGGAAAGACCGCTGCCCCCGGAGACGCTTCGTGGCTTGCTGCAACCCAGGGTTACGCTGACTATCTGAAGCCGATCGATACCCCACTCGTCTTTAACGGATTCTCCGAAGATGCGGTTCGCCAATTTGCGCCCCAATTCGCCGCTGCTGGAATTGTCCCGGTCATGGGCGCGGGCTCAGTAAGCGAGGAGAAGCAGCCCGAACCGCTCGTCGCAGGTTCCGCTGTGAGCGCGATTCTGGTGCGTGGCGACATGGATATTGCCGCTACCTGCACGGTCACCTACATCGATCCCCAGCGTCTTCTGGCTTGCGGACATCCACTCCTCCAGTTCGGATCGGTCGATCTGCCGATGAACAAGGCTGACGTGCTGGCCACTCTTCCCTCGCCGCTCAACGCCTTCAAGATCGTCAACACTACCGAACGCGCCGGGGCTTTCGTGCAGGACCGCCACACGGGAATTCTGGGCGTCTTCAACAAGCAACCGGACATGATCCCGGTGACGCTGACGATTCATGGCAGCAGCGGCTCGAAGGAATTTCATTATGAAGTCCTGAACAATCCCCGCCTCAGCCCTGTCGCAGTGATGGCCACGGTGTTCAATGCGCTACACGGCGTGAACGAATACGGCGAGGAAATCACCTACCGCCTGAACGGAAGCATCAACGTCAAGGGCTTCCCGGTCGTGGGCCTGAAGAACATGTTTGTCCCTGTCGACAACGGACAGCCCGCTGCGATGGCCGCGGCTCTGTCGCTGGGCGAGCGCTTCGCACGCATCTACGACAATCCCTACAACGCTCCCGCAGTGAACAGTGTGAAGCTCGACTTTGATCTTGTCCGGGAACGCCGCTGGGCTCGACTGGAAAGCGCCCGCACCGATGTGACTGAGGCTCGCCCCGGAGATGAAATCATCGTCGAGACCGTGCTCGCTCCCTATCGCGGCGAGCGTGTCGTCCGCCAGATCCCGGTCAAGATTCCGACCTCGGCCAGCAAGGGGAATCTACGCATTCTGGTCAGCGACGGTGAAACACTGGACCGCATGAACCGCACCAATCCCGCGTTCGGCCGTAAGCTCGACCTGGCATCGACGATCGCCCTGCTGAACAAAGAACACGCGAACAACCGTTTATACGTCTCGCTGCTCGAAGCAGACCCGGAAGCCCGCGTTGCCGACAAAGTCATGCCGACGCTGCCCATCAGCGTAATGAATGTGATGGAAGGTATGCGGGGGAACCAGGAGATGATCGTCAGCGGCGAGTCCAACGTCGACGAGACTGCGACACCGGCGCTGGATTATGTCGTAAGCGGCGCACAGTTGCTGACGGTCACCGTGAAGTAAGAACGCTGTGGGGAGAATGTGGCGCGGGCACTCCTGCCCGCGAACTCTAACCACGAACACGGCTGCGATTCCCTTTCTGGAACAAAGCCCTTGAAAAATTCGCGCACGCGCGCGAGGAAGATCCCCAAGTCTTCTACGATGACTATGAAACATGCCCACTGCAGCGACATTCCGCCGCTACGAATACCGTCGCCGCCTGCCTCACTATCAACGTGACGATAGGCCACTATTTGTCACCTTCCGCAGCATGATCCCCCTGTCACCGGAAGCTCGCACCCTGGCACTACAACACTGCCTCCATGACGATGGCAAGACGATCCGCCTGCACGCAGCCGTAATTATGCCAGACCACGTGCACCTGCTATTCACAGCATTGCGAGACCGAGAAGGCTGGACTTTTGCCCTTCCCGAGATTCTGCGAGCTATCAAGGGATGCTGCGCTCGCTCCATCAACTTACTGGAAGAAGTGGCCCATTATGGCAGGATGAGTCTTTCGACCACGTTCTTCGCGGCGATGAGAGCCTGCAGGAGACCATTGACTATATCCGCCAGAATCCGGTTCACAAGGGACTGGTTAGCAGTCCCGAACAATACCGGTGGCTATGGACTGAGGAGAATCTGCCTTAAGCTTGTGTGCTCCTGGTTAGATTTCGCGGGCAGGAGTGCCCGCGCCACAGACTACTCTTCCTCGTTTTCGCCCATCTGCATCGTCAGGTATCGTTCGTAGCCGAGTTCCTGAATCTGATGCATCTGTGCTTCGAGGAAATCGACGTGCTCTTCTTCGTCCTTGAGAAGCTGCACCAGCAGGTCGCGCGAGCCGTTATCGCCTTCCTGGGTTGCGATCGCGACCGCATCGTTGTACTGCTTCACCGCGGAGACTTCCAGCGCCAGGTCGCTCTCAATCATCGCCTTGACGGTCCCGCCGACTTTCAATTCCAGCGGCATCATCGAAGGAGTGCCATCCAGGAACAGAATCCGTTCCATCAACACTTCCGCATGTTTCATTTCGCCGATGGACTGTTTCTTGATGAATTCTGAGAGCCTGCGATATCCCCAGTTCTCGCACATCTCGGCGTGTAGAAAGTATTGGTTGATCGCGGTGAGCTCCTCTCGGAGGGCTTTGTTCAGTTCAGCGATAATTTTCGGATTGCCTTTCATAGCGAGCGAAGTATGGCAGAAGCGAGTAACTCCACGCAACGAGAAAAAGACCTGAGAAAACGAGGCCGCGGCAGGCTATGGGGAATCGTTTCTATTCCAGCGCCGCGTCAATGGTTTTCAGCAACGCCGCCCGCGTGAACGGCTTCTCGAGCAGGCGAATGCTGCCGTCCAGCCCTTGGTGAACCACCAACTCTCCCGTGTAGCCTGACATGTAAACCACCTTCATTCTGGGGTGCGTATCCATGAGTTTCAGCACGAGTTCGGGACCATTCATCCCCTTCATGACGACGTCGGTCAACACGAGATCGATCGGTTGGTGATTTGCGTTGATCCGCTCCAGCGCGGCCGCGCCGTCAACCGCTTCGATGACTTTATAGCCGTGCTCTTCCAGCATCTTGCGCGTGAGTTTGCGCATGATTGCGTCATCCTCCGCCAGAAGAATCGTCACACCCTCGCGCAGCGCAGGCAATGCTTCGGCATGGGCTTCGGGTTCCATTCCCAGCTTGTGTTCGGCGCTGGGGAAGTAGATTTTAAATGTCGTCCCGTGACCGGGCTCGCTGTATACCCAAATGTGGCCACCACTCTGGGTGACGATGCCATACACCGTTGCCAGCCCCAGCCCGCTTCCCTTGCCCATTTCTTTCGTGGTGAAAAAAGGTTCGAAAATGCGCAGTCGCGTCGCCTCGTCCATGCCCGTCCCGTTGTCGCTGACCGCGAGCATGACGTAACGCCCCGCAGTCATCGAGTGTTCGCGGGCAAAACCTTCGTCGACGTTCAACAACCCCGTTTCTATGATCAGCTTTCCACCACGGGGCATGGCATCGCGCGCATTCACCGCCAGGTTAACGACAATCTGATCGAGTTGTCCCGGATCAGCCTCCACGATCGCCGCCGGAGACTTAAGTGGCAGAGCAATCTCAACATCGTCTCCCATCAACGGCCGCAGCAGTTTGCTCACTCCTTTGAGCCGCTCGTTGAGATCGAGCAACTGAGGCTGCACTGACTGCCTGCGGCTGAACCCCAGCAACTGCTTGGTCAGGGCTGCGCCGCGGTCGGCGGCTTCGTGGATGTTGTCCACATATTCCAGGTTGCGGCTATCTACGTGCCCGCGCAGCAGCTCCGTGCAAGCAGTAACGATCCCGAGAAGATTATTGAAGTCGTGCGCAATGCCGCCGGCCAACCGCCCCACGGCCTCCATTTTTTGCGACTGCCGGAGTTGATCCTCGATTTTCTTCTGTGCAGTAATGTTGCGGGCAATTGCGGACGCGCCCACCACCTTGCCCTCGCCGTCGAGGATGGGAGAAATCGAGACCGATACGTTGAGTCGCCGCCCATCCTTCGTGACGCGCACCGACTCGAAATAGTCGACATGTTCGCCGCGCCGAATGCGATCGAGAATGGACGGGATCTCGTCCGGCCGATCCTTTGGACAAAGCACCGAAATCGGGCGTCCGATGATCTCCGTCGCGGCGTAGCCGTACATGGCTTCGGCGCCTTTGTTCCAATGTGTGACGATGCCGTCGAGGCTTTTGCCGATGATCGCATCCTGCGAGGAGTCGACAATCAGGGACATTCGAGTCTGCGAATCGCGCAACTCCCGGGTTTTTCTCCGGTCCAACTCCTCACTCGTGCGTCGCAGATCTTCTTCGATGCGCTTCCGGTCGCTGATGTCGCGGATCACACTCAGCACGATCATCCCATCCCCCGTGCTGATCGGGCTGAGGCTGATTTCTACCGGAACTTCGGAGCCGTCGCGACGCCGGCCGTAGAGATCAAGACCAGACCCCATGCGACGAATTTTCGGCCGCGCATGGTAGTCGGCTCGATGTTGATCGTGTGCGCTCCGCTGACGTTCCGGCACGAGAATTTCGATCCGCTGCCCGAGCAGTTCGTCGTGTGTGTACCCGAACATCGCCTCAGTCTGGGGATTGGCCTGGATGATCACGCCCTGTTCATTGACGGCGACCACCGCATCGGGCATCGCCTCAAGCACGGAGGGCGACAACACCGTCTCCGCGACGTTCTTCCGTGGAGACGCACCACTCGGGTTGGAAGGAACTGCCTGGTTCATTACCCCATCCGGATCAGAAATGCGTGTGGTTACTATACTTCAAAAGCTGGGAAGGAGAATCTGACGCTGAGTGGATTCCCAAAACGGGAGATCTGCCGGACACCGGGATCTCTTTGACCGTCAAAACAGTGATTTGTTGGGAATCGCAGGGCGGCAAACCCTCCTTTCGGAACTCAATCCTACTCGGTAGGGCAGTTCGGCCTTCTAGTCAGTTTCCTACTGTGCCAGTGTCTGCCGCTGTCAACAAACTTAACCATGCGTTTCTTCGATTGGCTATACAGTGTTTTCTCTAGAGGCAGCGCTCCAGGAATTACTTTGGCGCGCGGGTAAAACCATGGGTATACACGACGGCGATCAGCATTTGTGCGCCGTTATATCCCGCATGCACCAGGAAGCTTGCCCCGACGGACTTGGTCGCTGCTCGAACGACGCCGCACACGATGCCCACGCCCAGAATTACCACGATGATTCCCCACGAAAAGCCATACTGCGGCAAATGCAGAAGCGCGAAGGGAACAGCCGCGAGAAAGACACCCCACCCCGCTCCCAGGTATTTCGCCAGCACTGGATAAAGGAACCCACGAAAAAACAGCTCCTCGGTAAAGGGCGCGACCGTGACCGCCAGAATCGCCAGCAAGTAGGCATCGCGGGTCTGTTCGAAGAGCTTCTCAAACGGAGTTTCTTTTGGCATCGGCAGAAAATTGCCGAGCGTCGCCAGAACTATGAATGTGGCCACGCCAAATGCGAGCATCATCCACTTCGACTTAGGCCAATTCCATCGGATCGCATTCCAGAAGGGGACCTCGTACTTCCCTTCCACCAACAGGAAGATGGACGCCGCCCATGCCGCGTCTATGAATAACTGCGCCCCCAGGGCCAGAATTGGCTTCTGTTGGAGCAAATCGATGATTCCGGTATGCGGATAAAAAAGTATCCGGGCCAGACCCGCGAGGCCTAGCGGAAAGACCACCATCGCGATTAACGTCAGGAACACCACCACCAGCACATCCCAGGCATTCCAAACCGGATCTTCGATTGGCGGAGCGGGAGTCGGAGCCGCAGCCAAATCCGAACCTGGCGCGGCGTGCGGACCGTAGGGATCGACACCGACATCGTGCGTCTCGGCGGCTATCGGCGCTTCCTGGTCAAACTGCGGATGTTCGGAAGAGGACAAAGTGAAGTCGCTTTCTCGGGGGATTCTTTCACGCACTACTGCGGCGTCGCCACACAATCCTTCTTGCTTCGCGGGTCAAAGTCGTACCGCACTTTCGCTGCCTTCTTTTTCTCACTCTCACTAACAACGATCTTTAGCATGCGGCGATTCGAAAAATCCAGGCGCTGGGCCTTGCCCCCTCCCTCATATTCCATGAAGAAATACCCTTGGGGATCACGATACCAACTGCCGATCTCCGGGACGTCTTTGGGCTGAAGGATGATCTCGTGCTCGGCGAGATCGAAGACTGTCAGGCCCGTTGCATCCGAAGAGTACTCGCTGATCAGGAACTTCTTATCCGCCGTTACAAAATAAAAGCCGCCCGGCAGATCAACCATCTTGCCTTCCGCATCCACCAGCAACAGCCGTCCGTCGTAGTCGCCCTCTTTCACAACAGCGATGTACCCGTCAGGCTGGATCTTCGAAACAAACGCACCGAAGTTGGAACCCACAGGTTCAATATCCCCGTAGAAAACCCTCTTCACCAGTTGATCGCTCTTTCGCACTTCTACCCAGGTGCTGCAGAAGTGCGGCTGGTTGGCCGATGGTTCATAACCCAGGTTCTTCACATCGATAACCCGCACTGTGAATTCGCCGATATTGGAATCACTCTCCGTGACCAGAAACTTCCCGGCTGGATAGTCCTTCGCAACGAACGGCCTACTTACTCTGGCCGGTGATGTCTGTGCGTACGCTGTTGCGGCAGCCAGTGTGGCGATCAGGAACGCCCGAACTAATCGCTTCCGTTTCGAGGTGAGCTCGCGACTTGGTACAACGTACTCGGTACTCACATTCAACTCGCTAAAGTCCTCGAAAAAAATGCGGCCAATGCCTGCCCGGTGTATGACTTCTTCACCTTTGCCACCTGCTCCGGAGTGCCGTGCGCCACGATGCGCCCGCCGTCCTCTCCGCCTTCGGGGCCGAGATCGATGATCCAATCGGCGTTGCGGATCACGTCCAGATTGTGTTCGATGATGATGATCGAGTTCCCCAGATCGGTCAACCGGTGCAGCACGTCGAGCAGCTTTTTCACGTCGTCAAAGTGCAATCCGGTGGTTGGCTCGTCCAGCAGGTAGAGCGTCTTGCCAGTCTGCCGCTTGCTCAATTCCCGCGCCAGCTTGATGCGTTGAGCTTCCCCGCCCGATAGCGTCACCGCGGATTGCCCCAGATGAATGTACCCCAGCCCAACATCCACCAGGGTTTGCAGCTTCTGCTTGACCTGCGGAATGTTCTCGAGAATCGGCAGGGCGTCGGACACGGGCATCTCTAACAAGTCGGCAATCGAGTTCCCGTTGTACTTCACTGCCAGCGTCTCGTGGTTGTAGCGACGGCCCCCGCAGACCTCACAGAGCACATACACGTCAGGCAGAAAGTTCATCTCGATGCGGCGTTGGCCTTCGCCCTGGCAGGCCTCGCAGCGGCCACCCGGAACATTGAAAGAGAATCTTCCCGCTTTATAGCCACGCTCACGCGATTCGGGCAGCATCGCGTAGAGATCGCGAATCGCCGTAAACACTCCGGTATACGTCGCCGGATTGGAGCGTGGGGTACGCCC
>Ga0335078_10003822_pt1 | contig 22394 bp, 23 predicted proteins | sample Lox_Sample_32_FD_206711 | JGI IMG/M metagenome (GOLD analysis project Ga0335078, IMG submission 206711) | Soil microbial communities from Loxahatchee National Wildlife Refuge, Florida, United States - Lox_Sample_3.2 | ecosystem: Environmental > Terrestrial > Soil > Wetlands | place: USA... | reverse complement strand
CGCTGCTGAAGGGCTGCCTGGACCTCGGCATCGAGCCGCGCACCGGCATGCGCGCGGTCGAGCTGCGGCGGGACGGGCGGCGGATTACCGGGGTCCGGTTCGAGACCGCTTCCGGCCCGGTCGAGGTGGGCGCGGACCGCGGGGTGATCATCGCGACCGGCGGGTTCGAATGGGACCCGGAGCTGGTCCGGGCGTTCATCCGCGGGCCACTGGTGCGTTCTGCGTCGGTCCCGACCAATACCGGCGACGGCCTGAAGATGGCGATGCGGGTGGGCGCGGCGCTCGGCAACATGCGGGAGGGGTGGTGGGTGGCCACGATCGACGTCCCGGTGGACGGCCGGATGGCCGCCTGGCAGGTCAACGGCGAGCGCACCCGCCCGCACTGCATCATGGTGAACCGGCGGGGCCGCCGCTTCACCAACGAGGCGGCGAACTACAACGCGCTGGGCGCCGCCTTCCACGTCATCGACGTGAGCAGCTTCGACTACGTCAACCATCCCGCGTGGATGATCTTCGACCGGCACTACCTGACCCGGTACGGCCTGGCCGGCTTCCGCGGTGAGGGCGCCACGCCGGACTGGATGACCTCGGCGGCGTCCGTGATGTCGCTGGCTTCGGCTATCGGCGTCCCGGCTTCGGAACTGGAGGAGACCGTGGCCCGGTGGAACTCCGCCTCCGCGCTCGGGCGGGACGACGACTTCGGGCGCGGGAACAGCGTGCATGACCGGTGGTGGGGTGATCCGGCCTTCGGCCCGGGGCCCGCGGCCACGCTCGGGCCGCTGGACACGCCGCCGTTCTACGCGGTGCAGGTGTACTCGGGCGTGCTCGGCACCAAGGGCGGCCCCCGCACCGACGGGAACGGCCAGGTCCTTGACGTCGACGGCCAGCCGATCCCGGGGCTCTACGCGGCGGGGAACGCCATGGCCTCGCCCATGGGCATGACCTACGGCGGGGCCGGGGGGACGCTCGGGCCGGCCATGGTATTCGGTTACCTGGCCGGGCGGCACGCGGCGGAGGCGGGATCGTGAGCGACGGCGGGATCGCGGGGGGTGCGTTCGGGATCGCGGGGGGCGCGTTCGGCGGCAAGGTCGCGCTGGTCACCGGGGCGGCTGGGGGGATGGGACGGGCGACGGCCCGGGCCTTCGCCGCGGCCGGAGCCCGGGTGGTGGCGGCCGACATCGCCGCCGACGGGGGCGAGGAGACCGTCGATTCGATCAAGCGGGACGGGGGCGAGGCCGTCTTCGTGCGCACCGACGTGTCGCTGGCCGGCGACGTCGAGGCCGCCGTCGCGGCCGCCGTGGCAAACTTCGGCGGCCTGGACTGCGCCTGCAACGCGGCGGCGATCGAGACCGAGACGACGCTGCTGGCCGACTGCGACGAGGCCACCTTCGACCGGCTGGTCGCGGTCAACCTCAAGTCGATCTTCCTCTGCCTGAAGTACGAGATCCGGGCGATGCTGGAGCGGGGCGGCGGGGCAATCGTCAACATCGCCTCGACCAACTCCTTCCGCCCGCTGCCCAGGCAGTCGGTGTACACGGCGACCAAGCACGCGGTGGTCGGGCTGACCAAGACGGCCGCGATCGAGTACGCCGGTTCCGGCATCCGGATCAACGCGGTGGCCCCCGGCGCGATCGACACGCCCATGCTGCGCGGGGCGATGGCGGCCCGCGGGTCTGGCACGTGCTTTCCGTGGACGGCGGCTACCTGTCGCGCTAGGGCGGGGCTGCGGTCAGGAGCCGGCTAGGGCGGCTCGGTTAGGGCGGCGGCGAGGATGGCGCGGGTGCGGTCCATCGCCAGGGTGGCGGCTTCGAGGACCGGCCGGGCGGCCAGGTCGGGGCTGATCACCTCGGGGCCGACCCAGCGCAGCGCGCCGATCCTGTGCAGCGCCCGGATGGCGGAGATGAGGTCCAGCGCGCCGTCCCCGGGCAGCAGCCGGCGCGAGGTCTCCTCGCGCAGCGAGCCGTGCGGCACGGCCTGCGCGTCGTCCAGCTGGACGCAGAAGATCCGGTCGCCCGGGATGCCGGCCAGCACCTCGAACTCGGGCTCGCCGCGGAAGAAGTGCCAGGTGTCGAAGACCAGCCCGCCGTTGGGGCGGTCGGCGGCGCGGACCAGGTCCCAGGCGATCCGCAGGGTGGCGACGATGGTGAACGGGATGAACTCCAGGTGGACCCGCGCGCCGAAGCCGGCCGCGCGGTCGCAGAGGCGGCCGAAGTACCCGGCGAGTTCGGATACCGGCACGTCGCTGCCGGCGGTGGCGATTGCCGACAGCGAGGTGACGCCCAGCGCCTCGCACATCCGCAGCGCGTCGTCGGTGCTGACGCCGGCGAACCTCGACGGCGATGGCTCGCGGTCTGGATACCAGTTCATGACCGGATCGATGATGAGGTCCAGGCCGAGGCCGCGGGCCTGCCGCCCGATCTCGGCGGCCGGCGTCCCTTCCCCGGCCGCGCGCAGCACGTCAGGCGGGCTGAGCGTGGCCTGACGGCAGCCGGTCGCCGCGGCGGCGGCGAAGCGCTCGGCCAGCGGCGAGGTGAAGCCGACGGTGCCCGCCCACAGGGTGTAACCGTCCGGTTCCCCCGGACCCGGCGGCTCGGCGGCAGTGGCGGGCATGAGTCACCTCGCGGGCGGGTCAGCGGCGGCCCCAGCCGCTGGGCAGCCGGACGGCGCGGTTTACACTCGACAGTGTAGACAGTCTTTCTATATATTGAACCTATCTACAGTAAGTCCCGCGATGGAGGCATGCGCATGACGACCGCGCCTCGCGTGGAAGAGCGCGCCAAGCGGACCACACCCTGGTACGACCTCGTCTTGGACGACCCATATCCGCCTCCCGAGTACCTGCGCGAGCGCTTCAGCTACGAGCCGCGCAGTACACAGATTCCGGTAACCAGGTACACCAGCCGGGAGTGGCACGAACTCGAGCGCACCCGGCTGTGGCGCAAGGTCTGGCAGATGGCCTGCCGCGAGGAGAACATCCCTGACGTCGGCAGCTACGTGGTCTACGACATCGCCGGCGATTCCTACCTGGTGGTCAGGACCCGAAACGGCATCAAGGCATTCGTCAACGCCTGCCTGCACCGCGGCCGGGCGCTGAAGGACTACGACGGGCGGTGCAGCGAGTTCCGGTGCAGCTTCCACGGCTTCACCTGGCGGCTGGACGGCAGCCTGCGGTACACGCCCGCACCCGCGGAGTTCCCCGAGATCGAGGCGAACCGCGACGACTGGCGGCTGCCCGAGGCCAAGGTCGGCGTGTGGGGCGGGTTCGTGTTCATCAACCCCGACCCGGACGCAGAGCCGTTCGAGGCGTTCCTCGGCACGCTGCCCGACCACTTCGCCCGCTGGGACTTCGAGCACCGCTACCTGCAGGCCCACGTGGCGAAGAAGATCCGGTGCAACTGGAAGGTGGCGCAGGAGGCGTTCGACGAGGGGCTGCACCTGGGCGCGACGCATCCCCAGTCGGCCCCGTACGTGGGCGACTCCAACGCCGCCGTCGACGTCTACGGTAACTACTCACGGCAGATCAGCCCGTCCGGTACGCCGATCGAGGACCTGCCGGGCGAGGCGCTGGAGGCGGACATCCTCAAGCGCATGCTCGACGTGCGCGAGGGCGAGGACCTGCCCATCCCCTTCGCCCAGCGCAGCACCGCCCGCGACGCGATGGCGCGGGCCGGGCGGGAGCGCTGGCGGCAGGTGCTCGGCGACGAGGCGGACGACATCTGCGACGCCGAGCTCGTCGACCACTGGAACTACGCGGTGTTCCCGAACCTGCATCCGTGGGGCGGCTACAACCGGATCGTGTACCGGTTCCGCCCCAACGGCGACCGGCACAACGAGTCGATCTTCGAGGTCATGTTCCTCACCCCGTACCGCGGCGAGCGGCCGCCCACCGCGCAAGTCACCGAGCTCGACTTCGGCCAGCCGTGGACGAATGCGCCGGAGCTGCAGACGCTCGGCCTGGTCATGGAGCAGGACACGTTCAACATGGAGGCGGTGCAGCGCGGCCTGGAGACAACGCGGCGCCAGTACGTCACCGCGTCGAAATTCCAGGAGGGCATGATCACGTGGCGGCACGACCTTCTGACCAGGTGGATCGGCCAGTAGCCGGCCCGGTAGCCGGCCCCGTAGCCGACGGGGCCGACGGGGCAGGCCCGCGGCCTGGCTCGATCAGGCACCCGCTCAACCCGAACGCCTACTACGCCGACAACGGGGACGGCACCGTGCGCGTCACGATGGGGACCCGGTGGGGTCGGTTCATGCCCAACGGCCGTTACGTGGAAGGCACGCTGTTCGAGGCCGACCCGGAGCTGTGCGTGTGGGTCTCGGCGCCGCGGCCGTCAAGCCACCACCGGATCAGCCGGGTCCTCGACATGCCCTCCGAGCGCTAGGTGCCGCCCGCCGACGCGGTGCCGGCCGACGCGGGCGCGGCCGCCGAGGCCATCCGGCAGGCCGCGCTGCGCTACTGCCGCGGGGTCGACCGCCTGGACGAGGAGCTGATGCTCAGCGCCTACCACGACGGCGCCACCGACGACCACGGCGTCTTCTCCGGCTCCGCCGCGGACCTGTGCGCCCGGGTGGTGAAGTCCCATCGCCGCTACGAGGCGACCATGCACTGCGTGCTCAACCACGCGATCGACCTTGTCGACGACAGCCACGCTACCGGGGAGGTCTACAACGTCACCTACCTGCTGCGCCCCGGCCGCCAGCTCGACACCTGGTGGGGCCGCTACCTGGATGAGTACGAATGCCGGGACGGGCGGTGGGCCATCGTGCACCGGGTCTGCGTGCACGAGTGGACACGCACAGAGCCGCTCGGCGACGCCATGCCGATCGAGGCGCAGCTGTTCCGGCCGGGCCGCGAAGACCGAGGAGTAAGCAGACATGGCGACCAGTAACTCGACGGTGACGGAGCTGGCCTGGGCGCTGCCTGGGGCGCTGTCGCGGCTCCGGCCCGAAGCCTGCGCGCTGCTGACCGCGCTGAACGAGCGGGTCTGGCAGGCCGGTGACCCGGTGCTGCTCGAGCTGGCCCGGGCGCGGGTGGCGCAGCTCATCGGGAACCCGGCCGCGGTGCGGGTGCGGTGCTCCTGCGCGGCCGCGGCGGGCGGCGCGGGGCTCGAGGCGAAGGTGGCCGCGCTGCCGGACTACCCGGGTTCGCCGCTGTTCTCGGCGGCGGAGCGGGACGTGGTGGCGTTCACCGAGCAGTTCGTCATCGACGTCGGCGGGACCACCGAGGAGATGCGCGCGGGGCTGGCCGGGCGGTTCGGGGCGGACGGCGCCCTGGCGCTGGTGACGGCGATCTACGTGGTCGAGTTCACCCAGCGGCTGCAGCTGATCGCCGCCAGGCTGCTTGACGATGCCGGATCGGCCGCGGCCGGATCGCCCCCGGCGGTGGACGCCTCGACGGCCGGGTTGCTGAACGCGTACCAGGCGGCGGTGGTGCGCGGCAGCGCGCTGGACCCGGTGAGCACCGAACTGGTCCGGCTGCGGTGCGCGCGGACCCACCACTGCCGGATCTGCCAGACGCTGCGGCTGGCCGGCGCGCGGGCGGCCGGGGTGGACGAGGCCATGACGGCCAAGGTCGACTTCTACGAGCGCAGCGACCTGCCGGAGCGGGCCAAGGTGGCGCTGCGCGTCACCGACGCGTTCATCACCCGGCCGGACCTGCTGACCGACGCCGTGGCCGGGCAGGCCCGGGCGTCGTTCGGGCCGGCCGAGCTGGCCTCGCTGTGCCTGGACATCACCAAGTGGAGCACGCAGAAGATCAAGGTGGCGCTGGACGCCGACGGGGCCGACCGGCTGGTGACCGACACGGACGGCGTGGCGCTGTTCGGCTTCGATTCCGGCGGCCAGCCGACCGGCTACCGGCGCCGCTGAGGGCTGAGGACGAGTGCCGCCCGTGATCGCGCCGTTCGAGCTGCAGGTGCCGCAGCGCGAGCTCGACGACCTGCGCGAGCGGCTGGCCCGCACCCGGTGGCTTGACGAGTTCGCCGGCTCCGGCTGGGCTTACGGGCCCAGCCGTAGCTACCTGCAAGAACTGTGCCGGTACTGGCGCGACGGCTTCGACTGGCGGGCGTGCGAGGCGCGGCTCAACGCGTTCGGACAGGTGGCGCTGGACGTCGACGGCCAGCGGATCCACGCCGTCCACGCCCGGTCGCCGGAGCCGGGAGCGCTGCCGCTGCTGCTCGTGCACGGCTGGCCGGGTTCGGTGTTCGAGTTCGAGAAGGTCATCGAGCCGCTGCGCGACCCGGCTCGGCACGGCGGCCGCGCGTCAGACGCCTTCCATGTCGTCTGCCCGTCGATCCCCGGGTACGGGTTCTCCGGGCCCACCGTCGGCCCGGGCTGGAACGTGCGGCGGATCTCCGCCGCGTTCGCGCTGCTGATGCAGCGGCTGGGCTACCGGCGGTACGGCGCCGCAGGCGGGGACTGGGGGGCCATCATCGGCACCGATCTCGTCCGGTCCGGCGCGGGCGCGGGCGTCTGCGGGCTGTACCTCACGATGCCGCTCGGCGAGCCGCCGGAGGGCGGCGGCGATCCGGAAGCCGGGCTCAGCGACTTCGAGCGCCAGGGGCTGCGCGACTGGGCCGCCCACCAGGCCGCCGGAACGGTCATCCACCTGCCGCTGAACAGCACCCGGCCGCACACCATGGCCTTCGCCCTGAACGACTCCCCCGCCGGGCTGGCCGCGTGGCTGGTCGAGATGTTCCGCTCGTTCAGCGACTGCGGCGGCGACATCGAGCGCCGCTTCACCAAGGACGAACTGCTCGCGAACGTGACCACGTACTGGCTGACCGGGACGATCGCCTCGGCGGCGCGGCTGTACGCGGAATGGGCCGAGCAGAAGCGGACCTTCCCCCGCCCGCCCCGGGTGCAGGTGCCGACCGGCTGCGCCGTTTACCCGCGCGACGTGCGCCGGGTGCCCAGGTCGTGGGCGGAGCGGCTGTACCCCATCACGCGCTGGACCCAGATGCCCGCCGGAGGCCATTTCCCGTCGCTGGAGGAACCGGGGCCGTTCGTCGCCGACCTGGCCGAGTTCTTCCGTTCGTACCGGTAAGCCGGCCCGGGCCGGCGTGGGTCAGGCACGGGCAGCCGACGCGGCCTCCAGCAGCGGCGCGAGGGTCCGCGGCACCTGCGCCCATCGCTGCGGCGTGTCAAGGGCCGGGTCGAAGTTGGTGTCGATGATCACCGCGTCGACGCCCGCGGCCCGGGACCTGGCGACCTCCTCGCACAGCTCGTCGACGCCGAGCGGGTGCAGGTTGGCCACCTCGACCGGCGGCGTGGTGAACAGCCTGCGGTACAGCTCGAGGGGCTTGCGGCCCGGCGCGCGCATCTGGTTGAGCTGGCCGAGTATCTCCAGGTGCTGCTCGAGCGGGCCGGAGGCCGGGTTCCAGATGTCGAACCTCTCGGCGGTGCGCCGCAGCCCGGCCGGGGAGCGCATGCCTGACAGCAGCCGGGGCCGGGGCCGCTGCACCGGCTTGGGCCGGATCTCGGCCTCGGGGATGGTGAAGAACCGGCCGCTGAACCGCACCGGGTCCGGTCCCCAGCAGGCGACCAGGGCGTCGATGAGCTCGTCGCAGCGGACGCCGCGGGTCCGCGGGTCGACGTCCATCACCTGGTGCTCCTCGTCGGACCAGCCGACGCTGAAGCCGGCCACCAGCCGGCCACCCGACAGCAGGTCGATGGTGGACAGCTGCTGGGCCAGGGCCACCGGCCGGTGCAGCCCGGCGACCAGGATGCTGGTCCCGACCACCGGGCTGCTTGTCCAGGCCGCCGCGGCGGTCAGCATCTCGAGCGCGGCCAGCGTGCTGCGGTAGGCGTCCGGGACTTTCAGCCCGGGCCGGGCCGAGTAACCAGAGACCGGGTTCAGTGGGTAGAAGATGTGCTCCTGGGCCCAGAGGCCGCCGTAACCGAGCTCCTCGGCCCGCTCACAGAAGGTCCGCAGGCCATCGCGGTCGACGTGGCCGCCGAGCTGCGGCAAGCACAGGCCTAGCTGCATGGAGGGCTCCCGCTTACTTTATGAACTCGTCCTGTAGATACTGTCATATAGACGGCGCCCCGGTCAGACCGGGAGCATCGAGCGGCGCTCGTTCGGGAGGTATCGCGGTGGACGTTCGCAAGGAGCTCTACATCGGCGGCCGGTGGGTTCAGCCGGCCGCCGACGGCGACATCGACGTGATCGACAGCCGGACCGAGGACGTCATGGGCCGGGTGCCGCGGGGCGGCGGCGCCGACGTCGAGCGGGCGGTAGCGGCGGCCCGGGCGGCGTTCCCCGGGTGGGCGGCGACTCCCGTGGCCGAGCGCGCCGGCGCGCTGCGGGCGCTGGCCGACGGGCTGGAGGCGCGCGGCGAGCAACTGGCCGAGCTGATGAGCCGCGAGGTGGGCACGCCGATCGCCATCTCGCGCCGGGTGCAGGTCGGCCTGGCCGTGGACGTGTTCCGGTCGATGGCCGAGATCGCGGCCGAGTTCCCGCTGGAGACCAGGATCGGCACCTCGCTGCTGATCAGGCAGCCGGCCGGCGTGGTGGCCGCGATCACGCCGTGGAACTACCCGCTGTACCAGCTGGCCGCGAAGCTGGCCCCGGCCATGGCGGCCGGCTGCACCACCATCCTCAAGCCGGCCGGCGCCGCGCCGCTGGCCGCCTTCGTCCTGGCCGAGGTGATCGACGGGCTGGGCCTGCCGCCCGGCACGGTCAACGTCATCAGCGGGCCGGGTGCTCAGATCGGGGAGATGCTGGCCGCCCACCCGGACGTCGACATGGTGAGCATCACCGGGTCGACGCAGGCCGGGATCAAGGTCGCGCAGGCCGCGGCGCAGACCGTCAAGCGGGTCACGCTGGAGCTGGGCGGCAAGTCCCCGTTCATCCTGCTCGACGACGCCGACCTGGCCGCCGCGCTGCCGGTGGCGGTGCGCAGCTGCTTCGTCAACAACGGCCAGACCTGCTCCGCGCTGACCCGGCTGATCGTGCCGCGTTCGCTGCTGCCGGAGGTGGAGGAGGGGCTGGCCGGCCTGATCGGCGCCATGCGGGTCGGCGACCCGCTCGACCCCGGCACCGACCTCGGCCCGGTGGTGTCCGCCGGCCAGCGGCAGACCGTCAGGGACTACATCAAGCAGGGCGGCGCCGAGGGCGCGGCGCTGGTGGCGGGCGGCGAGGACGCCCCGGACGGCCTGGACCGCGGGTTCTACGTCCGGCCCACCGTGTTCTCGGCGGTCAGGCCGGACATGGTGATCGCCCGCGAGGAGATCTTCGGGCCGGTGCTGGCCGTGCTGCCGGCCGACGGCGAGGACGAGGCGGTGCGGATCGCCAACGACTCGCAGTACGGGCTGGCCGGCGGCGTCTGGTCCGCCGACGAGGACCGGGCGGTCGCGGTGGCCCGCCGGCTGCGCACCGGCCAGGTGGCGGTGAACGGGGGCCGGTTCAACGTGCGGGCGCCGTTCGGCGGCTACCGGGCGTCCGGCGTCGGCCGCGAGCTGGGCGAGCACGGGCTGGCCGAGTACTTCGAGCTCACCTCGCTGCAGCTGCCGGCGCACTCGTAGGCAGGCCGCCACCATGCCCGACCGCGACTACGAGGACGTCACCAAGTACGGCCTCGACCAGGCCAGCGAGGCGGAACTGCTGGCCAGGCAGATCGAGTGCACGTTCGTCTGGAGCAACTCCGACGGTCATCCGCTCGGCGTCATCATGAACTACGTCTTCCGCGACGGGCGGTTCTGGCTCACCGCCAGCAGTCAGCGCGCCCGGGTGCCCGCGGTGCGCCGCGATCCGCGGGTCAGCGTCGTGGTGACCTCCCGCGGCTCGGGCATCGCGACCTCGAAGTCGCTGACCTGCAAGGGACGCTGCGTCGTGCACGAGGACGAGGAAACGAAGGCCTGGTTCTACCCGGCGCTGGCCGCGGCGGTCCGGCCCGGCGACCCGGAGGCGGCGGCGGCCTTCGTGCGGCACCTCGACTCCCCCCGCCGGGTCGTGCTCGAGGTCGTGCCGGAGGGGCGCATCGGCTTCGACAGCACGCAGATGTGGCAGGACACGCCGGACGCCGCCCGGCGGGACTGACCGTAGCACCACTCCCCGTTCTGGATAAGAATTCTTTATTTTTTATCAGAACGAACCGTGGCAATCCGGCTCAGTCATCGATGCGGCGAAGGCGCCGGAGTTCCAGGTCGACGATCCGGCGCAGGCGGGCGGGCGACCATCGCCGAGGGGCGACGATGGACTGGAACGACATTCCCTGGATCAGCGCGAACAGGCGGTCGCCTTCCAGGTCCGGGTCGATGCCTGACGGCATCCGTCCCGCGGATATGTCCGCCTCGATGAGGCGGGTTACCCGGTCCACCGCGGACGCCGCCCGGGACGCCCAGATTCGCGTCAGCTCCGGGTCGCCGACCGACATTCCCTGGTAGGCCAGCCAGACCCGCCACTCGAGCCTGGTCGGATCGTCGAGGGGCAGCAGCGCGTGCAGGCACGCGGCCAGCGGGTCGTCGCTGCCGCGCATCGCCTCCTCAAGGCGCGCCCGTGACCGCGAGGCCATCGTCTGGTAGGTGTCAAGGACGAGCTCCCGCTTGCTCCGGAAATAGTGCGTCACCATGGTGGTGCTGCCGGAAAGCCGCTTCGCGATCTTCTCGTTGGTCAGCGCGTTGATGCCCTCGTCGGCGATCAGTTCGGCGGCGGCCAGGACCAGGTGGCGCCGGCGGTCTTCGGCATCGACCTTGGCGGGCATGGCGCTAGTTCACCTCCGGGGCCTGGGGACGGCGGCGGACCTGGACGGGCAGCTCGACCAGGCCGCGCACGATCAGGCTGGGCAGGTAGCGGAGCGGCTCGTCGCGGACGACATCGATGCGGTCGACGTTTCCCGCCAGCGCGCGGACGGCGTGCCGGGCCTCCATCCGGGCGAGGATGTTGCCGATGCACGCGTGGATGCCCTGCCCGAAGGCGATGTGCCGCTGGGCCGCCGGGCGGTCGGGGTCGAACCGGTCGCCGTCGGAGAAGGCGGACTCGTCGCGGTTGGCCGACAGCAGCGACACGACGAGCGTCGAGGAGGCCGGCAGGGGCACGCCGCCGAGCGTAGTATCCGCGGTAACCCGCCGGAAGACCGCCGCCGACGGGCTCGCCATCCGCACCGCTTCTTCGACGATCTTGTGAGCGCGCGCCTCGTCGGCTCGCACCCGATCCCACTCCTGCGGCCTGCTGTCGAGCTGCCAGACGATGTCGGCGAGCAGGCGCAGGGTGCTCTCGTTGCCGGCGACCATCAGCTCGCGGGTCAGGCTGACGAGTTCGGCGATCCCGAGGGGCTCCTCGCCGGGGCCCGGTTCGGCGGCGGCGGTGATGAGCATGCTGAGCAGGTCGTCGCGGGGCTCCGGCCGCCGCCGCTCGAGCTCGGCGGCGATCGTCAGCTGATAGTCCAGCAGGTCACGCTCCACCTCGGCCCACCGCCCGGGGGCCAGCTGGGCGCCGATGGTCGCCGTGGCGGCGTCGGTCCACCGGCGGACGTCGTCTCTTCGATCGTCGGGCAGTCCGAGCACCCGGGAGATGGCCCACACCGGCAGCGGCCGGGCGAATGCCTCGATGAAGCCGAACGTCGTGCCGTCCGGCAGCGCGGCGGCCAGTTCCTCGGCGACGTCGGCGATCAGCGGTTCCATCCAGGCCAGCGCGCGCGGGGTCAGCGACCGCTGCACCAGGCGCCGGTAGCGGGTGTGAGCCGGCGGGTCGTTCAGCAGCAGGGTCGGCACGTAGCCGAAGCCCCGGGACCGGATCGCGGCCACCTCGTCCGCCACCTCGGCGGGCGGTGACGTGCGGCGAGATACCTGGTTGGAGAACCGGGCCGGGTCGGTCAGCACCTCGCGGGCGAGCTCGATCGTCGTCACGATGTACCAGCCGGGTTCGGCCATCGCGTGGACCGGGGCCCGCTCGCGCAGCCGGGCCAGGGTGGCGAACGGGAACTGCTGGAAGTCCCCGGCGAAGGGGTCCAGCTCGGGCAGCTCGGCGGATGGGGACATTGCTCCTCGCTCTGTTCGGTGCTCAGCCGCGGACCACGCGGAGGAACTCGCCGAGCGCCGCGATGTGCGCGGCGGGGTCGGGCAGCCGGGCGTGCGGCACGCCGTGGTAGCCGGCGCCGGTGCTCATCGTCCGGATGGACAGGATCGACCCGCCGGAGGCCGCCCAGGCGGGCGCCTGCTGCGCCCAGGCCGGCGGCCCGAGGGAGTAGTCGATCATCGTGTCCATTCCGAACCCGTCCGGGTCCCGGCCGTGGCCGGCCAGCAGCTCGCGCAGCCGGCCGGCCCGCTGGTGGGTGTGCGGGCTCGCCGAGCCGAAGACGAAGCCGTCGCCGGTGCGGGCCGCTCGTCGCAGCGCCGCTTCGGCGCCGCCGCCGAAGTACAGCGGAATGTCGCCGCGGACCGGTCGCGGTGACAGGCCGGCGCGGTCGATGCGATGGAACTCGCCGCGGTAGTCGACCACCGGCTGCCGCCATAGCAGGCGCAGCAGGTCCACCTGCTCGTCCAGCCGCCGGCCGCGGCCCTCGAACGAGGCGCCCAGGCTCTCGTACTCCACGTAGTTCCAGCCGGTGCCGACGGCTAGCACCAGCCGGCCGGAGGACAGCACGTCCACCTCGGCGGCCTGCTTGGCTACCAGGGCGGTCTGCCGCTGGGGCAGGACGAGCACGGCGGCCGCCAGCTCGATCGTCGTCGTGCAGGCGGCGAGGAAGCCGAGCAGCACGAGCGGCTCGTGGAACGGATCACGCTCGGTGTAGGGGCCGGGCAGCGGCGGATCGCGGTCGGCGTGCACGGCGCCGAGCACATGGTCGTAGACCAGCAGCCGGCGGTAGCCGAGTCCCTCGGCCGTCTGCGCGAAGTCGCGGATGACCGCCGGATCCGTGCCGATCTGCGTCGTCGGGAACACCACCCCGAAGTCCATCTGCATCTCCTGTCCGGGGCTGCGCTCATCGCCTGACGACGGCGCGGTTGCCGTCGCGCCACAGGTAGACCTGGACGCGTTCGGCGATCTTCCAGCCGTCGGCGGTCCGGGCGAGCGTATCGGCGTAGCTGCCCGCGATGATGTAGGTATCGCCGCCCGCGGTTCCGGCCCGCACGTGCTGGGCCTGGAAGTAGCAGGTGGCGCGGGCGGTGTCGCCGTCGACCTCGGCGACGACGTTGCCGAGCAGGTGCTGGGAGGCGTCCAGCGGCTCCAGGGCTCCCCTCGAGCGGGCGAGGATCGCCTCGAATCCCTCCAGGCGTCCGCCCGGGTGGACGAACGCGGGCGCGCCGGTGAAGCAGCTTTCGAGCAGCGCCCAGTTCCTGGTGTCGAGTGCGAACGTGTAGCGCGCGCACAGGTCGGCGATCTCCTGGCGGTCGATCAGTCGCTGCAGATCAGCGTCCATCTGGTCTCCTCGGTGCGTAGCGGACGTGACGGGAGATGTCGCCGTACAGGTCGTTGATCACCCGGCGTTCGGTCCAGTGCCACCGGCCATCGAGCCGGGTCAGCTTGTCCTGGTAGCGGCCGGAGAAGATCGGTTGCAGCGGGAAGTCCGGGAGGGCCTGGAAGATGGTGACGTAGGCAGCGGCGGTGGCGGTGCCGGCGTCCTCGTCGACGTCGATGATGACGTTGGTGGTGACGTGCTTGGTCCGCGGCTGGCCGTCGTAGAGCTGGACGTTGTCGGTGATCCACTGCCGGGCGGCGGCCGAGCCGGGCTCGGCCTTGTGCCACCGCCCGTGCTCGAAGAGCGCGGCGAACTCGTCGAACTGGCCGGTGTCGAATAGCTCGGCGTACCGGAACATCATGTCGCTGATCTGCTTGACGGAATCACTCATCAGATCCTCCTGCGGGCGTCCGGCCCGTGACCGTCTCAAAGTAACGGCGCGCCTTGGCACCCGGCACCTCACTGGCGGCGTCGATGACCAGGCAGGCGCCGTTGACGTACCACGCCTCGTCGCTGGCCAGGAACACGGCCGCCGCCGCGACGTCGGCCGGAAGGGCCGGCCGGCCGAACCTCTTGGCGAGCCGCTCCTCGACCTGGCCCAGGGCCGTCGGATCTCCGGCCACGACGGCAGCCGTCAGCCCGCTGACCGTCGCTCCCGGCGCGATGGCGTTGACGCGGACACCGGCCGGCATCAGCTCGACCGCGGCCGACTCGGTCAGTCCCACGACGGCATGCTTGGCCGCGGTGTACGCGTGCGGTCCGAGCCCGCCCCGCACGCCCGCCGTGCTCGCCGTGTTCACGATCGCCCCGGACCCCTGGGCTCGCATGATCCGTGCTCCGTGCTTGATCCCCAGGAACACGCTGGTCAGCAGGACCGCCATGGTGCGATCCCAGTCCTCGCGGGCGGTGTCCAGCAAGGAGCCGACCACGCCGAGGATGCCGGCGTTGTTGAACAGGCAGTCGAGCCCGTCCAGCTCGGACACGGCGGCGTCGACCAGGCCGGCCACGTCGGCTTCGACGCTGACGTCGGCGCGCACGAAACGGACGGCCTCGCCCAGCTCCCGGGCGAGGGCGCGGCCTCTCTCCTCCTGCACGTCGGCGATCAGGCAGCGCCCTCCCTCGGCGACGAAACGGCGGACGATCCCCTCGCCGATTCCGCTCGCGCCTCCCGTGACGACGCCGACCTTGCCGTCGAACCTCATCGGCACGCGCCTCCCAGCCGCTGGACAGTCGATGTTATTTACATTGGTCAGTGTATATTGGTCAGTGTATATTGACTGAAACAAATAGCGCAGGGCGGGACTGACAGGCAGGTGACCACCGGCCCCGGGAGCCTAGGAGCCGGGCGCCGGCCCGGTCTGGCGGCGATAGGTGGCCAGGTCAAAGTAGTCGCGCCACAAGGCGATCCGCCCGTCGCGCAGCACGAACAGCCCGGCGACGGGCACCTCCACCCATCGGCCGTCCAGCTGGAACCGGTCCAGGCGTTCGTTCATGACCACGTCGCCGGCACCCACCTGGTGGCGGGTCACCCACTCGATCCGCTCCGCCGTCCCGAGCAGCCTGCCGAGCGCGCCGCGGATCCCGTCGGGGCCGGTAACCGTGCCGATCGGCACGTTGTCGTACCCGACGTCGTCGGTGACCAGCGCCAGTGCGGCATCGATGTCCTTGCGCTCGATCGCCGCCATGAACGCCCGGACCACCTCGTCCGGCTCGGTCGCCGGCCTGGTCCCGCGTCCGCGGACGCGCCGGCGAGAAGTGATGTTCTCCTCACTCCGGGCGTGACCTTCACGGTGCTGGGTCAGGCGCCGGCCACGGCGGGGTTGCCCGAGGTCCAGATGAGCGCCAGGCGCCGCTCGCGGATGCGCCAGCCGTCCGGGGTGCGGATCAGCCGGTCGTCGTAGCGGCCCGCGATGATGAAGTTGTCGCCGCCCGGCGTCCCGGCCCTGACGTGCTGGGCCTGCAGGTAGCAGCTGGATTCGGCCCGATCGCCGTCGAGCCGGACGACGACGTTGGAAATCAGGTGCTGCGTCGCCGACATCGGCTCGAGCGCCGCGCGGCAGGTGTCCTCGATGGCCTGGTACCCGTGGCAGGGCGGCATGTCCAGGTAGAAGGCGCTGGCGTCGGGTGTGAACAGGGCGGCGAGCCCGGTCCAGTCGCGGCTGTCCAGGGTCAGGCCGTAGCGGTAGCACAGCTCGGTGATCTGCTGCTTGTCCTGCAGCGTCTCGAGATCTGTCATGGGCGGCCTTCCGAGATCACGGTGACGGTGCCTGCGGTGCCGTCCACGGCGAGTTCCATGCCGTCGCGCAGCCGGGCGGTGGCGTCGGTCAGCGAGAGCACGCAGGGAATCCCGAGTTCGCGGGAGACCACCACGGCGTGGCTGTTCAGCGCGCCGACGTCGACCACCACGGCGCCCGCCACCAGGAACAGCGGGGTCCAGGCGGCGTCGGTGAGCGGCGCGACCAGGATCTCGCCCGGCTCCAGGGCCATCGCGGCGGGCAGGTCCATGCCCACCCGGGCCCGGCCCTGGTACTGCCCGGCGCTGCCGCCGATGCCGCGCAGCACCTCGCCCGGGGCGGCCGGCTCGGGGCGGGGCCGGGCCCGGCGGGGCCAGTCGGGCAGCGGCGCCGGGTCGGCGTCGATGATGAACGGCGGCTCGATCTCGAACAGGGCCAGGTACTGGGCCAGCCGTTCGGCGATGACCGGGGCGAACCGGGCCGGGTCCGCGACGTAGTCGTCGAGTTCGGACTCCAGCAGCATCATGACGTCCTCGGGTGCCGCGTAGTAGCCGGCCGCGACGCCCCGCCGGCCGAGCTCGCGCAGGGCCAGCCGCACCTCGTTGATCGTGGTGACGGCGATCAGCTTGGTCTTCTCGCGCAACGGGATGGTCCGGGCCGCGGACTGCAGGGCGACGTCGAAGCTCGGCCGGCTCGCGTCGTCGGGCAGGGCGGCGCGGATCCGCTCGGCGGCGGCCGCGCGGGTGGCTTCCAGCCGGGCATGGCGGGCGTCCGGCGAATCCTCGTCGGGGATGTGCCGCATGCTGTCGACCAGCGCGAGCACCTGGTCCGGTCCCGCCTCCCAGGAAATGGCGCGGATGTCCCACTCGTTGGGGCCGCGCTGGCCGAACTCGGCCAGGAAGCCGTCCAGGGCCGCGGCGAACTTGACCGCGGGCGGCTGCCCGGCTGGGGTCTGCGCGGCCGAAGACAACGCCGCCGAGACCGCCGCCACGCCCTGGTCGAACAGCGCGCCGAGCTCGGGCGAGGCGTTGGCCAGCCGGGACAGCTGCCACAGGCCCCACGACGGCGACGCGGACGGCACCTCGCCGTAGCCGGAGATGAGGTCGAGCAGGGCGGCCGGCTCACCGGCCGCGGCGCAGGCCTCGGCGAGCATCGCGGGCCCGACCGCGGAGCCGAAAGTGGAGTAGTCGTGCCGGGCGAACGCGTTGTCCAGCTCGGGCAGGAACGACCGCGCGTGCGCGACCAGGTCGGCATCCGACAGCGCGGCCAGGTCCGGGCGGCCGCGCCGCGTGCCGAGGACGCGTTCCAGGTCGGCGTCGATCTGCGGGAACTGCGACGCGGCGAGGATCTCGCCGATCGTCTGCGCGACCTTGACCGAGCACTGTTCGCACGGGTCGTCCGGATGCGGCTGATACGGCGGCGCGGCGGCCGCGCTGCCGAGCAGGGCCGCGTCGAACGCCTCGACCGTCATCCCCATCCGGATCGCCACCACGCGGCAGTGCGAGAGGTTGATATAGAAGTAGCCGCCGAACAGCCCCGCGACGGGCGGGCGCTGCATGGGCAGCTCGCCCTCGCGGTAGATGCCGAACTCGACCAGCCCGCGCAGCCACCCGGGCAGCAGTCCCTTCTCGAAGACCAGCGTCCAGCCGAGCGGGCTGGCCGGATCGGCCAGTACCTCGCCCGCGTTGGCGCGGGTGTAGAAGGGCATCCGCCCGCTGCGCTCCCAGTCAGTGAGCCAGCGGCCGGGCAGCCCGGCCGCTGGGCTCACCACTGTGCTCTCACCACTGTGCTCTCACCACTGGGAGGTGCCGCCGTCGACGTTGATCAGCGAGCCGGTGATGCCGGCGCCGAGGTCGCTGGCCAGCAGGGTGGCCATGGCGGCGACTTCCTCGACCGTGTTCAGCCGCTTGATGGCGGACTCGGCCGCGTAGTTGTCGAGGAACTGCTGGTAGGTGATGCCCGCGCCGGCGGCCGCCTGCGGGCCGAGTTCCCGCATCGTGTCGGTCTCGATGGCGCCCGGGCAGATCGCGTTGCAGGTGATGCCCCTGGTGCCGTACTCGGTCGCCACCGCCTTGGTGAGGCCGTTGATCGCGTGCTTGTTGGTGATGTAGTGGCTGACCGCGGGCTTGTTGCCCTGCTTGCCCTCGACCGAGGAGATGTTGATGATCCGCCCCCAGCCCCGCTCGAGCATGTAGCGCAGCGCGCGGCGGGTACCCCAGAACACCGCGTTCAGGTTGAAGTCGAGCGCGTTCTGCCACGCCTCGTCGGTCATCTCGTGCACCAGCGCGAACCGGTCGCTGCCGCCGGCGTTGTTCACCATGATGTCCGCGCTGCCGTACCGCCTGGCGGCCTGGTCGATCAGGTTGTTGACGTCCTCCTGGCGGCGCACGTCGCAGGACACGAACATCGCGCGGTCGCCGATGCCCATCTCCGCCAGCGCCTGCTCGCCCTTGGCCTGCGACTTGCCGCCCAGGACGACGGCGGCGCCCTGGGCGGCGAACGCCTCGGCGATGCCGCGGCCGATGCCGCGGGTGCCGCCGGTGATCACGGCGACCCGCTTGTCCAGGAGCAGTGGTCCCCCGGCCTGCGCCGCGGGCAGTTCCTCGTCTTCGATGTCGGTTGCTCCGCCGCCGCTCATGCGGTCATCTCCTTCAGGACGCGATGGAAGTGCTGGACGCCCGGCTCGTTGCGGCCGAAGACGAAGTCCCGGCCGTCCATGGCCGCCAGGCCGCGCTGGACGCCGTAGCCGGTGGCGTAGTCCTCGTCCATGACGACGTCGTGGAACCAGTCGCGGGTGTGCTCGGCCGCCTTGCGCTCGTCGTCGTCCTTGGGCTCGTGCCGCAGCGCCAGGATCTGCTGTGTGTGCGAGGTGTCCCAGCTGGTGCCGGGCAGTACCAGCGAGACGACAACCTGCGAGCGCCAGCCGCCCGCGACGGCCAGGCCCGGGAACAGCCAGTAGATGGCGCCGACGCAGAGCGCGGGATCCCACTGCTCAGGCGGCAGGTCGACGGCGTGGGCGATCGGCCGCAGGGCGAAGGAGTTGCGCTGGTGCGGCCCCCAGCTGTCGAAGGCGGCCATGTTGGAGAAGTTGGTGCGGAACACGGTGGTGCGGTGCAGCGACGCGAAGTGGTACCCCTCGAGGTAGCCGTCGATGACCACCTTCCAGTTCGGCCCGGCCAGGGTCCGGGTCGAGTAGTGGAAGGTCTTGTCCAGCGCCATCGCCTCGAGCAGGGTGATCAGCTCGGCGCCCAGCCACCGGTCCAGGTCGATGGTGGCCGTGGGGTCCAGCGAGACGAAGATCAGCCCGGCGCGCTCGGCCGCGGGCAGCGCGACGAGGCTCATCGTGCCGCGGTCGACGCCGCCGAACGTCTCCTCGCCGTACACGCCGAGCAGGCAGCCCTTCAGGTCATAGCTCCACGCGTGGTACGGGCAGGTCAGCCGGTTCGCCTTGCCGGTGCCCTCGGGCACCAGCTCGCCGCCCCGGTGCCGGCAGACGTTGATCATGGCCCGGACGGCACCGCCCGGGTCGCGGGTGATCACGACCGGCGTGCCGGCCACGTCGATGGCCTTGTAGGTACCCGGCCCGGGCAGCTCGCAGGACAGGGCGAGCGGGAGCGGCACCTTGCGGAACACGGTCTGGATCTCGCGCTGCCACAGGTCCGGGTCCCGGTAGTCGTGCACGGGCTCGCGCCACTGGTCCGGCGCCTGGTCGGTCGACTTGTTGCGGTAGTGCTCGATGAGCCGCGCCATGACGTCGTACGCGTCCTGGCGCACGGCCGGGTTGAAGTCGATTCCTGCTACGTAGTGTGGTGCAGCCATGACCCGTGCCCGCCCCTGTCAGTTGTCGGCGTCGGCGTCGGCGTCGAGCATGTCCTGCACGACGCGGTGGAAATGGGTGATCTTGCACTCGCGGTTGTTGAAGACGTTCCGCGTGTAGGCGGTGGACCGGCGCGCGGCCGCCCATTCCTGGTAGATCTCCACGTCCTCGGCCACCACGCCCTTGAGCCGCTCCCAGTGGGCACCGGTCTTGGTCAGGTACTCGTCGTCGCCGTCCGGGTACCACAGCTCCCAGGTCTCGAACCTGGTCCGGTCGACCGTGATCGGGACCGCGCGGAACAGCTGGAGGTGGGCCGGGTTGTTGTTGAACACCGAGGTCGGGAAGATCGTGTAGTGGCAGATGGCCAGGCCCTGGTGGTCCAGGGTCTGGTTCAGCTCGGGCAGCACGCCCTTGTACGGGATCACCATCATGCCGTTCCTGCCGAACACGAAGTACGTGCTGAACCGGCCGTCCTTGACGTCCTGCGGCGAGATCGTGTGCAGGTGGGCCGCGTGATAGTTCTCGTTGAAGCCGTCGATGACGACCTTCCAGTTCGCATCGAGGTCCCAGGTGAGCTTGTCGTGCAGCACCATGTCTTCCATCCGGTAGGCGCCGAGATCGCCCGCGATCTCCGGGCCGATCCAGTCCGCCAGCGGCGGCGCGACGCCGGCCCCGGCGAGCACCGCCCACACCCAGCCGCCCCATTCGGCGCACTCGATTGCCGGCGCGCACGCGTCCTTGAGCTGGCGCTCGTCGAAGTCCTCGCGGTCCGGCACGCCGACCAGCGTGCCTTGCAGGTCGTAGCTCCAGCTGTGCCAGCGGCAGGTGAAGCGGCGGGCGCCCTGGCCGGACCTCGGCACGATGCGGGCGCCGCGGTGCTGGCAGACGTTATGGAAGCCGCTGACGCCGCCGTCGCGGCGGCGGCTGATGACGATGGTCTCGCCCTGGCCCTCCCAGACCACGTGGTCGCCGGTGCCCGGGAGGTCGCTGGAGCGGCAGATGATCTGCCAGCTCCGGTTGAGCACCTTCCGGCGCTCGGCCTCGAACCGGGCCGGGTCGGTGTAGACACTCGAGTCCAGCTCGGCGGGGCCGATGTCGGGGATCAGCGGCACTCCCTCGCCGAACCTGACCGGCAGGTCTCCGCGGTGCGGGACGTAGACCATGTCGTCTCCTAGTTAGCGGAATCAGTCTGGTGAAACTGCCTGTTTGGATTATTCATGTGATAAGCCGTACGGGGCAACACCCCAGCTAGATCGATTCGGCCGGCCGGCCTCGAGGCGGCGCTCTAGGCTCTGACTACGATCTGACTATGCAGCCGCACCCGATTCCGGCTTCCCCCTCCACCCCGTCGCCCCCGCGCAAGCCCCCGGCTCAGGCGCCCTCGCCGACCTCGCTCGACCGGCCGTTCCTGACCGGCCAGCCGGACGTGGTCATGCTGACCTTCGTCCGGCACGGCAAGCAGGACGTGCCGTCGGGCGCGTTCACTCCCGCGCTGTGGGCGGACCCGCCGCTGTCGGACCTGGGCAAGCGGCAGGCGGCCACGGTCGGCGCGGCGCTGGCCGCCGAGCCCATCGCCGCGGTGCTGTGCAGCCACCTGGAGCGGGCCGTGGAAACCGCCCGCGAGGTGGCGGCCCCGCATGGCCTGGAACCGGTCATCTACCCGGAGCTGCGCGAGGTGGAGACCTACCGGGACGTGCCCGACGGGGTGCGGCTGGAGGACGTGCTGTCCCCGGTGATGTGGCACGGCGTGCGGGAGCGGTTCAACCGCGAGCTGCGCTGGGACGTGTCGCCGTTCTCGGAGAGCAGCGCCGAGTTCCGGCACCGGGTGGTGACCGTCGTCGAGGGCATCCTGGCGCTGCACAAGGGCAGGCAGCTCGCGATCGTCTGCCACGGCGGGGTCATCAACGCCTACATCGGCCACCTGCTCGGGCTGAGCCAGGACATGTTCTTCCGGCCCGCCCACGCCTCGGTCAGCCGGGTCCTGACCGGGGACGGCAGGAGGGTCATCCATACCCTCAACGAGCTGCACCACCTCCAGGCGGCCGACGCGGAGCTGGTCACCTTCTGACAGATTGGCACGGGTCTGCATGGACGCACTGGGTCCCAGGTTCGAGCGGTTCCTCGCCGCCGTCGAGCCGGACCGCGCGGGGCGGGTCATCGCCTGCGAGGCCATCACCGGCGGGTACAGCCGGATCAGCGCCAGGGCCCGGGTGCAATGGCGCGACGGCGGGGAGGAGACCTTCATCCTGCGCGGCGATCCCCCGCCCGGCAGCGGCGTGTTCGCCAGCGACCGGGACGCCGAGTGGGAGCTGCTCGCGGCGCTGCCGACGGCGACGTCGGTGTCGACCCCGGCGGCCCGCTGGTATGACCGGTCCGGTGAGTACCTGGGCTCGAAGGCCATCGTGATGGACTGCGCGGCAGCGGTGTCGCTGCAGGACGAGCTGGCCCGCGCCGGTGACGCCGGCCCGCTGGCCGACCTGTTCGTGGACACCGTCGCGGCCGTGCACGCGACGCCGCTGGACCGGCTGCCCGCCCGGATGCCGCGTCCGCCGGACGGCCCGGCCTACCTCGACGGGGTGCTGGCACACTACGACCGGATGGCCGGGGAGTACCCGAGCAGCGCGCCGGTGCTGCGGTACATCGGCTGGTGGGCGCGGGCCCACCAGCCGCCGCCGGTGCCGCTCGGGCTGGTGCACGGCGACTGCCAGCCGTCGAACGTGCTGGTGAGCCCGGCCGGGCCGCCGCTGGTCATCGACTGGGAGTTCGCGCACATCGGCGACCCGCGTGAGGACCTCGGTTACTACACGCAGATTCCGCTTGAGCCGAACGCGTACTGGGCCGACCCGGAACGGTTCCTTGGCCGCTACCGGGCCGCCACCGGGCTGACCGAGGAGCAGGTCAACCCGCGAGTGGCCGACTACTTCCTGATAATCGGGATGGCCG
>Ga0335078_10003821_pt1 | contig 22394 bp, 28 predicted proteins | sample Lox_Sample_32_FD_206711 | JGI IMG/M metagenome (GOLD analysis project Ga0335078, IMG submission 206711) | Soil microbial communities from Loxahatchee National Wildlife Refuge, Florida, United States - Lox_Sample_3.2 | ecosystem: Environmental > Terrestrial > Soil > Wetlands | place: USA... | reverse complement strand
GCCTCGCGCGGCTACACCGTGCTCGAGGCGAGCAACGGCGTCGACGCCATCGAGGTGCTCGACCGTGAGGGCGACGTCGATCTGGTGGTGTCGGACGTGGTGATGCCGGAGATGGACGGCCCGACGCTGCTCAAGGAGTTGCGCCGGCGCAATCCGAATGTGAAGGTCATCTTCGTGTCGGGTTACGCCGAGGAGGCCTTCCAGAAGAATCTGCCCGAACAGGAGCAGTACGAATTCCTCGCCAAGCCATTCACGCTCAAGCAACTCGTCACGAAGGTTAAAGAGACGATGACCGAGTGATCGCCCGGATCACTCGGCGGTCGTCGTTTCGTCCGCTTCGCTCGGCGCCGGGGCGGCTTTGGCATCGCCGCTCGATCCCGGCTTCGCCGCGTCGGCAAAGCTCTTCTCGAATTTCACGCCGAGCTGATGCGATTTGCGCCAGACCACGCGGCAGAAGCGGCGCGCCGCGCCGTTGTTCGACAACAACAGCACGAAGCTGTCGGGCAGCGCGGTAGTGTCGTTCACGTCGATGCGCGCGCCGGACTCGGAGATGTCGGTGACGATACAGCCGGAGCGCCGCTCGGGCGTGATCGCCACCCAGGCGGAATAGCGCATCGGCTGGCGGCGCGTGTGGCGTTTTTCTCTCACGATCAGCCTCGTTGCGCCCGCTCCGGCGGACGCGGTCCACGATTCACAATCCGTTAACTGCCCGGCACTCCAGTGCCAAACTCTAGCGGTCGGCGATTACCAATTCATAAAGCATTAGTTGTCTGCGTATTTGCCGCGCGCCTTCGGCTTGGCCGTTGACCTTGCAGCGATTTTTGTCTATGTCGCCGCCCGCAACATGGTTTTCGGCTTCACCTTGCTGACACGCTGCCGGCTTTGGGCTGCGACTCAAGTGATCTCCCAAAACTCGGATTGTTGCCGCTGGCGCGATGGACGCGCGGGCGTTCAACAGAAAGCGCGAAAGGAACTCTGATGCCTGTCGGAACTGTGAAGTTCTTCAATACCCAGAAAGGCTTCGGCTTTATTCAGCCGGAAGACGGCTCCAAGGACGTGTTCGTGCACATCACCGCGGTCGAGCGCGCCGGGATGCGCTCGCTCAACGAGGGCCAGCGGGTGAGCTACGAGATCGTCACCGAGCGCGGCAAGCAGGCGGCCGGCAATCTGCAGCCGGCCTGAGCCGAGCCGCGAAGAACTTTTCTGACATGAAAGCCCGGCGGCGACGCCGGGCTTTTTGCATGTGTAATGCTGGTGTAACAATGACGGTCGGATAACAAACGCTGAACGGGAGGATATCATGGAGGTCATCGCTTGCGGATCGTGGCCGTCGCGGCGAGGGCCGGCGGCGAGCTTCACCGGCACGGTGTGGCAGGACCCGATCGTCCAGGCGCCCGAACCCGCGTTGCTGCGCGCCGGTCGGGTGCGCTTCGAGCCGGGCGCGCGCACCTTTTGGCACACGCATCCGCTCGGCCAGACGTTGCATATTATTTCCGGCGTCGGCCATGTGCAGGCCTGGGGCGGGCCGATCCGCCAAGTGCGCGCCGGCGACACGGTTTGGATTCCGCCGGGCGAGAAACATTGGCATGGCGCCACGCCCGACAACAGTATGGAGCATATCGCCATGCAAGAAGCCAAGGACGGCGAGCACGTAAAATGGCTCGAGGCCGTGACCGAGGAGCAATACAAGGCAAGCCCCGCCGGCTGAGCCGCGTGAGAGGTGTGCGATGTGCTATCAGCTCTATTACTGGCCGGAGATTCAGGGCCGCGGCGAGTTCGTGCGCCTGGCGCTGGAGGATGCCGGCGCCGCCTATGACGACGTCGCGCGCGCGAAGGGCGGCATGGACCAGATGATGGCCATGATGAACGGCGGCGAAAAGCATCCGCCGTTCGCGCCGCCGTTCCTCAAAGCCGGCAAGCTCGTCATCGCGCAGGTCGCCAATATTTTGTTCTATCTCGGCCCGCGGCTGAAGCTTGCCCCCCGCGAGGAGGCGAGCCGGCTGTGGCTGCATCAGTTGCAGCTCACGGTGACCGACTTCGTGAAGGAAATCCACGACACGCATCACCCGCTCGGCGGGGAGTTCTACTACGAGGATGCCAAGCCGGAGGCCAAGCGCTTCACCACGAATTTCCTGAAGCATCGAGCGCCGAAATATCTGGGCTATTTCGAGAGCGTGCTGAAGAAAAGCGGCGGGCCTTATCTGCTCGGGCGCAAGCTGACGTATATCGATCTGTCGCTGTTCCAGTTGATCGAGGGCCTACGCTACGCCTCTCCCAATGCGATGAAGCGCATCGAGCGCAAGGTCCCCGGCGTCGTCGTCTTGCACGACAAGGTCGCGACGCGCCCGCGCATCAAAGCCTATCTCGCCTGCGAGCGGCGGCTGGCCTTCAACGAGTGGGGCATTTTCCGGCATTACCCGGAGCTCGATTCATAGACGCGCGCGCACCGGTTTCTTCATGGACATCTGACCGATTTCACCCATGCGCGGGCAGCGGCTTGCCGCCGGCGGTGACCGGCTTCGCCGCAATCAGGCTGAACGCAATGATGCAGGGCTCTTTGCCCGTGTTCACCCAGTTGTGGATGGTGCCGCGCTGCACCACCACGTCGCCGGCCGTCAGATGCACGGTGCCGACGTCGAGCTCCATGTCGATCGCGCCGGAGATGACGACCGCATAGTCGATCGAGTCGGTGCGGTGATTGCGCGGGGCGACGCCTGGCCCGTAATAGACGATGCGGAACACCGTGCCATTGTCGATGGTGGTAGCGATCTCCTTATGCGAGGGATCGTGGTCGCCGTCATTGTTCACGGGGAAGCCGGTGCTCGACCAGATCACCGAGGACTGCGCGCCGGGCCGGCTCGAGATCACGTTGCCGACCGTCTCGTCGATCAGCACCTTGGAGCGGCCTTGCTCGTCGTGCCCGGTGACGACGCGGCGAATTTTCAGGCTCATTGTTCGTCCTCCGTTCGATTGTCATTCCGCGATAAGCGGCTTTTTATTCGTTTCGTGCCAGAGCAGGAATAATCCGGAGCCGACCACGATGGCGGAGCCGGCCAACAAGGGCAGCGTGGGGATATCGCCCCAGAACATAAAGCCGAGCGCGATCGCCCAGACCAGCGAGAAATAATAGAACGGTCCGACCGCGGCGGGCGGCGCCAGCGACAGCGAGCGCGTCCACCAATACTGGCCCAATCCGTTGAGCAGGCCGTTCACCAGCATCGCCGTCAGAGAGAGCCCGTTCGGCCAGGAGAAACCGAAGATCGGCATGGCGACGGCAAAGAACGCCATCAGGAACACCATCTGATACATGGTTAGCGTTTCCGCCGACTCGGTCGTGGTCATCCCGCGCACCGCCGCGGTGACGCTACCGAACAGCACGGCGTTGCCGATCGCGAACAAAGCGCCGATGCGGAAACTGTCGGCGCCCGGCGCCGCCACGATCAGCACGCCGAGGAAGCCGGCAATCAGCGCACAGCCGCGCGCCAAGCCGACTTTTTCGCCGAGCCAGAATGCGGCGAACAACGTGGCGAACAGCGGCGCGGAGAAGTTGATGGCGATGGCGCCGCCGAGCGGCATCAGCGAAAAGGCGATGACGATGAAGCTCTGCGCCACCGCCTGCGTGCCGCTGCGGCCGAGATGATCGCGCAGGCGCTGCGTGCGGAATACCGTCAATCCCGCGCGCGGCAGGATCAACACCGCGCAGACGGCGAGCGAACCCACCGCGCGGAAGAACAGCACCTCGGCGAACGAATAGCTGGCCACCTGCCATTTCGCGATCGCCATCGACACCGCGAACATGACGGTGGCGCTCAGCATATAGAGAATGCCGCGCGGCACGCGGTCGGCGCGCGCGGCGGGCAGGCGCTGGTCGAGGCTGTCGGAGGTCACCGGGTTGAAGGCCTCTGGCGGACGGGATGCTCCGCCTAGCACGGCCTCAGGCGAGCGGGCAGGGGCAAAACGGAATGGCTGTTCTTCTCTGCCCCTCTCCTGCAAGGGGAGAGGGAAACCTTGCCGCCGTGCGCCGGTGCCTATTTCCGCCGCCTGGCGCGCAACCGCGCCGCCTGGCGCTTGAGCCGGGCACGCCGCAGCCTCGCCTTCTTCGCCCGCCGCCGCCGGCAGCGGCTGCATTTGCAGTTCGAGCGCCCGATCACGTTTTTCAGATAGTCGATGCCGTAATCGTAGACGAGCTCCTCGCCCGGCTTGATTTTGCGCAGCGTGCGGATGAACACGCGGTGCCTGACGTCGTAGGTTTCCGCGTTGGGATTGCAGGAGTGGTTGAAATAGCGCGCGATATTGCTGCGCGGCGAGCCGTCAATGGTCCAGCGGCTGTTGAGCTCGTAGAGGTAGCGGTTGCCGCGGGCCTCGAGGATCTCGGCTTCTTTGGTCTTGAGCAACGGGCCCTTGTATTCGGCGATCTTGGCGCCCTTGCGGATCGGCCTTGTGGCGAACAGGCCGAGGCCGGTGCGGGAGCGGCCGATCCGGAACGGTCTCTTGGGCATTGTGCGGAGATTCTAAGTCCAACGGAATGAGCGCTGCGGATGCCAGAAGGCCGCACGCGCGTCAACGCAAAAACTTTGGCTCGGGCAAGCCGGGCCAAAGTCGCATCGGTGATTGACCGGACTAGTGGCGCCAGCCGCGATCCCAATGGCAGTGGCCGTGCGGGCCGCGCCAGCGGTGCCGGCCGCAGCCGTCACGCACTTGAATCACCTGGTCGGCGGACGCGGTGACGGTCTTGAGCGAAGCGGCCGGCATGGCCTTTGCGCCGAAGGTCATGAATGCGAAAACGGCCGCGACCGCGGCCAGCAGAGCGAACTCCTTGCGCATGTCGTTTCTCCCTGATGTTTGACTTATCGCGCGGGGCAGACCTGACCACGGCGGCGACGCGCCGGCAACGGGCCCTTCGGACATACGCGGCATTCGCCCCCGCCGGCGTCGTCAGAACCCGTGGATGAAAATACCGACGGCGAAGATGACGAAGCCGGTCCAGTTGAGGACCGTGGGCAGCGACACCAGCACCGCGGCCAGCGCCGGTTGGCGCCGTATATAGGCGAAGCCGCCGCCGGCAAGCCCCAACAGCGGATAGAGGAAGTGGTGCATGGCGACGATGGCGCCGCCGAACGAGGCCGACAGCTCCGTGCCGTGGATGACGATCGACGTGGTGTCGTCGAGCAGCCAGGCGAGCAGCAGCAGGCCGCCGAGCGCCATGGTCGCCTCGCGCAGGCGGCCCTTCACCGCGAAATAAAGCGCGGGGACGGCGAGGCACGGCGCCAGCGCGAACTTCAGGCTGAGCAGGATCTGCGCGAACAACAAAAAGCCGGTCGGGGCGTCGTCGAGGTAAGGCGCAACGATGCCGGGCAGGTCGGAGAGCGTGCTCAGCGTCTCCGCCGCGGCGATCACGATCAGCAGGATTTGCCGCCGCCGCGCCCGGACCGGCGGCGGAATATCGGCCGTCATCGATGCCCCCCGATACTGCGGCAAGCCTAGCATGCGCGCCGCGTTTTCCCCATCGCCGGAACATTGCCCGGCCGCGTCCGGCGCTTCATGATGGCGGCATGACGAACGCCGACGCCGAGCGCTGGCCCGAACTGCCCTATGCCGCGTGGAAGGACACGTGCGACACGCTGCATCTGTGGACGCAGGTCGTCGGCAAGATCCGCCTCGCGCTGACGCCCTGGGTCAATCACTCCTGGCACGTCGCGCTCTATGTCACCGCGCGCGGCCTCACCACGTCGCCGATCCCGGACGGCGCGCGCGCGTTTCAGATCGACTTCGATTTCATCGATCACGTGCTGTGGGTGCGAACGAGCGACGGCCGTTTCCGCCAAGTAGAGCTGCGGCCCGTGGGCGTCGCGGAATTCTTCACCGACGTGATGATCGCGCTGAAAGAGCTCGGCATCGCCGTGACGATCCGCACCATGCCCAGCGAGATCCCCGACTGCGTTCCCTTCGACGAAGACACCGTGCACCGGTCCTACGACGCCGACTACGCCAACCGCTTCTGGCGCGTGCTGCTGGCGGCGCAGGAGGTGATGGCGCGTTTCCGCAGCGGCTTTCTCGGCAAGGTGTCGCCGGTGCATTTCTTCTGGGGCTCGTTCGATCTGGCGGTGACGCGGTTCTCGGGGCGGCGCGCGCCAAGCCATCCCGGCGGCGTGCCGCATCTGCCCGACGCGGTCGCTCGGGAAGCCTATTCGCATGAGCTATCAAGTGCCGGCTTCTGGCCGGGTTCGCCGGGACCGGTGAATTATGCCGCGTTCTATTCCTATGCCTATCCGGCGCCGGACGGTTTCGCCGCGGCGAAGGTGAAGCCGAGCGAAGCGTTTTTCTCCAAGGAATTGGGCGAATTCATTTTGCCCTATGACGCCGTGCGCACGGCCCGCGACCCCGACGCCGCGCTGATGGACTTCCTGCAGAGCAGCTACGACGCCGCGGCGGACTTGGCGCAATGGGACCGCAAGGCGCTCGAATGTGCACTGGGCGAAGCGGGCAAGGTGAGGGCGGTGTAGCGGGAACCCGCGCCCGCCCGTGCGGGTTAGAGCGATATGTCCGCGCCCGCCAAGACCGCCGCCGTGCCGATGCCGGAGAGCCTGCGCTATCGCGCCCGCGCGCAGCAATGCCGCGCGATGGCGAAGGTCTTCCGCGCCGATTTCGCCCGCCATCACATGCTCAAGGCCGCCGCCGACTTCGAGCGCATCGCGCGCGACGCGCGGGAGCGCGAGGTCGTGCACGGCATCGCCGAATTGGGCGCGCTGGTGCGCGGGCTGCATCGCGGAAACTAGGCGTGCGTCATCGCCCCTGATCACCGATTGATTTTTGCGCTACACTCGGCGCGACGGACGGGGAGCGAGCGATGAGCCAGAAGGCCGAATTCCACAATCTGCAGAAACCCGACGACGGCTTGCTGCGCGAGCTCGCCGCCGGCGTGACCACGCGCATCTTTGCCGGCGAGCACGCCATGCTGTCGGTGGTGACGATCGCGCCCAACGCCGAAGGCGTCATGCATCATCACCCGGAAGAGCAATGGGGCGTGCTGCTCGAAGGCTCGGCGATCCGCTTTCAGGGCGGCGAGGAGATCGCGGTCCGCCAAGGCGATTTCTGGCGCACGCCCGGCAACGTGCCGCACACCATGCGCGCGGGACCGGAGGGCGCGCGCGTGCTCGACATCTTCTCGCCGCCGCGGCCGGAATACAAAAAGGCGGGGAAGGGGTTTGGGGCGGCGTAAAACACTTAGCCGTCATGGCCGGGCTTGTCCCGGCCATCCAAGCCTTGCTTGATGAAGCTGCCTCGAAAAAAGACGTGGTGCCCGCGACAAGCGCGGGCATGACGACTCGTTCGGGGATTTCTCGCTCGCGTAGCCTGCCGCGAATAGACGCCTTTAGATCCGCCCGACGCCCGGGAAGAAGCACACCGGGCCGAAATCGCGCCCCGTGGCGTCGACAAACAGCACCGGCTGGTCGCCGGGCGTCTCGATGCCGGGCTGCACGGTGTCGGCGGGAACGCTGCGCCATTCCTTGGTGCCGTCGACCTGGTAGAACCACCTGTCGCCGCCGCTCGACTTGCTGACGGCAAAGCGCGCCTTGACCGTGTCGGCGTGCAGGCAGCAGGAGATGTACCAGCTGGCTGCGATCCGCTCGCGCGTTTCCGCGGTGGTGGTCTGGCTCTCGTACCAGTCGCGCACCTGCGGCGAGTGGCTGGCGTATTCCGCTTTCCAACGCGCGTCGGCCTGCGACAGCGGCGCGGCGAGAAGCACGAGCGTGAACACAAGGAACGCATTGCGCATGGGGGTCACCTCCTAAGCCAAAGGGGGCGCGCGGGTTAGCGGCGCAGCGTTTTGAATCGCCGGGCGGCAGAATCTCAGAGTCGGGCCGTGGGCGGGGCTGATCTAAATCAAACGCGGGCTTATGGATTTTTACGTACGTAATTCAACGGGGCGCGGTTGGGCGGTACCTCCGGCTGCGGCGGAGTTCCCGCGACCGTCATGGCCGGGCAAAACGCGCGAAGCGCCGTCTTCGGGCTAATGTCCCGGCCGTCCCGCCTTGGCCGCGCGCGCACGCCGTAAAGACGTGGATGCCCGGCACAAGGCCGGGCATGACGGAGGACGCTGGGTAGGATGGGTTGAGCGACTTGCCCGCCGAAGCTCGGAGAGCGAAGGCGGGAGCGAAACCCATCATTGCCGCCGCCGATGCGATGGGTTTCACTGCGTTCAACCCATCCTACGGGCTCGGCATCAAGCAGCCGCACGTCTCGGCGCTGCTGCGCAACCGCGGAGGCATGTTCTCGGTCGGCCGGCTGATGGAGGTTCTCACCGCGCTCGGGCAGGACGTGAAGATCACGGTGAAGCCGACGAGGAAGGCGGTGGGGGAGATGGAGGTCGTGGTTGGCTGAGATGGCGGAATACACTTCGCCAATCCGCCCTACGGGCTGGAAAGTTGCAAAAAATTTAGACTACAATCGCGCGGGAGAACGCAACGTACGCCATTGGGGGGAGCGCAATTATGCCGCAGTGGTTTTACGACCGGCCTGCCGAGCCAAATTTCAAGCAAATCGTCGACAAGTCGCTCGACTTGTTCGCCGTGTTCACGGGCGTGCCGCTAGCCTTTTTCGTCAAAGATTTTCTGTTCGAAAACACCAAGCCGGGCTTCGCGGCGCTGTCGCTTACGAGCCGGGTCTTTGTCGCCGCCGCGGTGATCGCTCTGCTGTTGCGTTTCATTGTCGGCAGCGCAGCCCATTTGAATTCGAGATACAAACCGCAAAAGCCGGCGGCCGGTGGAGCGAAGGTGGCTGAGCTTCCATCGTTGCGGTGGCTGTTCTGCGACATTGTGTTCCTTGTCCTTTTTGGTACCCTCGCGGTGTACATCGTTTATGCGGGCAATCTCCACGACTTGATGGTGCGTGCCTTCGGTTTCATCGCGGCCGGACTCGCATGGGGCGTATTGGCTGTTTTTTTCCGGAAAAAAGATCGTCCCATCGCTAGACCGTGGATGGCCATCAATACCGGTCAGCTCGCGATTACGGCGGTGCTCATCTGGGGTCCGTGGCGTTTTCTCCAGCCAGATTCCGCGAAGACCGCGATTCTCGCCGGTGTTTACGTCTTCTGCCTATTCCTCGATTTCACCGTTGTGGCGAGGCCGCCGAGGCAGCAAGTGGCCGCGGCGTGGTCGAAAGAGGCCAATGCTTACAAAGAGACCGGCGACGTCTGGGGCGTCAGAATCCCCTATCCGTCACCGGAGGTGCTTGCCGATATGGGCTGGGCAGTGTTCGACAAGGCCAACATGCTGGTCAGATTCGAGGCCTACGTCATCCGGCAGTTGGTCAACGCCGACCAGTCGGTCGATCTCAACATGCGGTTTCACGACCGTTCGAACCCGCCGCGCGATCCGAATGAAACGATCACCGTGCGCTTTATCCATCCGCAGCCGTGACGGCCGCGTGAGCACCCTTGCTGGCAACTTCTCGGTCGGGCGGCTGATGGAATTTCTGACCGTGCTCGGGCAGGACGTGAGGATTACCGTGAGGCCGACGCGGAAGGCGGTAGGGGAGATGGAGGTGGTGGGGTGATCTTTGTAGCCCGCATGGAGCGCAGCGAAATGCGGGGATGCGTGTGCAAGATTCCCGGATTGCGCTTCGCTCATCCGGGCTGCACTTGGTAGCAAAGCGCGGCGATGACAGCGATTGACGCGGAAAAAGAAGAAATGGTTGGAATCGAAGATATTCGGCGTCGCGTGATGGACGACGCCGAAGATCTCATAAAAGCAATCAGTTTTGTAAACCCTCTTATTGTTTCGGGGCAACTCTACAAATTAGGCGTAGAGAGAAAGCCAATTGGAGAGTTCCTAAGAAAAATTCTAGCGCGAAACGTGGTTTTGATCGCAACGCGGCTCCACGAGCGACATGGTGAAGGGCGAACGGGCCACAGTGCATCTATTCCGGCACTTTTGGAGTATTCAAAAGGTCAATTACCGAACTTGATGATTGATGCTTTCGACTCGGATCGAAAGGCTCTCGTCGATAATCTTGAGCGGCATGAAATAAGCTTCAATGATTTATATTCGTTGCGTACAGCGATGGTGGCACATTCTGTTCATCCAAGAAAACCGTTGTCGGACAAACTCTACTATTCTTCAATTCTGGATTTTGCATTGGGGACTTACGAACTAGCGACGACCATTGATGGCGAGCTGGTCAAAATTGGAATGCCAGAATATTGGAAGTGGAGTGACCTAAGGGAGGACTGGATAAAGAAGGGTCAGAGTTTTTGGTCTGAACTGATCGAGGACTAACTACGTTGCTAGTCTCTCCCTCATATCCAAAATACAATCTCTTCCCAATATGAATTGGTGGCGCTATTAGGTCCTCACTTCGGAGCTCGGAGCCCCCATGAACGCGCCCCTTACCCCACCCCCCGCCATCCCGCCCTACCACCACACGCCGCTGTTTCCGCTCGGGCCGGACAAGACGCAATACCGCAAGCTCGACGTCGCCGGGCCGCGCGTCGAAAAGGCGATGGGCCGCGACATGCTGGTGGTGTCGCACGAGGCGCTGCGCGCGCTCGCCGAGGCCGCCTTCACCGACATCAATCATCTCTTACGGCCGGCGCACCTGAAGCAGTTGCGCGCCATTCTCGACGACCCGGAGGCGAGCGCGAACGACAAGTTCGTCGCCTACGATTTCCTCAAGAACGCCAATATCGCCGCCGGCGGCGTGCTGCCGATGTGCCAGGACACCGGCACCGCCATCATCATGGGCAAGAAGGGCCGCGCCGTCTTCACCGACGGCTCCGACGAGGCGGCGCTCGCCGAGGGCGCGCGCGACGCCTACCTGAAAAAGAACCTGCGCTATTCGCAGCTTGCGCCCGTTTCCATGTTCGAGGAGAAGAACACCAGGAACAACATGCCGGCGCAGGTCGAGCTCTACGCCGAGGGCGAGGACGCCTACAAGTTTCTGTTCGTCGCCAAAGGCGGCGGCTCGGCCAACAAGTCGTTTCTGTTCCAGGCGACGCCGTCGATCCTGACCCACGACCGCATGCTGGCGTATCTCAAGGAGAAGGTGCTGACGCTCGGCACCGCGGCGTGCCCACCTTATCATCTGGCGATCGTCATCGGCGGCACCTCGGCCGAATTGACCATGAAGACGGTCAAGCTCGCCTCGACGCATTATTACGACGAGCTGCCGACCAAGGGTTCCGAGGACGGCCACGCCTTCCGCGATCTGGAGATGGAAAAAGAAGTGCTGAAGATGACGCAGTCGACCGGCGTCGGCGCGCAATTCGGCGGCAAATATTTCTGCCACGACGTACGCGTCATCCGCCTGCCGCGGCACGGCGCGAGTTTGCCGATCGGGCTCGGCGTGTCGTGCTCGGCCGACCGCCAGGCGCTCGGTAAGATCACTAAGGACGGCGTGTTCCTCGAGGAGCTCGAGCATCATCCGGCGCAATATCTGCCCGACGTCGACCAGGAGAAGCTCGGCGGCGCGGTGGTCAAGGTCGACCTGCGCCAGCCGATGAAAGACATCCTGGCGATGCTGTCGAAGTATCCGGTGAAGACGCGGCTGTCGCTTTCCGGCACCATGATCGTCGCGCGCGATCTCGCCCACGCCAAATTGCGCGAGCGCCTTGAGAAAGGGCAGGGGCTGCCCGACTATTTCAAGAACCATCCGATCTATTACGCTGGACCTGCGAAGACGCCGGAAGGCTACGCCTCGGGCGCCTTCGGCCCGACCACCGCGGGGCGCATGGATTCATATGTCGATCAGTTCCAGGCGGCCGGCGGCTCGATGATCTCGGTCGCCAAGGGCAACCGTTCGCCGCAGGTGCGCGAGGCCTGCAAGAAACACGGTGGCTTTTATCTCGCGTCCATCGGCGGCGCCGCGGCGAACCTCGCCGAGTTCTGCATCAAGAAGGTCGAGGTGCAGGAATTCCCCGAGCTCGGCATGGAGGCGATCTGGAAGATCGAGGTCGAGGACTTCCCCGCCTTCATCGTCATCGACGACAAGGGCAACGATTTCTTCAAGGAGCTGAACCTCGGTTAGGAGCGGAAGGCCTTCCCCGTTCATTCCCGCGCAAGCGGGACTCCAGTTCTTTTTTCGCTTCTTTGTTTATTTGGCCCTGGGTCCCCGCTTTCGCGGGGACGAACGGACAAATGCGCGCTATTCTCTCCATTCAAGAGAATGGAGACGCCCATGATCACCGCCATCGTGCAATTCCAGCTGCCCAAGCCGGTGTCGCTGGAAGAAGCCCAGCGCATGTTCGAGTCGACGGCGCCGAAGTACCAGAACCTGCCCGGCCTGGTGCGCAAATATTACCTGCGCGCGGAGGATGGGCGCACGGCCGGCGGCGTTTATCTGTGGGAGTCGAAGGCCGCCGCGGAAAAGGTCTACAGCGGCGAATGGCGCGAGCGCGTCGCCAAGCTCTACGGCAATGCGCCGCAGGTGACGTATTTCGACACGCCGGTGATCGTCGACAATTCGGCCGGCGGCGCCATCACCAAGGCCGCCTGAACATTCGTCTCACGCACCAATCTTAAGTCCATCGTCGCGTTGTGCGCTGCAACAGCGCATGGCGTGGAACTTTGATGCGCGCGATTGAGGCCCTGTGGCGAGTTGCCGCAGCGTGAGCCGGTCAAACGCAGAGCATGATTGTCCGTCCGCGTCCTCGACGAAAGTGGCATTGACGGCAACGGCCTTTGCAGTCGGCAATGGCCTATCGCTGGCAGTTCCGGCGCCCGCTTTCGCGGGACGCCGGCGCGGCCTGTTTACGGTTGGGGGCGCACAAGACATCCGAAACCGGACGGCGCGGCCGGCGGAACGACCGGCCGTCACAATCTTAGAAAACACCAAAGGGAGAACGACCCATGTCACGATACGATCTCGAACGGAATGGCGTTTCGCGCCGCGCGCTGCTGCAAGCCGGCGCCGGATTGGCCGGCGGTGTGTTGCTGCCCGGCGGAATGATCATGCCGGCTTTTGCCGACGACAAGCCGGCGATGGGCACCTGGCCGGCGGGCTCGCAGGGCTCCTCCGTCACCATCGGCGCCGCAGTGCCGCGCACCGGCCCTTACGCGGTGCAGGGCGAGGATGAGCTCAAGGGCATGCAGCTCGCGGTCGAGCACATCAACGAGGGCAATCCGCTGATCAAGAAGATCGCGCCCAAGGTCTCCAAAGGCTTGCTCGGCAAACAGGTGAACCTGGTGTCCGCCGATAGCGCCGCCAATCCGAACAATGCGGTGCAGGCGCAGCAGCGCTTCATCAACGAGAACAAGATCATCGCCATGACCGGCTCGACCTCCTCGGCGGTCGCGGTGGCGCTCAACAAGTTCGCCGAGCGCGAGAAGATCCTCTATCTGGTGGCGATCTCGGGTTCCAACGACACCACCGGCAAGGATTGCGTGCGTTATTCGTTCCGCCAGTGCTTCTACGGCGAGACGGCGGCGAACGCGATCGGCCCGGTGCTGCTGAAGAGCTACGGCAAGAACAAGAAGGCCGCCTTCATGACCCCGGACTACACCTACGGTCATACGGTCACCAAGTCGATGAACGACTTCCTGACCAAGAACGGCGGCTGGACTCAGGTCACCAACCAGGTCTCCAAGCTCGGCACGCAGGACTTCAGCCAGTTCCTCACCAACATTGCCAACTCCGGCGCCGAGTTCATCATCAACGTGAACTGGGGCCGCGACGCCGTGCTGTCGATCCAGCAGGCCAAACAGTTCGGCCTGACGCCGAAAATGAAGATGGTGGTGCCCTACCAGATCCCGTTCCTCGCCAAGGAAGTGGGACCGGAGCTCACCGAAGGCGTCTTTGCCGCCACCGACTTCTGGTGGACGCTGGAAGACAAGTATCCGCTCGCCAAGATGTTCGTCACGGCCTTCGACAAGAAATACGGCTACAAGCCCGAGTGGGGCGCCAACAACGCCTATATGCAGTTCGCCATCTGGGCGCGCATGGTGTCGGAAGCCGGCTCCTTCTATCCGCCGGACGTCATCAAGCAGTATGAGAAGGGCGAGAAGTTCGACTCGACCGTCGGCGAAGTGCACTTCCGTCCCGAGGATCACCAACTGGTCCGTCCGGTCATCATCGTCAAAGGCAAGTCGCCGAAGCAGATGAAGAACAAGGAGGACTACTGGGAGGTCACCGAGGTGGTGCCGGGCGCGCCGCTGATGCAAAAGCCGGACGCGTTCGGCTGCAAGCTCGGCGACTATACCTGATCCTGCCGTGCTCCCCGCACGCGGTGCACCGTGAAACGGTGCACCGCAGATGCGGGGTCCCGGTTTCCTTCAGAATTCAACCGGGGTCCCGGGTCTGCAGCGCACCACTTCGTGCTGTGCTGCGCCCGGGACACGCTAATCAGAATCGAGATCTGCAGTGGTCAACTGGCCTAATTTCATTTCGCAATGCTTCAACGGCCTGGTGCTCGGCGCACTGCTGGCGCTGATCTCGTCGGGGCTGACGATCATTTACGGTACGCTCGGCGTGCTCAACCTGGCGCACGGCGCCATGTTCATGCTCGGCGGCTATGCCGGCTGGATGGCCTACACCTACACCGGCTCCTTCATCGTCGCCGTCATCGCCGGCGCGCTCTTCGTCATGCTGGTCGGCGTGATCATCGAGCGCGGCATCATCCGCTATTTTTACAGCCGCCCGGGCGAAGACCAGCTGCTCGTGACCTTCGGCATTGGCATCGTTCTGGTCGAGGCGGTACGCTTCTTTTTCGGCAGTCTGTCCAAGACGGTGCCGCCGCCGCCGGGCTTCGTCGGCATCATCAATCTCGGCTTCATGTTCTATCCGACCTACCGCATCGCGTTGCTCGGCATCGTCGCCGTCGCGCTGCTGGTTCTCTATGTCATTCTCTACCGCACCCGCATCGGCATGATCGTGCGCGCCGGCATCGAGGATTCCGGCATGGTCGATGCACTTGGCATCGACGTCTACAAGGTGTTCATGCTGGTGTTCGGCATCGGCGCCATGGCCGCCGGCTTTGCCGGCATCGTCAACGCGCCGGTGGTGTCGATCGCGCCCGACGTCGGCGAGGCGATCCTAGTGCAGACCTTCGTCGTCGTCGTCATCGGCGGCGTCGGCTCGTTTCTCGGCGCCGTGCTGGGCGGCCTGATCGCCGGCGAGATCATCAGCATCACCTCGATGTTCAACCCCGGCTACTCCTACGTCATGTTGTTCGCGGCGATGACGTTGGTGCTGGTGCTCCGCCCCTACGGCCTGCTCGGCGCGGCCGGCCGCGAATGAACGCGCTCATCTGATGGTCAGAAAACGTCCCTTGCTGGTCGAGACGCTGACGGCGGCCGCTCTGATCGCCACGCCGTTCGTGCTGCCGCATCTCGGGTTTGCGCCCGCCACCATCAATCGCATCCTGGTCTGGGGGCTGTTCGGCATCGGCTTCGACATTCTGTTCGGCTTCACCGGCCTGCTGTCGTTCGGCCAATCGACATTTTTCGGCACCGGCGGCATGTTCGCCGCATATCTGATGACGGTGATGAACTTTCCCCACGTGATGACGGCGGTGTTCATCGGCACGGTCGTGGCGGCGGTCGTCGGCTATCTGATCGGGCTGATCGCGCTGCGGCGCACCGGCATCTACTTCGCCATGATCACGGTGGCGATTGCGGAGATGTTCTATTTCATCGAGTTCAACCCGCTGTCCGATTACACCGGCGGCGAAAACGGCCTGCCCGGCGTGCCGACACCGGTCTTCAATCTCGGCTTCACCACCGTCAAATTTGACAGCGACCAGTCGCTCTACATGTTGCTGGCGGTCTGCTATTTCGTCGGCATCGTGATTGCGCTGCGCATCGTGCGCTCCCCAGTCGGCGCGATTCTGAGCGCGATCCGCGATAATCCGCGGCGCGCCGCGGCGCTCGGCCACAGTGTTCACGGTTACAAGCTCACGGCCTTCGTCGTCGCCGCCGCCTATGCCGGCTTTGCCGGCGGCCTGCTCGGCATCATGCAAGGGTTCATGCCGCCGGAGGCCTTCACCTTCGAGACCTCGGGCCAGCTCGTCATGCAGACCGCCATCGGCGGCGCCGGTACGCTGTTCGGACCGCTGGTCGGCGCCGCGGTGTGGCTCTATCTCAGCGACTTTTTCCAGACCACGTTGCACCTCGGCGCGACCTGGAAGCTGGTCCTGGGGCTCGTCTTCGTGCTGCTGGTCTGCTTCCTGCGGCGCGGCATCGTCGGCGGTCTCGGCGATCTCGTCGTGCTGGCCGCCGGACGGCGGGCAACCACGCCCGAGCCGGACGATGTGCCGGCTGTCGGCGCCGCGGCGCTGCCGCAGTCGGCCAACGCCGCCGCGGCGGTCCCCGACGCCTTGCGCCGCCGCGCGCCCGAAGGCTTCACCGGCCCGATCCTCGAGGCCTCCGGCTTGTCCAAGCGCTTCGGCGGCGTCACCGCCAATGACCACATCAACTTCACGGTCAAGCGCGGCGAACTGCGAGGCATCATCGGACCGAACGGCGCGGGCAAGACCACCTTCTTCAAGATGCTGACCTGCGAGCTACCGCCGACCGCGGGTTCGATCACGTTCGACGGCAAGGACATCACCGGCTTCGGCGTGACGCAGGTCTGCCAGCTCGGCCTGACCAAGAGCTACCAGGTCAACCAGCTATTCAACCGGCTGACGGTGCGCGAGAATATCACCATCGCCGTATTGGCGGCGCTGCGCGGCCAGTTTCGGCTCGATCTGTTCCGCCGTCCGGCCAGCATCCCGGGTCTCAACGAGCAGGTCGAGCATACGCTGGAGCTGGTCAATCTCACCGCGCGGACCGATATGCCCGTCTCGGCGCTGGCCTATGGCGAGAAGCGGCGCCTGGAAATCGGGCTGGCGCTCGCCTCGAACCCGAGCCTGCTCCTGCTCGACGAGCCGCTCGCCGGCATGAGCCCGCAGGAGCGAGCGGAGACGGTCAGGCTGCTCAAATCGATCAGCCAGGGCCGCACCATGATCATCATCGATCACGACATGGATGCATTGTTCGAATTGGTGCAGCGGGTAACGGTGCTGCAAGAGGGCCGCGTGCTGGTCGAAGGCACACCGGAAGAGATCAAGGGCGATGCGGCCGTGCAGGAAGCCTATCTTGGCGGAGTGATGGCGCCATGAGCCTGCTCGAGGTCAGCGGTCTCAACAGCTATTACGGGGATTCGCACATCCTGTTCGACGTGGCCTTGCGCGTGGAGGCGCACGAGGTGGTGGCGCTGCTCGGCCGCAACGGCGCTGGCAAGAGCACGACCTTGAAAAGCCTGATGGGCCTGGTGCAGCCGCGCGCCGGCGCGGTCACATTCGACGGCGTCGATGTCGCTGGCAAGCCGGCGCACGCCATCGCCCAGGCCGGCATGCAGTTGGTGCCGGAAGACCGCCGCATCTTCGGCAGCCTCGACGTCGAGGAGAACCTGGTGCTGGCGAGCCTGTCGGCGCCCAAGGCCTGGCCGATCGATCGCATCTACGAGATCTTTCCGCGCCTGAAGGAGCGGCGGCGCAGCCGCGGCACCGACCTATCCGGCGGCGAACAGCAGATGCTGGCGATCGGCCGCGCGCTCATCCGCGATCCCAAGCTGATCCTGCTCGACGAACCGTTCGAGGGCCTGGCGCCGGTGATCGTGCGCGACCTGATGGCGGCCTGCCGCAAGCTGGTGGAGCAGGGCCAGACCATCGTTTTGGTCGAGCAGAATCTCGCGGCGACGCTGGCGCTCGCGCAGCGCGCCTACATCATCAATAACGGCCATATCGTGCACGAAGGCCCGGCGGCCGAAATCAAGGCCAACCCGGACATGCTGCAGCGGTATTTGGGCGTCTAGGCGCCCGGGCGCCGGGCGATGATATTGACGACCCGAAAGCTCATCACCGCCTCCTCGGCCTGGTTGAACACCTCGACGAACGAAGTCACCGCGCCGCGGTCGGGCTTGGACCGCGACGGCGCCGCCTTGAGCACGGTCACCTGAACCGACAGCCGGTCGCCGGGGCGCACCGGCTTGAGCCAGCGCAATTCGTCGAGGCCGGGCGAGGCGAGGCTCGCATTATGCGTGAGATAGTGCTGGTAATAGAGCCGCATCATCAGGCCGCAGGTGAGCCAGCCGCTGGCGATCAGCCCGCCGAACGGGCCGCTCTTGGCGGCTTCGGGATCGGTGTGGATCGACTGCGGGTCGTAGAGCTTGGCGAAGGCGACGATCTCGTCGGCTTCGACCAGGATGCTGCCGAAGCGGTGCACGTCGCCTTCGACGTAGTCGTCGAAAAAGCGGTCGTCGCTGGCGTGGGCAAACGGCATTTAGGCCCTAGAACCCGGTAGCGAAACGCGCCATCACGATGATGATGGCGACCTGCATGGTGCCCTGCACGGCGACGACGCGCACGTAAGTGCGCATCCAGCGCTGCAGCTTGGCGGGATCGGGGTTTGACTTCTGGATCTCGAAATAAAGCTTGAGATTCATCGGCAAGAGATAGCCGAGCCCTTGGACCGTGAGCACGCTGACGATGAAGAGCGCCGCGATCACCCACCAGAACTGCGGATAGGCGAGGTCAAGAAAGCCGAGCCGCACCGCCAGGAACCAGCCGGCGGTCGAGGTGATCGCCGACAGCGTCGGCATCAGGATCAGCGTGCGCGGGATGATGCCGGCGATCATGGCGCGCCGCGTGTCGAGCGAAACCTTGCGCAGCACCGGCCCGATGACGAAGCCCATGAACAGGTCGATGCCGGTCCACAGCGCGCCGGCCATCACGTGCACGAAATTGAGGAACCACAGGCTCTCGCCGAGGATCGCGACCGTCATCGCCGCGAGCGCGGCGACGGCAGCGGCGATGTAAGCCGGCCGCAGCGGCGCTGCGACCCGCGTGGGCGGCCCGCCAATGATGGTATCGGCCAAACAGCGCTCCCCTCGTCGAACGGGAGCGACGCTAGCGGCGGCCATCCGCAATGCCAAGGCCCGCCGAAGCGGGCCCGGCAGCAGGTGCCTCAGTGCATTTCGGCGGTTTCGGCGGCCTGTTGCGCGACGGCATAGCCGCCGTTGGAAGCCTGCCCGCGCAGCGAATTGAACACGAAGACGCGGATCGCCGACGACAGGTTGTTGCCTTGCCGGCCTTGATCGATCTGGCGCACCAGCGTCGACAGCTTCGCCTTCTGCGCGTTGGCGATTTCGCGCAAGCCGTCCCAGAACTCGTCTTCAAGCGACACGCTGGTCTTCTGCCCGTTGCGCACAATCGAGCGTTTGATATTGGCGGAATTCATGGTTTCTCTAACCCTCTCCAACGTTTGGTCTGCGGCGGGCGAATGACGCCGTCACCGATTGCGACCGCACCATGAGCGGAGATCGCCGCGACGGTATTGAGCAAGATCAAAACCGTATAAAACGCAACGCGTTCCCGTGTGCCGGCAGGTCTGAATGAGCAGCCGCAAGGCGTCCCGGGGCGCGCCGTCTACCGAGTTGTTTTTAATGAGCAATTCGCGCCGGCCTTGGCGCGCGCGCCGCCTGCATTTCATGCCAGTCAAAACAGCCATGAATTTTGTAGCAAGGCCGAATTTGCCTGGCGGCCGGCATCTCGCGCGCGGGCCGCCGGCGATTCGGCACGTCTAGCGAGCGCCGGCCGGCCGCTAGCCGGCCGGATTTTCGTCCCGCGGGCCGCCTCCCGCCGGGCGCTTTTCGCGGATCACGCTGCGGCAGGCGAGACATTCAAATGTATCGAAATCTGCTAGGTCATTCCGGGATTTGCTTGCCTGCATGGCGATACCACAAACCGGACAATGGCGAATGCGGGGGCGGGGCGTGACTGTCAATGGCGGATCCGGGTCGCATGGGAAGCGCCGAGCATCCCCGAATACCACCGGTGCGGATTTGATCTAGATCAATTCGGCTGCCGCAAATCGCGCTCGGCCGCTGTCGGCGCTCGGTTCGTGAGATCACTTTAGCGGAACCGCGGCCGTATCGGCTGCGGCATGGCGGCTTGCGCCGCGTGCGTCGGCAACATGATTTAGGTCAATGCGCTCGCTGCCATTACGACCAAGACTTTAAAAAATGTGGCAGCACGTATCCAAAGCGCCTTTTGACTGCGACCTTGAGTTGGCCGTGATCGACGAAGACGGTCCGCATGCGCTCGTGTTTCCATGCCGCCGCATCCTCAACGGCTGGATGAAATCCGAGACCAAGGAACGGCTCGACGTCCGGCCGACGCATTGGCGCGAATGGCGCGCCGCGAACGCGGCGCGCCGCGAGTCGCCGGCGCGGTGAAAGCCTGCGCATTATTCTCGCGAATTGCGGCTCCAGCTTGCGGGCGCCATGCGGCCGCAAAACAAGAGGCCGCCCGATGGCGGCCTCCGAAGCGTGCGGCACGCAATCGGCGTGCATGTTCGGGTGCGATCAGCAGTGCGCGCACCAGCAGCGGCGCGGTCCGCAGACGCGGTGATGGAACGGTCCGCACCAGCGGCCCCAGAACGGTCCGCAGGCGGCTTTTTCGATCGGCGTGAAGTTCTTGGCTTGCGCGGTGATGTCCGCGGCGCCGCGCGAGGTCTGCGCGTCGGCTTTGAAGGCCACCGCGCCTGCCGCCAAGATCGCCGCCATAGCAATGAAGGTGAGCAACAGTTTGCGCATCGAATGTCTCCCTGTTGGGTGCATTGCCCGTGACTCGAAGCGGGGTAATTCCGCCCCCGCGCGGGGAAAAAAGCCAGTAAAAAATTTTTTGCAATGCAAGGAACGGCGGCGCGGCGCTGCCGTTGCCTCAAACCGCGCCGGGGTTCCCTGTCGTTGTATTGTTACCTGGCATGCGCCGCTTTGGCGCGACGCCTCGACTCGATCGATCGAGCGCGAAGGTCATGTCGTGCATCTTCAGTTCGGGTAAAGCCTTGGCCTCTGCCTGCATCTGAAGCACGTTCAAGCCGGCCGCGGCGGCCGCATAGGCCTGGGCGCCGGTCTACGGAGCGATGGTTTTGACGCCAACCACAAAAGCCAGAACCGCCGCGACGGCGACGACGAAGTGATGCACTGTGCGCATGATACGCCGCCTCGAGAAATGCTTATATCGCGGCGCAATAAATGTTGCATTGCACCAAAGCGTCATTAATGCCGAGCAAAAGCTCGGAGAGGGCGAAGGCGAGACTTCTGCCGAGCGGTATCGCTGCGGCGTGTATTACTAAAAAGGCCGCCAAGAGCGGCGACTCCTCCCTCATCGCGCCATTCGCGCGCGAGGTCTGCGGAATTTCTGCGCGGTCGTGTCGTGCGCAGGAACTCGGCGGGATTGACCGGGCGCGGCTGTTTGCAGCGCGGGCACTCTACCGGCCCACAAATTGCGTTCGCCGCGCGCCGGCTTGGCAACGCCCGGAAATGAAGAGGCCGCCAACCGGGGCGGCCTCGTTTATTGCTTTAGGGGCTTCCGGTGCGTGGCGCGAGTCTATTGATCGCTACCCTTGCCGCGATCACGGCGACACCCAAGAAGACAACCACGCCAACTGCAACTAATGCGAGAATACTCATCCAATGCCCTCTTGAACCACCACTCAAGATGCAACCTTACCGGTGGGGCATGTCATATTCAACCAGCAAGCAAGCTTTTTTGCGCCCTTTGCGTGCATATGTTGCGTGTTCTCAATCTCTTCTACTGAGCTCTATTGAGCGACGAACGTCGCGGTCGGATTAGCGGCAAATCGGGCCGCTGTTGAAGTCAAAAGAGGTCACTGGGTCGGAACTGGCCACTCAAGAGCGATCCGCTGACACCTACCTTTTTCCCCTTTACCGCGGGAAAAATTTTTCGAGCAATAATTTTATTCCAAGCCACCCCGCACCCAAAAAAACAGCCGTCGCAATTATAACTAAAAACAACGTGTGCATTCCCATCCATCCCCATAACCCCGCTATGCAAACGGCGCAGCGGTCAGAATCCGGCGGGCGGACCAATACGCCAAAAGGGCCCCACTCAGTTGTGCAATTTAGGACATGCCTTGGTTCAAATTAGAGCGCAGCAGCCAAATATGGACAGCACGCACCGCCAATACCCAAACCGCGCGAGCGCCTTGCGGATCGAATTTTGAGTGAACCAAATCGAAGAGGCCGCCAACTGAGACGGCCTCCTGAATTTATTGCATATGTTATTGGGCGTAGAACCACACCGCAGCGATCACAACGACGATGAGTGCGGCTATCCCTATATACGTCCACGCTCCGGTGGACGGATGTTGCACTTCCGTTGCCATGGACACCTCCTTGGTATCCTTCCACCACGCTGCCTAATACTTTAGTCGGCGAAGACGCTCGTTGCGATAAATCAAACAATCGAGGGGGCGTGCACAGAAAGGCCGAAATTTGTTCCGGCGGTATCCACGTGTTCTCAATCCGGATTGTGCAAAAAGGGCCACCTTTGTACTCAAAAGGGGCCACTTAGGTATTTGGGGATGGAAAGGGGCCAGCACCCCAAAGCCAAA
>Ga0335078_10003820_pt1 | contig 22397 bp, 18 predicted proteins | sample Lox_Sample_32_FD_206711 | JGI IMG/M metagenome (GOLD analysis project Ga0335078, IMG submission 206711) | Soil microbial communities from Loxahatchee National Wildlife Refuge, Florida, United States - Lox_Sample_3.2 | ecosystem: Environmental > Terrestrial > Soil > Wetlands | place: USA... | reverse complement strand
TGCGCCGGCTGCCGATCATGCCGATGTAGCGCGCCTCCGTGTTCACCGCCCAGCGCAGCACGTCCATATCGTCTTTGTGCCCGCGGGTCACAATCACCAGGTACGTGGCGGCGTGTGGCCGCAGCTTCCCAAACGCCTCCGCATAGCCCGCGTAAATCTCTTGCGCCATCGGAAATCGTTCCGCATTCGCAAATGTTTCGCGGTCGTCCACCACCCCGATGGCAAATCCCGCCAGTTGTGCCGCGCGCGCCAGCGCTGTGGAAACGTGCCCCGCTCCGAAAATGTACAGCATGGGTTGGGGGAGGATCGGCTCCACGTAAACCTCCAGGGTGCCGCCGCAAATCAGCCCGCTGTCGTTCCCGGCTTCATGATTCAGGCTGAAGGTAAGTTTCCGCGGCGTCTCGGTGCGCAGCACTTCTTTCGCCGCGGCCCACACGTCCGCCTCCACGCATCCCCCGCCCACGGTTCCAGCGATGGAACCATCTTCGCGCACCAGCATCCGGGAACTTTCGTAACTGGGGATCGAACCATTGGTATGAATAATGGTAGCCAGCGCCGCCCGCTGTCCGGCGCGCCGCATTCTTACGATCTCTTCAAAAAGGTCCATATGAATCTTGAAAGAGAGCCTACGTTGCAGAAATGGGACTGTCAATTGCGGCCTACTGTCCCAATTTCGGGACCGCAGACACACTCAAATCTGCACTTTCTGATGAATTCATCTGCCAGCTAACCTTTGCGCAAGATGTCCCGTCCTATTTTGTGATTTGCCGATTGCGGGGAAAAGTCTGAGTGGACAGACTGCGGGGCACAGAGTCCGCTGTCTTCGTTCGCCGGGCTGGCGCTGGAGCGCATCCCTTGTGATCGAGTGAAGGCCGGTTGGCCGCCGGAGGGATGCCCTTGAGCACGGGACGCGCCAGGAGAAAGCATCCGGCAAAACAAGGCGCGCCGACGGTGGCGTCTCCCCCTGCACGGGACACGCGTTCCAGACTTGTGCGCATGCCGGCCCTCAAGGCTCGGCTGGCTGTCACGGTTGTAGTGTTGTCCCTCATTGCGATCCTTCCCTATGCCAACACTCTCCGCAACGGCTTCGTTTGGGATGACCATCAGCAGGTGGTGATGAATTCCAGTCTGCGCCCGGAAACTTCCCTGGCGCGTCTGGCGGCGCCAAACGTGTGGGGTTTCTCTCGCCAGGGCTCCCGGCCGAGTGTCAATTATTACCGTCCATTGCAGATGCTGGCCTACCGGCTCACCACCGCGGGTTTCGGATTCGATGCCTCCGCCTTTCACGCCGTCAATGTGGCTTTTCACCTGATTGTGGTTCTTCTGGCGTGCGCGGTTTTTCATGCGCTTCTCGGCCGGTGGGACCTGTCCTTTGCGGCGGCGGCCCTCTTTGCGGTGCACCCGATCCATTCCGAGGCGGTGGACTGGATTGCGGCGTTGCCGGATCTCGGATGCACGCTGTGCTTCCTGCTGGCGTTCCTGTGTTTTGCTCGCGCGCGAGATCACAGTTCCATTTCGGCGCAAGGCGCTCGGATTCGGGGACCATCTCTCGCGCTTTGGGCTGCGTCTTGTACTGCCTTCGCTGCCGCGCTGTTATGGAAGGAGACCGCGATCGTCTTCCCGCTTGTAGTGATGGTTTTCGTCTGCTGCCGGGACCAGACCATTGCTCCGGCGCGCCGCATCCGCGATGCTTTCACGCTGTCTCTTCCTTACTGGTTCATCCTTTGCGGGTATGTTTGGTTGCGGCTCCGCGTGCTGGGCTTCGTCGTGACCAGGCAGCGGAACTGGATTCTCCGCCCGTTCGACGTGAGTCTCACAGTGATCACTTTGCTTTCCTCTTATTTCTGGAAGCTGCTCGCCCCGCTCCACCTCAACGCCTATTACACCTTTGAGCCTGTGCGCACTTTTATGGACCTCCGCGCCATCCTTGCCATCGTGTTTTTGATCTTCTCAGCGAGCGCCATCCTCTACGGACTGCGCCGGGCGCCCTTGCTTTCGTTTGCGACGCTCTGGATTGTTCTCACCCTAATTCCGGTCCTGAATGTTTACGCCGTCGGCCGTAACGTCTTTGCCGAGCGCTATTTGTATCTTCCCTCTGTAGGATTCTGTTTGTTGATGGTCCTGCTGGCGGCATGGGCCGGGCGGCCCATCCCCCATCGCTTTCGGGCGCCCACGGCGGCTGTGGTGTCCATCCTCGTGTTGCTGACTTTCGCGGCCCGGACCTTTGCCCGCAATCCTGATTGGCAAAGCGACGCCACCCTGTTTACGCGAACGCAGCAAGACTCGCCAAATGCGCCCTTTGTTCAAAACATGGTGGCGGCGCTTCAGCCCAACGACCCCGCGGGACGGATGGTAGCCGAATCCCACTATCTGCGCGCCATGGCCCTGGCGCAGGCGGAGACGCCGCCCAATCGGTTGGAATTGGCGATTGGCGGAGAAGGACTGGCCACCATCTATTCCGGCAGGGGAGAATTCGACCGCGCCTTGTCCGTGCTCGCCCAGGTCCGCGCGGAGATTCCAGACGACCCAGAGATCGATGGCGAGCAGGGACTCATCCTGGCGCAGGTCGGCCGCTGGAGTGAGGCCGAGGCCGCCCTCCGCCGGGCGGTCGCCATCGCTCCCAACAACCCGAATGTGCTCAATGCGCTCGGGCTCATCGCCTGGCAGCATCACGGGCAATTGCCGGAAGCTGCGGAGTATTTCTTAAGGGCGCTCGCCGAGCATACCGAAGCCGACGACTTCAATGCGTCCCTGCACAATAATCTGGGGGCCGTCTACGGACAACAAAGCCGCTACTCCGAAGCGATCGAGCACTTCGAGTTGGCCGTTCAGATTTCGCCGCAGGACCCCGAATACCTGACCAACCTGGCTACGGCCTTCGCCGCCGTCGGCCGCATCGAGGATGCCCGCAGGGAGCTTCAATCCGCGCTCGCCGCGGCGCCCAACTACAGTCCGGCCCGCCAGGTTCTTCAACAGATCTTGATTCGCTAGCCGCCCCTCACGTGTTCCCTTGCGGAGCAGAGCTGTGAGACAATGCTTGTTGGGGATTTCAATATATGGCCATCACCCTCGGACCGAATGTCACGCTGGAACGCCCCGGGCTGGAGACCCCCGACCTTGCCGACCAGGGCTTCCTGTTCACCTCCATGGACACGGTGGTCAACTGGGCGCGCCGCAGCTCCATCTGGCCCATGAGCTTCGGCCTGGCCTGCTGCGCCATCGAGATGATGTCCATGTCCGCCTCGCGCTGGGATATCGCGCGCTTCGGTTCCGAAGTCTTCCGCGGCTCGCCTCGCCAGTCCGACCTGATGATCATCGCCGGCCGCGTCTCCCAGAAAATGGCCCCGGTCATCCGCCGCCTTTACGACCAGATGCCGGAGCCGAAGTGGGTGATTTCCATGGGCGCCTGCGCCACTTCCGGCGGCGTCTTCGACAACTACGCAATCGTTCAGGGCGTCAACCAGGTGATTCCCGTGGACGTCTACGTTCCCGGCTGTCCCCCGCGGCCGGAAATGCTCATTTACGGGATCATGCAGCTTCAGAAGAAAATTGACGTGGACCGCGGCAGCTTCCGCCGCGCCATCAACCTCACCTAGCGTCTTTCTCCGTCTTCTTCTTCTCTGTGTCCTCTGCGTCTCTGCGTTTCATTGTTTCCCAACGCAGAGGCATTGAGTACGCAGAGAGGAAACAGCTACTCGCACTGCGTGGGGCGGGGCGCATCAGCAGGCGTCGGCGCAGGGGATTCCAGCACCCGCGCCGTGCCCCCCGCATATTCCAGCGCCGCTCCCGCCGTATTGTGCTCCTTGCGCAGGTAAGCGAAGCCGATCCCTTTCTTCCGCCCCGGCGAGTAGCTGCTGCTGGTCACCTGCCCCCACTCTTTTCCCTCCGCCAGCAGCTTGGTGCCGCGCTCCGGAGGCGCAGATCCGGAAAACTCCACCAGCGACAGCCAGCGATTCAGCCGCCCGCGCGAGCGCACCCGCTCCACGATCTCCTGCCCCGTATAGCAGCCTTTGGTGTAGCTGATGTGCGTCTGCTCTAGCCCCGCCTCGTGGGGGATTACCGTGTCGTCAAAGTCGTAGCTGAACCAGCGCACGCCCGCTTCGATGCGCAGCGCGTTGATCGCCTGCCAGCCGATGGGTCCGCCTCCGGATTTCCCCGCCGCCACGGCCAGCGCCGCCCAAACGTCGGCCACGGCATTTCGCGGCGCCAGAATCTCCGCCCCCGGCAATCCGAAATGGAACTTGCGCAGCACCCGGCAGTTGACCCCGCCAATCACCACTTCCTTGTGGGCGTACGCAGCCGTCGGTGGAGCAGGCATCCGTGCCTGCGCTCCTGGGATCTCCACTCCGCACGCCGTGGCCAGCGCCTGCTCCGCTCGCGGCCCCTCCAGCGCGCAGCTTGCCCATTGCGCGGAGACGTCTGTCAGCGTGCAGTCGTCCATGATGATGTATTTGTCCAGCGTCTCGAAGGTTCGTTGGCCGGCCACCGCGTGCGAAAGCAGCAGGAAACGGTCCTCCAGGGCGTACGTCTCCAGTTCCGCCACGATGTGCCCCTGGGCATTCAGCAGCAGCCCCAGCGCCCCACCGCCCGGCTGGAGCGAACGGATATCACCAGACGTAACTGCGTTCAGATAGCGCGCCCGGTCCGCCCCGGACAGTTCGAACACCGCATGATAATTGGTGTCGAATAGTGCCGCCGTCTCCCGGCCGCGCGTCCATTCGGATTCGAGTGGCGAGTAGCCGGCCGGCAGTTCTAGGCCGAAATAGGTGCCCAGCCTGGCCCCGAGGAGGTTGTGTTGTTCACTGAGCGGGCTGGCCATGTGCGTTTCGTCTGATGCGCGGCACGCGCCCAGTGTAGCAAACGCCGGGGCCAGCGGTTTGGCTCCTCATCTCTTTGTCCGGGCTGCTCCGTGTCCTCCGTATCTCTGTGTCCTCCGTGTAACTCTTGGTTTTCCGCACCATGGAGCACGAGTAACACAGCGTTCATCAAATTTCCTATGCGGAAGCTGCCCCGCCCCCTGCCGCCTGAGGCGCGGGAGGAGGCGGTGCTATACTTCGCCCCGCCATGGCAGGCGACTTAATCCACGAAGTTCTGCCCGTGGGCCTGCTGCAATGCAACTGCTCCATCCTGGGCGATCCCGAAACCCGCGAGGCCATCGTCGTCGATCCCGGCGATGAAATCGAATATGTGCTCGAAGTTCTGCAGCAGAAGGAGCTCCGCGTGCGCGCCATTCTCAGCACCCACGCGCATATTGACCACGTGGGCGGCCTGGCCCGGCTCCACGAAGTTACCGGAGCGCCGGTGCTGATGCACCCGGACGACTATCCGCTCTATCAGCACATGGACGAGCAGGCCGAATGGCTGCACGTGCCGCCTCCTCCACTGGCCACGATTGACGCGGAACTGAAAGAGGGCGACACGGTACGCTGGGGTGGCTGGCAGGCGCGCATCCTGCACACCCCCGGCCACACCCCGGGCAGCGTCTCGCTCTATATTCCGCTGGATCGTTCCGCTGCGCCTCGCGCCGCCTCCGGTGCCGCTCCGTCTGCCGCAAGCTTATCTTCTGGGCCTCTTGCTGGACGCCGCCCGGGTTACACCGGCTGGCTGCTGGCCGGCGACACGCTCTTCGCCGGCAGCATCGGCCGCACCGACCTGTGGGGCGGCGACCTGCGCGCCATCATGAACTCCCTGCACGAGAAGCTGATGGCCCTGCCGGACTCCACGCGCGTATACCCCGGCCACGGCGCGATCACCAGCATCGGCGAAGAGCGCCAATCCAATCCCTTTCTCCGCCGCCGCTAGGCGCGAGCCGGCCCTGTTGTCATCCCAAATCCCCGTGTTCTGGCCGGCGGGAGACATCCGAGTTTTTCCTATTGCGGAAAGCAGGCCGGCAATCGGAGCTTCGTGCTAGGCGTCCAGTTCCCCGGTGAATACCCGCTGGCCGATCAGCGCCGCCCGGAAGCCATAAATCGCCACCGCGGCGTACAGGCCGATGGCCAGCCAGGAGTAGACCGCGTACCAATGTTCCGGATTGAGCGTCACGACGGTGCGTGCCCAGTTGGCGAAAAACTGCGTGAGCACCATCGCCAGAATCCCGTACCGCGACACCACGAACAGCACCACGCACACGTTCAGCAAAATCAGCGGAGCTTCCAGCGTTGAATTTTCCGTCGAAAGGTTGGTCAACGCGATCGCCACCCCCAGCGCCAAGAGCGCCAGCCATTGCCGCCGGAGAATCACCCGCAGCAGAAGCAGAAAGGCGAAGAGGCCCAGCGCCGAGATGATCGCGCCCTCGAAGTTGCTCAGGATCCCGTCCAGAAAATGGCTGGGCGGGCCCAGCGCGCCCCACAGGTCCGGACTTTGCGGCGTTTCCCCCCGGATGTCGAACCAGTAGGGAAGCGCCTGGTTGAGGCTCGCCGCGGCTCCCAGCAGCGCCCCGAACACGGATCCCGCCAGCAGGTCCCGCCCCACCAGCGGATCCCAGTAGCGTCCTGCCAGCAGCCGCGTGGCGGAAATGATCAATTGCGGCCAGTGCCGCCGCACGAAGGGTTCCAGCGCCACGTACAGAATCCAGGCGATGGCACCCACAAAGATCGCTCCGCGCAGTCCATAGAGCAGCAGCCGCAACTCGCCCACCACATCGCCCACGTGATGCGCGGATAGCAGCCAGTCCACCATCCGCAGCGCGAACAGGAATACCGCCAGCCGCGCCGCTCCTTTGGTGTCCGCGCGGCCTAACCGGAAGTTTCTCTGCGCCAGGTAACCCGCGCCTCCCATTGCGGTCAGAAAGATCACCCCCAGCGCGATCAGGTTGCGCCGTCCCGTCTCCGGCGTCGGTTCCGCGCCCGTTTGTTCCGGATGGTCCCACGGTGCCATTACCCGGAGATGCACCACGCGCCCCCGGCTGCTGGCTGCGGCCACCACCAGGGGCACCGCCGGCCGGGCGGGCATCGTCCCCAGCCAGGCGAACCGCGCATCCGAGCTGACCGGAGCGTTCCACACCGGCGCGGTCGCGGTGAACCGCGAATACTCCAGGCCCGCCTCCGCAAACAGGGCATTCCAGTCGGGCGTTCCCGCGGCGGCTGCGATCTCCTCCCGGTAGGGCGGCACTACGGTCAGTTCCACTAGCCCTCCGTCTTGATCCAGGTGAACCGAGGCCATCCCCGGTAGCGTTTGCGGCGGGTTGGATTGGTCCACCTTCTGCGCGCTGCCGATGGTGATCAACGCCCGGGGGCTCTGGCGGTATTGAAAGGAAGTAGCTCCCGGCCGCAGGGAGCGCAGCGCGCGGTGCCACTCCGGCGAGGGCCCGTGCGTCGCCAGGTAGAGCAGGAAGTCGCCGTTGCGTTCCCACCACGATCCATAGTCTGCCGGGCGCTCCGCGTAGCCGAACCGCGCCAGGATGTCCCGCGCTCTCTGCCGCAGCACGTCCGGCGTTTTTTCGATGGGGCTCAGTCCCAAATCTCCTGCGTAGGGCATCAACAGCACGATCGCCGCCAGGCACGCCGCTAGTCCGCCCAGCAGCAACAACGCCATGTGCGGGCCCAGCGCCCCTTCGTCTCCTGCCGCGGCCACCATTTCTGGGGACGGCGTTTCCCCCGCGGCCAGCGCCGCGGCCAGCGGGTCGCCTCCCGGCAGCGCTGCGGCCACCGCCAGCGCGCTGGCGGGTCGCTGGGAGGGATGCGTCTCCAAACACCGCAGGATTACCCGCTCCACCAGCGGGTCCATTCCCTTCACATGCGACGAGGGATTCGTGATTGTGCCCTGCGCGCGCAGTTGCGCCAGTTCCTGCAACGTTTTGGCTTCGAACGCCCGCTTCCCCGTGAACAGCTCGTAGAGCACCAACCCCAGCGAATAAATGTCCGTGCGCACGGAGGGCTCCCCGCCCTTCAGTTGTTCGGGAGCCATGTACGCGGGCGTGCCTGCGCTGCGCTCCTCCGCGGCGAATTGGCCGGCCAGCCCGGCCAGCCCGAAATCCGTCACCCGCGCCTTCCCGCGCCCGTCGATCATGATGTTGGCCGGCTTCAGGTCGCGGTGCAGCAGTCCAACGTCGTGCGCCGCCGCCAGCCCGGCGCAAATCTGCCGCGCGGTTTCGAGCGCCTTGTCTTCGGGAAGCCGCCCGATGCGCCGCAGCAGCGTTGCCAGGTCTTCCCCGTCGATGTACTCCATGGTGATGAAGTGCAGGCCTTCGAAGTCCCCGATGTCGAACACCCGGCACACGTTCGGATGCGACACCTGCCGCGCCACGCGCACCTCGCGGTGGAAGCGCGCCTGCGCCTCCGCGTTCTCCGCCAGCGCCGCCGGCAACAGTTTCAGCGCCACGGGTTGCTCCAGTTTTAGATCGTCCGCGCGGTACACCTCACCCATTCCGCCGTGGCCCAGCAGGGATACGATCCGGTAGCGCCCGGCGAGCATGGTCCCCGGCGGGAAGTGAGCCCCGGGGGTGGAGCGACCAGGGGTGGTGGGCGGCGCGGTTTGAGACCCACTCGGCGGCCGCGGAGTCACCGGGCTGGCTTGAATCCCAGCGGGCTCCGGGCCCTTTCCTCGGGCCGGCGTCGAGTCCAGAGTCGGCGCGGACGAAACGTCCACGGCCGTGCCGCAGGAAGAGCAGAAGCGGCTCGAATCAGGCAGTTCACTGGAGCATTGCGCGCACCGCACGGTCGAGCATTGTGAGCCAGAGTTGTGCTGCGCTGCAAGCACGGTCCCGGGGCGGGTGGTCCAGGCGGGTGAGGCCGGAAAATAGAAACGCAGGATTGCGCCCCTGCGGTGAGCGCAATCCTGCGTCAGGAGAAAAGAAACCGTTTACTTTCCGATGTGCGGGATCACCGGAATGCTCTGCATCAGCCCAGGTTCCATTTCCAGCAACCGGCGGTCCGCATAAATCTTCATAGTGTCGCGCACCGAGTTGGAAACGATTCCACAATGCTTGCAGGAGCGCACATGCGCGCTCAACTGCCGGAACTGCTTCGCGTCCAGCCCACCCTCGATGTACTCCGGAAGCCTCCGCACCACTTCCTTACATGTCGTTTTCATCTCAACCCCCAAGGAAAACATCCAACTGTGGAAATCCTGTGCATCTATCGTGCCGCTTGGGCTGGAAGCGGAGCGGTAGTCTAAATCATGCATCGGCATTGACTTAGTAAAACTTGAGGGCCGTCCGAGATTCGCCGGGTCCTGCTTGTCTCACTTTGATACAGTTGAGATGTCTCAGCATGAGACGCGGTGAGACGCTGAGACGACGGCGCCATCCCCGGCCACTTCTACTTCCGGCCGGACCCAGTTCGTTCTCTCACCGCAGGCGATAGCTCAGCCACCGTTTCCAACCGTCCGAAGGAGCCTGACCGCTCCAAGAATGAGGGGTAAGACCCCCCGGCGCTGGAAATTGGCCCGGCAGCTTCCGCGCCGTATCTTCCGCGCAGCAGCCTTAACTCTTCCCGGCACCGCTACCACTCCTCAGGTCTTCCATTACGCTCTGGATCAACTGCTTCGCCTTCTCCAGTTCACCGCTGACCAGCGCGATATCCCGCATCGGCTGGCGAGGGTCGGCGGCGCTGTGACAGTACACCGTGTGCTGCCCGGCCAGCACCAGCGCGTTGGTCACCAGGTCCAGGGCCACGGCCAGCCGGCCGCGGTGGCGTCCCATCATCTGCTCGTAATGTTCCAGTTCTTCTCGGTGTTCTTCAAATGCGCTCATCTGCACATTCTAGCCGCTCCAGCCGGCCGCTGCTCGGGTTCCCGCGGCCCCGCGCGCCGCAGTGTTGCCGGAAAGGAACGCAATTCGCCCCTGTCGCTTGTCGCTTTCCCGATGCCTCTCCATAATTGAGTTGGCACTGGTGTCCCAGCCAACCTTCTCGATAGACACTCAGCGCCTTTTCGATCCGGGCCGGCCCAAACGGCTCACTGGGGGGAGAGTTATGAGGCGCGCAGACTTGGTGCGCATGCCGCAGGACGGCCGCGTACCACGCACATCACAGATTGTGTTCGGCGAACGGCAGCACCTCTTGCGGGTGTTGGACTCCATCGAGAAAAGCACGCTCCCCGCCAGCCGGATGATGGCGGAACGCCGCGCCGTCGAGTCGCTGATTCATGCGCGTACCAAGGAGCTGGGCGCCATCAATCCTGGATGGGACATGAAAGTGGGCGTGGTGTTGAACGCCGCCACCAGCGCCGAGACCCTGGATATGATGGCCCGGCAGGCGCCGCCCGAAGACTTCTACCTGCTGCGCCTGATCAGCGAGCATCCGAAAACTTCCTCGAAAACGCTGGGGCGGCTCGCGAAGCATCCCTACGCCGCGATTCGCGAAAACGTCGCGCGGCATCCCAATGCCGACGCCGGCACGCTCACCCGGTTGTGCAAAGACCGCTCCCAGCCGCTGTGGTATCTGGTGGCCTTCAATCGCAATACTCCCCAGCCGCTGCGCGAAAAGCTCCAGGCGCGTATGAAGAAAATGGGAGAAGTCCCCAAGTCCGCTTAGCAGGTAGCGCCGGCGCGGGAGCGGCTCACTCCGCGCGCAGGGCCTGCATCGGATCCACGGCGGAGGCCCGCCGCGCGGGCACAAAACTGGCCGCCAGCGCCACCAGCGCGATGCCCAAGATCGCCGCCACGAACGTGACCGGGTCATCCGCCTCCATCCCAAACAGCGAGGCTTTCAGCAGCCGGCCCACCCCCACCGCCGCGGGAATTCCCAGGATCACCCCAATGAGCAAGAAAACCAGGCTCTCGCGCAGCACCATCCACAGCACCTGGCTCTGCTGCGCGCCCAGCGCCATGCGCACCCCGATTTCCGCCGTTCTGCGCACCACCTTGTAGGCCAACGTTCCATATAGGCCCGTGGCCACCAGCACCGCCGCCAGTCCTCCGAAAAACGCGGCCAGCCGTGCGAACAGGCGGTCCCCGGCCAGCGATTTGGAGAACTGCTCCTCCTGGGTCATCGGGTCCAGCAACGCCAGGTCCGGCCCCATCCCTTGCAACGCGCGCCGCACTTCGGGCCAGAAGGCCTGCGGATTTCCCGCGGTGCGCAACTCCACGGTCATCGAAAGGTTGGACTTCACTTGCGTGTACGGAAAGTAGGCCATGGGCATGTGGTCTTCCCGCACGTCCGTGTACTTGCTGTCCGCGGCCACGCCCACGATGGTGTACTGCGTCGAATTCGGAATGTTATCGAAGGCCACCACGTGGCCCACGGCGCTGGTCCCGGGGAGGTAGCGGTTGGCAAAGGTCTGATTGACCACCACCACCGCGGGCGCCCCGGCCGTATCGGCGTCCGAAATGTCCCGGCCCAGCAGCAGTGGAATCCGCAGCACCCGGAAATAATCCGGACCCACGGCGTTCCAGCGCATGCCGGACCGGCCGCTGACCTTCGGCCTCTGCCCGTCCACGAATGCGCTCGTGTTGCTGCTCCAGCCTGCGCCCAGCCGCTGGCGCATCAACGTGGCTGATTCCACTCCGGGCAGCGCGCGCATCCGCTCCACCAGCGATTGGTAGAAATGCAGTGCCTCTGCGTCGTTGTGAATGTATTGCTGCGGCGTCAGCCCGAACACCAGCAGGCCCGAGCTTTTTAGTCCCAAGTCCTGATTCTGCAAGTTGCGCAGCGAGCCCACCAGCAACCCCGCCCCCACCAGCAGCACCAGGCACATGGCCATTTGCAGCGGGATCAAGATGCTGCCGGCACGATGGCTCCGCCGGTCCTGAAAGGAACTGGCGTTCGCGGTCCGCAGGGAGAGTTCCGCCCCGCCGCTCATCGCTCCACGTAGCGGCGCCAGCCCGAACAGAATTCCCACCAGCGCGCCGATTGCCAGCGTGAACCCCAGGACCTGCGCGTCCGGTGCCAGGCTTCGTTCCAGCAGCGACCACCGCGCCAGCGCCCCGGTGGCCCACACCGCAAACAGCCAGCCCAGCGCCGCGCCTCCGGCCACCAGCAGCGCGCTCTCCGCAAGCAACTGCCGGAAGAGCCGCATCCGGCTCCCACCCAGCGCCATGCGCAGGCTGAACTCCCGCTGCCGCGCGGCATTTCGCGCCGCCAGCAGCATGGCGATGTTCCCGCAGGCGATCGCCAGCACCAGCAGCACCATGCCCATCAGGATTTCGAGTGGCTGCTCATACGTCTCCCGGGTGCCGGTCATCCCCCGCGTATCGCTGAACGAAAGCACCGGCGGTTTCTCCATCCGCCCGAGATCCTCCGGAGTCAGCCCTTCCGCGGCGGCGCGCTGGAAGATCGGATTCAGATAGGCCAGCGCCTGCTTCTGATTCACTCCGGGTTGCAGCCGCCCGGCGGTCAGCAGAAACCACCACCGCGAGCCGTATAGCGCCGATTGGTTCTCGGGAGACACGCCCCAGGGCTTCACCGCATTACTGATCTGGAAGGGAACCCAGACGTCGGTCGGCCCGGCCGGATCCAGCCCCTGGAATTCCTGCCGGGCGATTCCCACGATGGTAAACGGCACCCCTTTCAGGTACAGCGTGCCGCCAAGCACCGAGGGGTTGCGCGCGAACCGCCGCGTCCAGTAGGAATGGCTGAGCACCGCGAGTGGGGAGTGCGCCTGTTCATCTTTCTCGTCAAACGTGCGGCCGAGCATCGCGGGCACCCCGAGCCCCGAAAAGTAATTGCCGCTCACCATGTCCGCCCGGATCTCCTCCGGTTCCGGCCCGAACCGTGCGGGCACCCCGCCGCTGGTGTAGAGCGGCACCCAGGCCAGCAGGTCTGAGAAAACCCGTTGCTCTTTGCGCAGCGCCTCGTACACCTGCATGCGCATGGAAGTGTCGCCGTAGCCGGTCTGTCCACCGGGAAAGCTCGAGGTGTGCAGATAAACGAGCTGTTGCGGGTCGCGCACCGGCAGGCTGCGCAGCAGAACGGCATTCATCACGCTGAAGACCGCCGTATTGGCGCCGATGCCCAGCGCCAGCGTGGCCACTGCCACCGCGGCGAACCCCAGCGATTTGCGCAATTGCCGCAGGCCGAAACGCAGGTCCTGTCCGATGGCCTCAGTTCCGTGCCACATGTACCCCTCCCGGCCGCTGGCTCTCCCCCACCACCGCAGCCTGACGCACTGATGGAAAAGACGCGAGCGGGACGAAAAAGTTCCCCTCCAGAGGAGGGAATTTTTCCGCGCGGCGGCACCGCGCAGCGAGAGCGCGAGCGCAGGCAAGGGCGCGGAAGCAGAGACAATTTGGCTCTTTTCAGCCGCCAATGTTACTGTAGATTGTCTCGCGAGGGAGACAATGCTGCCACTGCACGTACAATCCGAAAGTCACGTTCCCCTCTACATCCAGATCCGCGACCAGCTCCGCGCCATGGTGCACACTGGGGAGCTGCGGCCGGGAGACCGCATCCCCGCCAGCCGCGAACTGGCCACCTCGTTGGGCGTGCATCGCACCACCGTGGCCAACGCCTACGCGGAACTCGAATCCGAAGGGTTCATCGAGGGCCATGTGGGGCGCGGAACGTTTATCAGCCACGACGCGCCCACGCCACACCGCTCTGCCCCCGAAACACACGGCAATGGAAATGGCAAAGCGGCGCGCGCGTTCACCCCGGCGCCGCCGAGTTTCAACGGCGGCTCGCTGCGCTGGGAATCGCTCTTTGCCGACGAGCGCGGCGAAGAGGCGCTCAGCCGCATCTATCCGGAGTCGGCGCGAGGCGCCATTTCCTTTGTGGCCGCGCGGCCTTCCGCGGAGCATTTTCCCATCGAGGAGTTGCGGTCCTGCACTCAGGCAGTGCTGAAAGGCGCGGGAGAGGAAATCCTCCAGCTTGGTTCCTCTGACGGCTACGAGCCGTTGAAACGTGAATTGCTGGCCATGCTGGGAAGGGAAGGGCTCCGGCTGCGCAGCGAGCAATTGCTGGTCACCGCAGGCGTGCAACAGTCCCTGGATCTGGTGTGCAAGGCGTTTCTCCGGCCCGGTGACGCCGTGGTTCTCGAAGATCCGACCTATCCCGGATCCCTGACCGTGTTTGCCACCGCGCGGGTGCGCTGCCTGGGCGTTCCCGTACACACGGAAGCCGGCGCTCCCGCGGGGATTGACCTGGACGGAGTAGAAGCCGCCCTGCGGCAGAACCGCGTCAAGTTTATCCTGGTGACTCCCGACTGCCAGAATCCCACCGGCGCCACCATGCCGCTGGAATCCCGCCGCCGGTTGTTGGAGCTGGCCGCGCGCTACCAGGTGGCCATCGTCGAGGATGGAATCTATTCCCGGCTGCGTTTTTCCGGTCCGCGGCTGCCCTCTCTGCGCGCGCTGGACCGCGCCGGCCTGGTCATCCAGACCGACAGTTTTTCGAAGATCGCCTTTCCCGGGTTGCGCGTGGGCTGGTGCGTGGCTCCCGAGCGCGTGATCGAGCGCTTGCGGCTGGTGAAGCAGGCCACTGACCTGCATACCGACCAACTGGCCCAGGCCACCATGGCCGAATTCACCCGGCGCGGAGGCCTGGATCGCCACGTCAAGAAAATGTGCGGTTTGTACGCCACACGTTGCCAGGCCATGCTGAAGGCGCTGGAAAAGCACATGCCCGAAGGCGTGGAATGGACCCGGCCGGAGGGCGGCATGTGTCTGTGGGTGGCCCTGCCGGCCGGTTACGACGCCAGTGAACTGCTGATTCATGCGCGGGAGCGTGGCGTAATCTTTGCCCCGGGAAGATACTTCTACGGCCAGGTGCCACAGCCCAACGTTTTCCGGCTGGGGTTTGCCGGCACGGACGAGCGGCAGATTGCCAAGGGCGTGGAGGTGCTGGCGGAAGTGTTGCGCGAAGAAATGAGCAAGCGGGAGCGCGGCGGCTGGCGGCGCGTGGAAGGCCGCGTGGCCCTGGTCTAGGTTTCGATCTGCCGGAAAGAGACTGTGGCATGTTGTCCGCCCGGGTCGGAATTGCCGGGCACCCATTCCTTCCGGCGCGAGGAACAAACTGAATGGCCGAACAGGCGAAAATCGGATCCGCGGCTGCGGTCCAGAGCAAGCCGGCAAACGTTTGCTTCGGTTGCGGCGAGGCCAACGCCGCCGGAATGCACCTGCAGTTTTCGCGCGACGACCGGCGCCGCCGGGTGATCGGAACATTCCGCCTGGAGGATCGCTATCAGGGTGCCCCGGGAATGGCCCATGGCGGGATCGTGGCCCTGGTGCTGGATGAGGCGCTCAGCAAAGTCTCGCGCTTTTACGACGTGCGCGCGGTGACCGCGGAATTGAACGTCGAGTATCTGAAGCCGGTCCGCGTGGGTGATGAAATCCACGTGGAAGCGCACCAGGAGCTCGCCGAGGGCAGGAACCTGTTTCACGTGGGCGAGATTCGCGACGCCGCCGGCCGGGTGCTGGCGCGGGCCCGTGGGCGCTTTGTGGTGGTGGACCCGGAAAAGTTCCGCCGGGTGAACGGCGTGAATCTGGGCTGAGCGCTCGGCGCCCAGCTAACCCCGGAAAATCGGGAGACGAATCACACAGAGGTACAGAGTTCGCAGAGAAGCACACAGGCGGAAAGAAAGCAGCCAAGGAGACGGGACCATGAGTCTGCTGAACGATAATGCGTGGCGGGTAAAAGTTGGGCTGGCGGAGATGCTCAAGGGCGGCGTGATCATGGACGTGACCACCGCCAAGCAGGCGGAGATTGCCGAGAAGGCTGGCGCCTGCGCGGTCATGGCCCTGGAGCGCGTGCCCGCGGACATCCGCAAGGAGGGTGGTGTGGCGCGCATGGCCGCGCCGAAAATCATCCGCGAGATCATGAGCGCCGTTTCCATTCCGGTGATGGCCAAGGTGCGCATCGGGCATTTTGCCGAAGCCCAGGTGCTCGAAGCGCTGGAGGTGGACTTCATCGACGAGAGCGAAGTGCTGACCCCCGCCGACGAGGAGCATCACGTCTGGAAGCACAGCTTTAAAGTTCCCTTCGTGTGCGGCGCGCGCAACCTGGGAGAGGCGCTGCGGCGCATCGCCGAAGGCGCGGCCATGATTCGCACCAAGGGCGAGGCCGGCTCCGGCAACATCGTGGAGGCGGTGCGGCACATGCGCGCCATTGTGAACGACATGCGCCGCCTTACCACTGTGGGCCAGGAGCAACTGGTGCACGAAGCCAAAAATCTGGGCGCTCCCGTGGACCTGGTGGAGTTCGTCGCCAAAAACGGCAAGTTGCCGGTCCCGAATTTTTCGGCCGGCGGCGTGGCCACTCCCGCGGATGCGGCGCTGGTGATGCAACTGGGCGCGGAGGCTGTGTTTGTGGGCTCGGGAATTTTCAAATCCGAGGATCCGGATGTGCGCGCCCGCGCGGTGGTCAAAGCCACCACCCATTTCAAAGATCCCAAGGCGGTGCTGGAAGCGTCCGAAGAATTAGGCGAAGCGATGCGCGGCATTGACGTGCGCCAACTGGATGAGAAGGAACTGCTGCAAACGCGCGGATGGTGAGACAGGCGAGAAACGAGAAACGCGAACTCCCGCGGGCCCCGATCTCGGCCCAAGATTCCTGAGCCAAGGGCGGTTTTCGATTTTCCCATTTCTCCTTCTCGAGAGTCATCAGCAGCCGAATTTGAAAACAGGCAGGTGTCATGATCGTTGGGATTCTGGCAGTGCAGGGTGATTTTGAGGCCCACAGGGCCGTGCTCACCGGCCTGGGCGCGGAGACGCGTGAAGTACGCACGCCGGCGGACCTGGAGGGTGTCGAGGCCGTCGTGCTTCCCGGCGGCGAGAGCACCACGCAGCTCAAGATTCTTCAGGAGGAAGGCCTCTTCGAAGCGCTCCGCGGGTTTGCGGCGCGCGGCGGTGCCATCTTCGGCACCTGCGCCGGGGCCATCCTGCTGGCGCGCGAGGTAATAAATCCAGCGCAGGCTTCGCTGGGCCTGGTGGACATCACCGTGCTGCGCAACGGCTACGGGCGGCAGGTGCAGAGTGAAGTGCGCTGGGGCTGCATGGCCGGCCGCGAGGAACCGCTGGAAATGGTGTTCATCCGCGCGCCGGTGATTGAGCGCGTGGGCCTCGACGTGGAGGTGCTGGCGGAGGAAGGCGGCCAGCCCGTGCTGGTGCGCCAGGGGAATCTCCTGGCCGCAACCTTTCATCCGGAGTTGACCAGCGACCCCGCCGTCCATCAGTATTTCCTGGAGCTGGTCCGGGAGCGCGTGGCGATGTTGTAGGGGCGGGCCCGAGTGTCCGCCCGGGGAGTGCGTGTGGCGCCGAAGCGAGTCCTGTTCGTCTGCGTGGGCAATGCCTGCCGCAGCCAGATGGCGGAAGCCCTGGCGCGGCATCACGCCTCCGATGTGATTGAAGCCTCCAGCGCTGGCATTTCTCCCCTGGGTGTGATCGCCGATCCCACCCGCCAGGTGCTGCTCGAGCGCGGAATTCTGATGCCCGGCCACTCCTCCAAGGGCACTACCGAAGCCAACATCCACGCCGCGGAAATGATCGTGAACATGACCGGCATCCACGGCAAGGCGCTATTCCGCGAAAACCTGCCCACGCCGGTGGTGGATTGGGAAGTGACCGATCCCTACGGAGACGAGTTGGGCGTGTACCGCCGCGTGTGCGATGAGATTGAAGCGCTGGTCATCGAGCTGGCCGCGCGCCTGCGCATCGAAATGCAGAACAGCACTCCCGCCCCGGCCCGGCGCAGCGCGGAGCGTTAGTCGCGCGGGCCACTCCGGGCGCAGTCCTTCCTGCTTCGGACCTGCGGCTGGCGGCGCCCATACGATCCTCGGCCCTGCCGCAGTGCCTCCAGGGAATTGCATTTCCACCCGGTTCGCTTCACCATAGCGGGCAGCCTGCCTTCGCTGGCCGCGGCGAGATTCGGCGGGCCTGCGGAGCCCGCTTGCCCTTCGGCTCCGCTCAGTACAACAGGGGGTCAGTTGCAGCGCCAGCGCACCAGCGTCTCGCAGGAAGATTACCTGAAGGCAATCTGGAACATTGTCGAGGAGGAGGAAACTCCTCCCATCAGCGCGCGCCTGGCGGAAGATTTGCAGGTGAGTCCCCCGGCGGTGGCCGCGGCGCTCAAACGCATGGCCCGCGACGGGCAATTGCGCGTGCGGCGCGACGGGCGCATCGAGCTGACCACGCGCGGCCGGGCCCGCGCCGAACATCTGGCCCTGCGCCATCGTTTGGCGGAAAAACTTCTCACCGACGTGATTGGTCTCGACTGGTCCAAGGCCCACGAAGAGGCCGAGCGGCTGGAGCACGGAATTTCCGATCCGGTGATGGACCTGTTGCTGCAACGCTTCGGGCGCGACAGCAGTTGTCCGCACGGCGTGCCGGTGATGGGCGGGCTGGAGCGCCTGCGCAAGCGCCAGGGCGCGTTTCCGCTCTCCCAGGCGAAGCCGGGCGATCACCTGGAAGTGCTGCGCGTGCAGGAGCGCGACCCGGAATTTCTGGCCTTCGCCGGCGGCAGGGGTTTGCGGCCCGGAGCGCGGCTGCGCGTCCGCCAGCGCGAGTACGACGAGACGATGACCCTGGAAGTGACCGGGCCGGGCGCGGCGAAATCTCCCGCGCATCTGGGCCGCCCGGCCACCAGCCGCATCTGGGTGCGGCGGCTCTCCGGGTCGTCGTAGCGCCCGCGCTGCGGCTAGCTACACTTGCGAATCGAATGAGGCGCCTCCTCGAGGCATTGCGGCTCTACTGGGTTGGGGCCACGGGCTACCGGCTGCGTCCGTGGGCCAGTCCCTATTTGCGCTGGCGCTTGGAGACGTTTCTCGGGCCGGAAGCGGACCACGCCGGCGCTGGAGAGTTTGTCCGCCTGCTGTGGAAGCATCGCGCCCGGCTCAGCCGCTACCTCGCCTGGGTTGCCCAGCGGCGCACTGAGCAGCGCCGTCGCACCTGACCCCGCTTGCCGGGCAGAGTCCGGTTTACCGTACCTCTCCAGAACGCGACATCCAGGCGCCAGGCAAACTTCAGGGTTCCGTCAGACTTTCACATCAGGAAGTGCGGCCGAGCAGGTGGCAGGAAATCTTATGCGCTGGGTTATCTCTCCCCAGCCCGGTAGCTGAACAGTTTTTGGCATTCCCGGCGGAGAAAGCCTCCCGTGACCGGGATAGAGTGATTGCCCTTTTGGAAGACCACCTGGCAGGGGATCAGGCACGCCCGCCACTTGAAGTTTTCCGTGCCGCACTTGCGGCCAAACGCTGCGATATCTTCCTGGGAGACGCCGTAAACCACCGCGCCAATCCGGGCCCACACGCACGCGCCGGCGCACATGGCGCATGGTTCGTGGGTCGAGTAGAGCACGAACTCCGTCAGATAGCGGCCATATCCGCTGGACACATACTTGAGCGTTTCCAGTTCCACGTGTTTGATGCTGGAGCCCGAAGTCTTCACTCGGTTCCCGGCGCTGGCAATCACCACTTCGCGCCCGGCGGTCACCCGCGTGATGACCGCGCCAATCGGATAGTCACCCCGGTCGCCCGCGCGTTTCGCTTCGGAGACAGCCAATTCCATAAACTTCCTTCGCGGCTTGTAAGAATCAGGGATCACGATGAAAGTATAGCCGTTTGTGGCCCGTGTTCGGCAGACTTCCGTAACTTCCCACGACGGGAGTTCTGGCGAGTTCGCAGTGCTTCTCCGGCCTGCGCGACGCGCAGAATCAGGGGGCGTGCGATCCGCTCCTCGTAAGCCGTGAAAAGCGGCCAACTTCGGTTTTACCGGTCCACACAGCCGGAACCGGCCTCAGGTGAAAGTGGACAGCGCTCGTTTTCCGCGGGCTCAGGCCAGGTCGTAGCGATCCAGGTTCATCACCTTGCTCCACGCGGCCGCGAAGTCTTTTACAAACGTCTCTTTCGCGTCGTCCGATGCATAGACTTCCGCGATGGCCCGAAGCTGGGAGTTCGAACCGAAGATCAGGTCCACCCGGGTGCCGGTCCACTTGGTTTTCCCCGTGGCGCGGTCGCGCCCCTCAAACACGCCCTTAGAGCCAGAGGAGGCCTGCCACTCCGTGTGCATGTCCAAGAGATTGACGAAGAAATCGTTGGTCAACGTCTCCGGCCGGTTGGTGAAGACGCCGTGTTTGGACTGCCCGAAGTTCGCATTCAGCGCGCGCAGGCCCCCGATCAGTACGGCCATCTCCGGGGCCGTCAGCGTCAGCAGTTGCGCCCGGTCCACCAGCAACTCCTCCCCCAGTGCCTGGTGTCCGTTCCGAACGTAGTTGCGGAATCCGTCCGCGGCCGGTTCCAGCACCGCGAAGGAGTGCACGTCGGTCTGCTCCTGCGAAGCATCTGTGCGCCCCGGCGAGAAAGAAATCTTCACCGGGTGTCCCGCCTTCTTCGCCGCCTCCTCGACGGCTGCGCAGCCCCCGAGAATGATCAGGTCCGCAAGCGACACCTTCTTCCCGCCCGGCGCCGAGCTGTTAAACTCCTTTTGGATCCCCTCCAGCGTCCGCAGAACCTTCGCCAACTCGGCCGGCTGGTTCACTTCCCAATCCTTCTGCGGCGCCAGGCGAATGCGCGCGCCGTTGGCCCCGCCGCGCTTGTCGGATCCGCGGAACGTGGCCGCCGAAGCCCAGGCCGTGGTGACCAGTTGGGAGATCGACAATCCGGATTTGAGGAGCTTGGCCTTCAGCGTAACGATCTCCGGCTCCCCGATCAATGGATGATCCACCTTGGGGACCGGGTCCTGCCACAGTTGGGGCTCTTTGGGAACCAGCGGGCCAAGGTAGCGCGCCACCGGCCCCATGTCGCGGTGCGTCAACTTGAACCACGCCCGCGCAAACGCGTCGGCAAACTGATCGGGATGCTCGTAGAAGCGCCGTGAAATTTTCTCGTAAGCAGGGTCGAAGCGCAGGGAGAGGTCCGTGGTCAGCATGGAGGGCGCGTGATGCTTTGACCGATTGTGCGCATCCGGCACTGTGCCGGCGCCCGCGCCATTCTTCGGCGTCCATTGATGCGCGCCGGCCGGGCTCTTGGTCAGCTCCCATTCGTAGCCGAACAGATTGGCGAAGAAATTGTTGCTCCACTTGGTGGGCGTGGCGGTCCAAACGACTTCCAAGCCGCTGCCGATCGCGTCGCCCCCCTTGCCCGTGCCAAATTTGCTCTTCCAGCCGAGGCCTTGCTCCTCGATGCCCGCGGCTTCCGGGTCTGCTCCCACCAGCGCCACATCGCCCGCGCCGTGGGTTTTGCCGAAGGTGTGGCCGCCGGCGATCAGCGCCACGGTCTCCTCGTCATTCATGGCCATGCGGGCGAAGGTCTCCCGGATGTCGCGCGCCGCGGCAATCGGATCCGGCTTTCCATTCGGACCTTCCGGATTCACATAGATCAGGCCCATTTGCACGGCTGCCAGCGGATTTTGAAGATCGCGGTCGCCGGTGTAGCGCTCGTCGGCCAGCCACTTGCCTTCCGGCCCCCAGTAGATGTCCTCTTCGGGCTCCCACACGTCCTCGCGCCCGCCGCCAAAACCAAAGCTCTTGAAGCCCATGGACTCGAGGGCCACGTTGCCGGCGAGAATCATCAGGTCGGCCCAGGAGATTTTCCGCCCGTACTTCTGCTTGATGGGCCACAGCAGCCGGCGCGCCTTGTCCAGGTTCACGTTGTCCGGCCAGCTATTGAGCGGGGCGAAGCGCTGCTGGCCGGCCCCGGCCCCTCCCCGGCCGTCCCCAATGCGGTAGGTGCCCGCGCTGTGCCAGGCCATCCGAATGAACAGCGGCCCGTAATGGCCAAAATCCGCCGGCCACCATTCCTGCGAGTCAGTCATCAGGGCGTGCAGATCCTTGACCACGGCATTCAGGTCCAGGCTCTTGAATTCTTCCGCGTAGTCGAACCCCGCATGCATCGGATCGGAGAGAGGGGAGTGTTGGTGAAGGATTTTCAGGTTCAGTTGATTCGGCCACCAGTGCGCATTCGTCGCGGACGTATGGCTGGAAGCGGCGCCCGTGAACGGGCATTTGGATTCAGCGGACATTTTTTGTTCCTGCTTGACGAGCTCTTTTTCCATCGGACTCCTCCTTCGGATTCATTCAAAAAGATTGTGGTGCGATTCGCCACCATCCCGGCTTACCCCTGTGCGCCATCGCCGGCCGCGCCATGCCGGCGCGCGCCGGTCCTTGGCGATTTACGCGCTTGGGGCAGTCAACGGGACGCGCGCCGCGGAGCGCACTTCGTACAGAGACCTCGGAAAATCAGCTCGCATTCGCGGACAATCCGCTTGCCGAACGCGGGCGGGGCGGGCCGGGGCACGTTGTACCAGTCCAGATCCTCCACCGTGCCGCAGCGGTCGCAGATGAAGTGGTGGTGCCGCATGCCTTTGGCATCGAATCGCGCGGCGCGGCCCTCCACGGCCACTTCACGCACCAGTCCCGCCTGCACCAGGTCCCGTAGATTGTTATATGTCGTGGCCCGGGAAGAGCGCGGATCCACGCGGTTCACGGCTTTAAAAATCTCCGCGGCCGTGGGATGCCGGTTCTGTTCCATCAGGAAAGCCATCACCGCGTAGCGCTGCGGAGTGCACCGCAACCCGCTGTCTTCCAGGGCCC
>Ga0335078_10003819_pt1 | contig 22404 bp, 17 predicted proteins | sample Lox_Sample_32_FD_206711 | JGI IMG/M metagenome (GOLD analysis project Ga0335078, IMG submission 206711) | Soil microbial communities from Loxahatchee National Wildlife Refuge, Florida, United States - Lox_Sample_3.2 | ecosystem: Environmental > Terrestrial > Soil > Wetlands | place: USA... | reverse complement strand
ACCGGCCTGCGGCCCTGGCTCAAATCCGCCATTCGCCGGGTGGTGGAAGCGCTGCCGCACAGTGACAAAAAAGTGACGATTTCGTACCTGCTCAAACGATTTGTGCAGGCGGCGGAGCTCGGCGGGATGGCGCGGCACCGTCTTTGGGTTTCCAACATTGCGCCGCCTTTGCTCCGCCGCCTGGGAGTGGCGCCGATGGATCTGGAGAACCGGCGGGACTCGGGCGACGGACATCTGCTGGACCGGGTGCAGCGATGGGATCTGGAGATACCGCTGGCCGAAGGATTGTTGACCAAGGCCGACCGCGCGAGCATGAGTTCGGCGCTCGAACTGCGGGCGCCCTTCCTGGACCAGGCGGTGATGGAATTCGCCCAGACCCTTCCGGTCGAAGAACGGGTCCAGGGATTGCAGACCAAAGTTTTTCTGAAACGTTACGCCTTGCGCTATCTGCCGGCCAACATCGTTAACCGGCGCAAGCGCGGGCTCTCGGTGCCCATCGGCCGCTGGCTGCGCGGCCCGTTGCAGGAATGGGCCGAGGCGACCCTGACCAGCGGCCGCCTGGAACGGGTCGGCATCGAAACGTCCGCCGCGATGGATTTGTTCTCCGAACATCGCCGCCGCAAAGCCGATCACGCGCGCACCCTGTGGACGCTGATCGTGCTCAGCGAATGGCTGGACTGGGTGAATGTGGAAACCCATACGCTGTCGGGCATCACGAGCCGGTCGGCGAAGTCCGACTGACCCGATGTCGGGCAGGCGTCCGTCCGGCCGGTGGGGCGACTTTCCAGTCGCCCCCGGCGGAACCGGAGGTTCCGCCAACCGGCAGACGGGATTGTCTGCCCCACAAGAATGGAAAAGGGCCTTTCCAGAAGTTCCGCTTTTCATTTTCATCGAGATTATTATACTTTAGGCAATGAAAGGAATTATCCTCGCCGGAGGTGCCGGATCACGTTTGTTTCCGCTGACGCTGGTGGCGAGCAAACAACTCCAGCCGGTTTACGACAAGCCGATGGTCTATTACCCGCTGACGACGCTCATCGAGGGCGGCATCCGCGAGTTGTGTGTCATTTCGACGCCGCAGGACCTGCCGCGGTTCATGCAATTGCTCGGGGACGGCAAGGCGTGGGGGTTGAGCATTGAATATCGCGAACAGATGAAACCGGCCGGCATCGCGCAGGCCTTTCTCATCGCCGAATCCTTCATCGGCGAGGATTGCGTCACGCTGATCCTGGGCGACAACGTGTTTTATGGCGGCGATTCCTTTCACCGGGCATTTTCTGAATTCAAGGATGGAGCCACCATTTTCGGTTATCATGTCCACGACCCGGAACGCTACGGCGTGGTGGAATTCGACGGGCAGGGGCAGGCGATTTCCATCGAGGAAAAACCGAAACAGCCGCGGAGCAACTACGCCGTCCCGGGATTGTACATTTACGACAATAGCGTCGTCGCCATCACCCGGGGCCTGAAACCGTCGGCGCGCGGCGAACTGGAAATCACCGACGTGAACGTGGCCTACCTGAAGCGCGGCGGACTGCGGGTGCACCGGTTGAGTCGCGGATTTGCGTGGCTGGATGCGGGCACGAGCAGCAGCCTGCACGAAGCGTCGGCCTACGTGCAGACCATCGAGAAACGGGCGGGCGTCAAGATCGGCTGCCCGGAGGAAGCGGCATTCCGGGCCGGATTTCTGGGCCTGGCGCAACTGGAGGATCTGACCGGCCGCATGCCCAAATGCGAATACCGCGATTACCTGGTGGAAGTGGTGGCGGAAGCCAAACGGCTGAAAGGATGAACCGATCAGGCTTAACCGCGGATTGCGCGGGTGACACGGATTAAAATGGAACTATTGGACAAAGATCCGACCGGAAGGATTCTCGGAACGGCGATGGAGGAGTGGAAACGTCTGGTTCTAAGTCAATCTGCATGGGGCAGCTTGAACTGTCAGCGTAATCCGTGTAATCCGCGGTTCCAGAATTTTAGAAAAATGTTATGATTTTGCTTTTAGGTGCATCCGGTTACGTCGGCCAGGCATTTGCCCGTGAACTCGAACGGCGCGGCCAGCCGTTCCTGCCGCTGGCCCGGCGTCAGACCGACTACACCCGGTTCGAAACCTTGCTGAAATTCCTGCAGGAACGCCGCCCGGAATTCGTCGTCAACGCTGCCGGCTACACCGGCAAGCCGAACGTCGACGCCTGCGAAATCGCCCGCGCCGACACGCTGGCCGGCAATACGCTGCTGCCGCAAACCATCGCTCAGGCCTGTGCCGCCGCCGGCGTTCCCTGGGGGCACGTTTCATCCGGCTGCATCTATTCGGGCGCCAAAGTGACAGCCGACGGCCGGACCCGCGTGGAGAAGGACCTGACCCGGCCGGACCTGCGGCCGCTGGTGGAAAAATCACCGGAGACCATACACGGTTTTGCGGAGACCGACCCGCCGAATTTTTCCTTCCGGGACGGCCCGTGCAGTTTTTACAGCGGCAGCAAGGCGCTGGGCGAAGAGGCCATCGCCGGAGTCGGCCGGAGTTACATCTGGCGCCTCCGCATTCCGTTCGACGAGATCGACAACGGCCGGAATTATCTCAGCAAAGTGCAGCGCTACTCGAAGGTGTACGACAATGTGAACTCCATATCCCATCGCGCCGACTATGTGAAGGCGTGCCTGGATTTATGGCAATTGCGGGCGCCGTTCGGGGCCTACAACGTCACCAACCCGGGCTGGGTGCGGACGCGGCAGGTGATTGAATTGATCGAAAAAATCCTCAAGCCGGGCCGGAAATTCGAGTACTGGCAGAACGATGAGGAATTCTACCGCGTGGCGGCCAAAACACCGCGTTCCAATTGCGTGATGGACGTTTCCAAACTGCTGGCGGCCGGTGTCAAAATCCGGCCCGTCCTCGAGGCGCTCGAAGATTCCCTCAAAAACTGGAAACCCGAGAAATGAACCACGGATGAACACAAATAAACACGGATCTTTAAAAAACGGATGGTTGGATGATTGGATGGTTGGATTTTCAACCATTCATCCAATCATCCATCAATCCAGCTTCGGCCGCCTTCATCTGTGTCCATCCGTGTCCATCCGTGGCTAAAATTATGAACCTACTGATTACCGGCGGCGCGGGCTTTATCGGCTCCAATCTGATCCATCACGTCATCGACCGCGGCGACATCGCGAGACTCGTCAATCTCGACTGCCTGACCTATGCCGGGCACCCGGAAAATCTGGAAAAGGTTTCCCGCCATCCGAAATACGTTTTTGAGAAGGTGGATTTGCGCGACAAGGAAGGCGTATTACGGGTGGTCCGGCAGCATGCCATCACCCACGTCATGCACCTGGCAGCCGAATCGCACGTCGACCGTTCCATCACCGGCCCGGGCGATTTCATCACCACCAATATCGTCGGCACGTTCAACCTGCTTGAAGCCTGCCGCGATCACTGGCTGAATCCGAAATCGGAAATCCGTGATCCGCAATCTGCCTGCCGGTTCCATCACGTGTCCACCGATGAAGTGTACGGGTCGCTCGGCGCCACCGGTCTGTTTACCGAAACGACGCCGTACGCGCCGAATTCACCCTATTCCTCCAGCAAAGCTTCCAGTGACATGCTGGTCCGGGCGTATCATCACACCTATGGCCTGCCGACGGTCATCACCAATTGCTCGAACAACTACGGGCCGTATCAATTTCCCGAGAAACTCATCCCGGTTGTCATCCAGAGCATCCTGGCACGCAGACCGGTTCCGGTTTACGGCGACGGCATGAACGTGCGCGACTGGCTTTACGTGCGCGATCATGCGGAGGCCCTTTGGACGGTGCTGACGCGCGGCAAGTCCGGCGAGACCTATAACATCGGCGGCCACAACGAATGGGCCAATATCCGCATCGTGGAACTGATTTGCGACACCATTGACGAATTCGTCCCTGCGCTCGGAGGCGGTTCGCGCCAACTGATTACGTTTGTCAAAGACCGCCCGGGCCACGACCGCCGTTATGCGATCGACGCCTCCAAAATCCAGCGCGAACTGAGTTGGACGCCGGCGCACCGGTTCGAAGACGGCATCCGCGAAACCATTCGCTGGTACCTGGACAACCAGGACTGGGTCAAAACCGTCCTGTCTAAGTCGAAACATTAGTCACGCTGTTTCCCGCGTGATTTAACTGTTTCGGATCCAACTATTTACGCAGCGCTTTACGAAAGGCGGGTTTCAGGCGAGAATAAATCAATGCACCTGCGCTCGTGTTTGGGGCTGGGCTTGTTTGTCTTGTCTTTTACCGTGGTCCGCCTTTTCGCCGGCGGCAGCGGTCTCAACGCCGTTGTGGTTGTCAACCAGAACAGCACCAACTCGGTTCAACTCGGTAATTATTTCGCTGAACGGCGCAGCCTGCCGCCGCAAAATTTTCTGCGGATCAACTGGTCCGGAACCAACACCACGTGGAGCCGGTCGGACTTCGAAACCACCCTGGCCGGTCCGCTGGCGGCGATGCTGTCCAGCCGCAGCCTGACCAACCAGGTCGATTATGTCGTCCTGTCGATGGACATTCCCTACCGGGTCACCGACACCAACGGCATCAATGCGACGACGGCCGCGCTGTTTTACGGATTCAAGACGGACGATTGCACGACGGATTGTCCGGCGGGAATACCCGGCTGCAACCTTCCAGTGGCCAGTTCCAATGCGTATGCCGCCACCGAATGCATCTTTCGCCAGACGCCGCCGGTCACACCCGGCAGCAATGCCTGGCTGGTGACGATGATCACCTCCACCAGCCTGACGCAGGCGGAGGCGATTGTGGACCAGGGCGTGGCCAGCGACGGTACGTTTCCGACGCAGACCGTCTGGCTGGCCAAGAGCTCCGACATCTTTCGCAACATCCGGTTCGCGGAATTTGACAACACCATTTTCGACGCCCGCCTCGCGAACGATTTCTCCATCCTGCGGACCAACCTGGATTCTCCCTACGGGCTGACGAACGTGCTGGGGCTCCAGACCGGCCTGGCGCAGTTTTCCATCCCGGCGAACGTCTTCCAGCCGGGCGCCATCGCCGACAGCCTGACCTCCTACGCCGGGTTTATCCTGGATCCGGCCGGCCAGACGACGCTGCTGGCACTCCTGAATGCCGGTGCCAGCGGCAGTTACGGCACGGTGACTGAACCGTGTGCTTACCTCGAAAAATTTCCGTCGCCGGAAGATTATTTCTATCAGGCGCGCGGGTTCAGCCTGGCCGAATGTTATTATCAGAGCGTCATCAATCCCTACCAGGGGCTGATGGTGGGCGAGCCGCTGGCGGCGCCGTTTGCCCGGCCGGCCACGGGCACGTGGATCAATTTGCCGGCCAACAGTGTGCTGAGCGGCGTGACCAATCTGACCTTGCAATGCGTCGCCGCCGATGCAACCCGGCCGGTCCAGCAGGTGGATTTGTTCGTGGACGGCACATGGTGGCAGACCCTGACCAATATTCCTCCCGCTCCGGGCAATCAACTCCTGGTGACCGTGAACGGTTATGCCACGAATTATACCGTTCCAACCAATGCCACCATCAAATCGGTCGCCGCCGATGTGGCGGCCAGGCTGGATCAAACGGCTTTTATCGTTTCATCGAAGGCGCTGGCCACCGCTTACGGCGATCGCATTGCTTTGCAATTCACCGACATCAACACGCCCGGCGCGCAGGTCCCGGTCACCGTCAGTTCGGCCCCGGGTTCGGCTCCGGTGCGGACGACTTTTGTGACCGAAAGCGCCAACCATTTTCTCGACACCGTCGCCTATGGCCTGAATGGATTTTCGGCGCTCAATTCGCCGACGAATAATGATATTCTCCGGTTGGTCATTACCAAGACCAACGGAGTCCAGGAGACGATTACGGTCACCAACACCGCGCCGGGCACGAATATTTCCGGTCTGACCGGCGAGCTGATCGCCGCCGTCAACAATGACAGCGTCTTGCAGATGCCGGACGGATTGGTGGCCGAGGATTTTGTTCCCTATGAACCGTGGCCCGGCGTCGCCTACGCCCAGTTCAATTTGCGGGCCCGGACTCCGGGGTGGCCGGCTTCGCAGATTCAAGTGACCTTCACCGGATCGCCCGACCTGATGCTCACTCCTCCAATCACCGTGGGATTGGATCAGAACACCAGCGATCTTCAGCCGCGCGATCACCTGTATATCACCGCCGGCGTCACGAATCTTTCCTTGAGTTTTCCCCTGGACACCACCGCGCTGCCCGACGGCAGCCATCAGCTCACGGCAGTCATCTACGAAGGCAGCCACGTTCGCGCCCAGGCGCGGGTGAGCCGGGCGGTTCAGGTCCGGAACACGCCGCTCAGCGCCACGTTCAGCCTGCTGGCCGGCGCATCCAATACCGTGTTGAACTTCACCTTGCTGTTTTCAGTGGCGGCAAACACGAACACCATTTCTCAAATCGAACTGTTCACCACCGGCGGCTCGGCCGGCGTCGTGTCCAACCAACCGTCGGCCCTGTTCGCCGTGGCGGCGACGAACCTGGGGGTGGGACTGCACCCATTCTATGCCATGGTGACGCGCAGCGACGGCCAGCAATACCGGACGGAGACGAAATGGATTCGCGTCGGCGGCCTTGAGCCGGCGTTTGGTGCGGCCTTGACGGCTCGGCCGGCAACGGTGGCCTGGCCGGCGACTGCCGGGCGGCTCTACGAAATTCTCAGCGCGACCAATCTGACCGATTCGTTCCTGCTGCGGGGCACCGTGACGCCCTCGAATTCGCCCGGCGTTTGGATCGATACGGTTACCGGTGCGCCGCAACAGTTCTACCGGGTTTTGGCGCCGTAAAGCAGCCGTTGATCGCAGCGGCGGCTCGGCAGAGCGCCGCAAGCTCAGGGAATTATAGAATGCGGCTTTTTGCCAAAAGCCGCTGCGCGATGCCGAATCTCGTCGAGTCCAGGTTTTGATTTTGATTTCGCGGAACGTGGTAGTTGTGGCATTTTGATTTGCAGACATGTTCAAACAAATGGTCATCTGTCTTTTCCTGGTCGCGTTGGGTTTGCCGGCCCGTGCGGCGGACACCAATTCGATCGTCTGGCACCGGTCCGCCGACCGGGTGGATGCCAGCGTGCAGGGGATGCCGTTGTGGCCGTTGCTGGAAAAAATCGCCGTGTCGGCCGACTGGCATATTTTCGTCGAGCCGGGCACGACGCACACGACCTCGGCGAAATTCAAGGACCTGCCGTCCGGCGAAGCGCTGAAACGGCTGCTCGGCGACCTTAACTTCGCGCTGGTGCCGCAAACGAATGCCGTTGCCCAGTTGTATGTGTTCCGCACCGAGATGAAAAATGCCACGCAGGCGGTGCTCCCGCCCAAAGCGGTCGCGCGGCACGTCGCCAACGAACTGCTGGTGCACCTCAAACCCGGCGTCAACGCGGAGGCCCTGGCCAAGGTCCTCGGCGCCAAAATCACCGGTCGCAATGACCAGCTCGGCCTCTATCGCCTGCTGTTTGACAACCCGTCCGCCACCGACGCCGGCCTCGGCCAGTTGAAAAGCAACAGCGACGTCGCCGATGTGGACTACAATTATTACTACGACCCGCCGCCGACCCCGCAGATGCTGTCGTCGGCGCCGGTCGGGCCGCTGTCATTGACGTTGAATCCGCCGGGCGATTCCGGGAAGGTGATCGTTGGCCTGATCGATACATCAGTGCAATCGCTCGGGCCACAGCTCGATAAATTTATCCTGCCCCAGCAATCGGTCGCCGGCGACTCCGGCACGGCCCCGACTGATCCGCGGCACGGGACATCGATGGCGTACACGATCCTGGAAGCCATTGCGCAACAATCACCCACGGGCGGCAACTCGGCGCAAATCCTGCCGGTGGACGTGTACGGTCCCAACGCCAGCACCACCACGTGGGACGTGGCGCTGGGAGTCCAAAAGGCAGTGAACGGCGGGGCGACGGTATTGAATTTGAGCCTGGGCGGCCCGAATGACAGTTCGATTCTGGACAATGTGCTTCAGCAGACGATTGCGGCGGGGATTCCGGTTTATGCGGCGGCGGGCAACCAGCCGTTGACGACGCCGACCTATCCGGCGGCGGATGCGGGCGTCATTTCCGTGACCTCTTTAGGATCAAAAGACCAGTTGGCGAGTTACGCCAACGAGGGCACCTGGGTAAACCTGGCGCTGCCGGGCGGCAGTATCATTTATTTCGGCGGCCAGGCCTGGGGCGTGCAGGGCACGTCGGTCTCCACCGCGTACGCGAGCGGGGTGGCGGGCGGCAACCGGGCGAACGGCATGACCTGGCCGCAGATCATGAACGCCATGCAGCAGAAATTCCCCGTGCCGCACTGATTTTAGGAGATGGGAGATCGGAGATGGGAGATGGCAGATTGGAAAAATGGCGCGGCGGTGTTCTTCTCCAACTCCGATCTCCCATCTCCGATCTCCGAATTAGTGCGACAGGCAGCCGACCTTGCTGAAGAGGACGATATAGGCGACCAGGGAAAAGATGAGCAGCCACGGTTTGCCGGCCATGACCATGAGAATGCCCGCCGCCAACACCAGGGCCATCAGCCCGTAAACCGCCATCGCCATCGCAAGTTTCATTGATGCTGAATATAACCGTTATGTCACGGTGCGCAAGTCGGGGGTAGTGCCTTAATTTGACTATGTAGTGTCGGTGCTATGCGCCGATTTCGAGCCATCCGCCTTCGCGGGCGCCAGAGCGCCGCTTCGGCGCGACGGCGGCAGGCTCGACACTACACGCGGCGGTGTTCGGTCTTGCGGACTGATTTTCAAGTTTACATCAGCGTGCCTGGCTTCAGGGGATTTACCCGCAAATCCGTGTTCATCTGTGTCCATCCGTGGTTGAAATCCCGCGGGTTCCGATTTGACAAAACTTTTTTTCTTCGCATGTTTGGCGCGCCCGGTGTACAAGCCGGGTCGCATTAAATGGGCAAAGCTCTCATCATTGCAGAGAAACCTTCCGTCGCCGGCGACATCGCCAAGGCGCTCGGCGGGTTCAAAAAGACCGAAGACTTTTACGAAAGCGACCAGTACGTCCTTTCGTCAGCGGTCGGCCATCTCCTCGAACTGGTGCCGCCCGAGGGCGTCGAGGCCGCGCGCGGCAAATGGACCTTCAAATGCCTGCCGGTCATTCCGCCGCATTTCGACCTGAAACCGATCGAGCGGAGCGAGAGCCGGCTGAAGGTGCTCAAGAAGCTCATCAAACGCGACGACGTGGACGCGCTGGTCAATGCCTGCGACGCCGGGCGCGAGGGCGAACTGATTTTCCGCAACATCGTCAAGCACACGAAAGCCAAGCAGCCCATCAAACGCCTCTGGCTGCAGTCCATGACGCCGGGAGCCATCCGCGAAGGGTTTGAACGGTTGCGCGAGGATGCGGACATGCTGCCGCTGGCCGACGCCGCGTTCAGCCGGTCGGAAGCCGATTGGCTGGTGGGCATCAACGGCACCCGGGCCATGACGGCTTTCAATTCCAAGCTCGGCGGTTTCTTCAAAACCACCGTCGGCCGCGTCCAGACCCCCACGCTGGCCATCCTGGTCGAACGCGAGCAGAAGATCAAACGGTTCGTCCCGCGCGATTTCTGGGAGGTCATCGGCACGTTCGATGCCGCGGCCGGGCAATATACCGGGCGCTGGTTCGATGAAAAATTTGTCCGGCCCGACGGCAAGGACGGCGACGACCAGCTCCGGCCGGAGCGGGTCTGGGACCAGGCGAAGGCGGAAGCCATCCGCGACAAGTGCCTGGGCAAGCCGGGCATCGTCACCGAGGAAAGCAAGCCGAGCACGTCGCTGTCGCCGCTGCTGTACGACCTGACGAGCCTGCAGCGGGAGGCGAACTCGCGGTTCGGGTTCAGCGCCAAGAACACGCTGGCGATCGCCCAGGCGCTGTATGAAAAGCACAAGGTGCTGACCTATCCGCGCACCGATTCGCGGGCGTTGCCGGAGGATTACCTCGGCACGGTCCGGAACACGCTGACGATGCTGGGCGGCACCGGTTACGGGCCGTTCGCCGGGACGATTTTGTCGAACGGCTGGGTGCATCCGAACAAGCGCATCTTCAACAACGCGAAAATTTCCGATCACTTCGCCATCATCCCCACCACGCAGGCGCCGAAGGGGTTGACCGAGCCGGAACACAAGTTGTACGACATGGTGACGAAGCGGTTCCTGGCGATTTTTTATCCGGCGGCGGAATTTCTCGAGACCACGCGCATCACGCGGGTGGAAGGCGAGCCGTTCCGGAGCGCGGGCAAGGTGCTGGTGAATCCGGGCTGGCTGGCCGTTTACGGCAAGGAGGCGGAGTCGGACGACACCCCGAGCCTGGTGCCGGTGAAACCGGACGAGCGGGTCCAGACCAGCGGCATCGAGGTGAAAGCCAACGTCACCAAGCCGCCGCCGCGGTACACGGAAGCGACGCTGCTCAGCGCCATGGAAGGCGCGGGCAAGCTGGTGGAGGACGACGAATTGCGCGAGGCGATGCGCGAGAAAGGCCTCGGCACGCCGGCGACGCGCGCGGCGATCATCGAAGGCCTGATTTATGAGGATTACGTTCATCGCAATGCCCGCGAGTTGCAGGCCACGGCCAAGGCGTTTTCGCTGATGGAACTGCTGAACGGCCTGGGCATTCCGGAGTTGACCAGACCGGAGCTGACCGGCGACTGGGAATTCAAGCTGCACCAGATCCAGCGCCGGCAGAAGAGCCGCGACGAGTTCATGTCCGAGATCGCCGACATGACCCGGCATATCGTCGAACGCGCCAAGCAATTCGAGCAGGACACCATTCCCGGCGATTTCGGCGTGCTCAAGACGCCGTGCCCGAAATGCGGCGGAGAAATCCACGAGCGCTACAAACATTTCCAGTGCGTCCACGAGAAGTGCGATTTCCAGGTCTGGAAAACGCTGTGCAGCCGGATGTTCGAGCCGGAGGAGGTGGAGGAGTTGATCGCGAAGAAGCAGGTCGGGCCGCTGCAGGGTTTTCGCAGCAAGCAGGGATTTCCGTTCGCCGCCCTGTTGAAGCTGACGCCGGAGTTCAAGGTGGAATTTGATTTCGGCAACGAACAGAAAAATGAGAATGGCGAGGAGGCGGCGCCGGTGGATTTCACCGGGAAAGAGCCGCTGGGGAAATGCCCGAAATGTGGCGGGCGAGTATTTGACGTGGGAATGAACTTTGTGTGCGAGCACGCCACCGGCCCGAAAAAGACCTGCAAATTCCGCACCGGCAAAATCATCCTGCAGCAGGAGATTGATCCAGCGCAGGTGAAAAAGCTGCTGGCCGAGGGAAAGACCGACCTGCTCAAGGGATTTGTCTCCAAGAAGACCAATCGCAAGTTCGAGGCGTTTCTGGTGGTCAAGGACGGCGGCACGGCGTTCGAATTTCCGCCGCGCGAACGGAAAGCGAAGGCGAAGGGGGGCGCGGCGCCCAAAACGCCGCCGCCGAAAATTGATTTTACCGGCAAGGAACCGCTCGGCCAATGTCCAAAATGCGGCGGCTGGGTTTTTGACACGGAAGCGGGTTACCTGTGCGAGAAATCGCAGGCCGACACCCGGCCGTGCAAATTCAAGATCAGCCGGGAAATCCTGCAGCAGCCGATTGAGCCGGCGCAGGCGCAAAAATTGTTGGCGGCGCGCAAAACCGATTTGATTGACAAATTCATTTCCAAGGCCGGCAAACCCTTTGCGGCGTATCTGGTGATGGATGACAAGGGCAAGGTGACGTTCGAGTTTCCCCCGCGCGAAGCCGAGCCGGAAACGAACTGACCCGCTGACCTGCATTTGGGCGGTTGCAGCCCGCATTGTGAATAAGTCCCTCTTGTAAGTGCAGGACGACAGGCGTACCATTTCCTTATGGGCTTCTCAGAAGGCCGTAACTCAAATTGTGTCCTTATGAAAAAAATCGTCCTGACCACTGTTTGTTTATTGGCTCTCACCAGAGTTGCGTTTGCCGGAACCTTCACCTGGGAAGGGTTTAACTTTAATGCAATAACCATACAGACCAATTCAACCGTGTATTTTGGTGGCATTGGACCTACCGGCGGCGGCGCTGTCGGTGCGATCGCGCCGGCGGCAATTGGTTCGAGCTTCTATTTTGAACTGCTTTATAACACCGCCTTTACCGGTTCCCAGACACCGCAACCCAGTCTGGTTTCGCTGCTGAATGGAAACTGGCTGGACACCGGGCTTACCGCGACCAACAGCCTCAATCCCGGGAGGATAGTAGCCGTGAATCCGAGTTTGACCGCGACGGTATCCGGTTGGCCGGGAGGCGTTGGCGTAGGTACGACCAACAACATCATGCTAGTGGGTTGGTCGGCCAATCTGGGCACCTCGTGGAGCGATGTGCAGTCGGTCTTTGTCAATTGGCAAGAGGACGGTTATCTCTATGCCGGGATTTCCTTCTTCGGCATGTCCAATACCGGTTATGTCGTTCCTGGTGAGGACAACTCCGGTTTCCCGGGAGCCGTGGTGTTTGGCACGGGGCCAAGTGCAGATGGATTGCCGATCAATTCGCCCAATACCCAACTGTATGTACTGCCGGATGTGCTGGTGGTTCCTGAGCCGGCTACGGTCGGACTGGCCGGCCTGGGCGGACTGGTGCTGCTCGGACTCCGGCGGCGCAAATAAGCCGGTTCAACATTCCGAAGATTGAACCCTGGCCGACGGTCGCGGTGATTCCATTTTGCTGCAAACTTCGGCGAAATGGTGTAGGAATAGCATGTGACTGACGCTGCCACCAACCCGCCTGCCGACGACAAGTGGATGCGGAAATTTCTGGCGCACCTGGCCACCGACCGCGGCGCGTCGATTTATACCCAGCGCAATTACCGGCAGGCCCTGGAGGAATTTTTCCATTGGCACCGCGAGGAACGGCGCGGACCGCCGGCCTGGGACAAACTGCAGCGCGATGATTTTCGCGGTTACCTGCGGTTTCTGGGCCGGCAGAACCTGGGCCGGTCGGCGATCCAACTGCGGTTCTGTGCGCTCCGGACGTTCTACAAGTTTCTGATCCGCCATGGCGCGGTCGAAGGGTCACCGATCAAAAATCTGGCATTGCCGAAGCAGGCCCGGCGCCTGCCGAAATTTCTCACCCGCCGGCAGATGATCGACCTGCTCGGGGCGCCGTTCAAACTCATGGCCGCCGCCCGGCGGAAGGGGCCGGGCCGGCCGATCTCCGCCGACGCCTGCCTGCGCGACGTGGCGGTGCTGGAAACGATTTATTCCTGCGGCCTGCGCATCAGCGAGTTGTGCGGTATGCGCGCCGGCGATATTTCCCGGGAGGAACAGCTGGTGCGGGTGCGGGGCAAAGGCAAAAAGGAGCGATTGGTGCCCATCGGCCAGCCGGCATTGCAGGCCATCGACAATTATTGGAGCCGGCTGAAACAGCCGCCGTCCGGGGAATCACCGGTGTTTTTCGCCGAAACAAAAAGCCGGGCGCCGCTCCAGCCGGTCCAATTGTCCCGGCGCCTGAAACAATACCTGGCGATTGCCGGGCTGGACCCGGATCTCACGCCGCACAAATTACGGCACAGCTACGCCACCCATTTGCTGGACGCCGGCGCGGATTTGCGGAGCGTGCAGGAATTGCTCGGCCATGCGCATCTGGCGACGACGCAGGTCTACACGCACGTCACCACCGAGCGATTGAAGAAAGCCTACGACGCGGCGCATCCGCGGGCCTGAGACGGCTGAAGGTGTCGGTCAGGGCGCGACGGCCCGATAATACAGGCTGGGCAAGGTTTTGGATGACGGGTCGATGAAGATCACATTCCCGTTGGCATCGGCGGTGCCGTTGGTGAGCGTCTGCCACTGGGCGGGATTCAGTATGGGCGTGAATTGAACGCGGCAAACGGCGCCGGTCGGTGCTCTCAGTGACAGGTTCACATAACCTCCCGCCATCCCCCGGCGAACTGGAGTGGGGACAGGATTTTCGGGCGATAGAGCATCATGCCGGAAGGCTGGCTTTCGATGCCATAATGATTGTACGCCGACACGTAAAAGAAATAGTTCAGCGAGGAAAGCAGGTTGTTCAGGGTGACAACGTTGGTGGCTCCGACGTCGAGTCGATTGGTGGTAACGGATCCGACTATCCCGTAATAGATCGCATACCCGGCCGTGGTCGGATCGGGACTGGTGTCCCAGGATAAAGTGCACGGACAGGCCCGGGGCGCCACCGCTTCAAGTCGGGCCAATGGAACCAAACCAATCAACAAACTTACCGGAAGAATCCAGGCAGCGGACAGGATTTTTCGGAACGTAAGGCTTTGCATGCGACAAGATTCGGCATAAGCAAGACCCGTGCTAAACTTAAATTGTTAAGTAATTATCCAAAAATGTATTCATTCATGACAGCCACTGCGGCGGAAGCGCAGCGGGAAGAGTGAAGCGGATGAAATCGGCGTCGTATCGGCTGGAAAATCCGTCAAGGCGAGGCGGTCCGGTAGAACCGGGTTGTCGGATTTCCTGACAACGGATCGGTAACCGTGACCTTTCCATTGGCATCGGCGGTGGCGCTGGACAAAGTCTGCCACTGAGCCGGATGGAGCGTGGGGGTATATTCCACATGACATACCGCGTCCGTGCCGGTTTCGAAATGCAGACTCAGGCCGCCGTTGGTCGTTCGAGCCATTGTCACCGGTGAAAAAACCTGCGACGTATAATTGATCGCACTGGACGGAGAACTTTCAACGCCGCAGACATTGTACGCCGTCACATAGAAAAAATAGTTTGAGCCGGCGCACAACGCCTGGAGAGTCGCCGTATTGGTGAGGCCCACATCGACGCGATTGGTCGTGGTCGAACCGCGCACACCATAGTACAGCACGTAACCGCTTGCCTGGTGGTTCGTGCAGACGTTCCAGTTCAACGTGCAGGGGAAGCCGTGGAGAATGGCCGCTTGAACCGGCAGGGATGAAATGGCGAACATCGGCGTGACCGTCAAAAGCACCCGCAAGAGCCAAAGTTTTTTCCCAAACACAATACGTCGCATACAACAATGCCCTGAGAGAGCATGGACCGTGCTAACGGGTTGATGGAAAGCGATTAAGCAAAATCGTATTTGTAAATGGCAAGATTGGTAAACCGCACTGTCAGGCATCACCTCGATAACCATTGATTTTCATGACGCCGGGACGGTGTCCGGCGCTCCACCACTTCATTGCTTCATTGGCCGGCGTTCTAAAAATATAGCGACGAACGATTCAATCCGTTCTAATTGACTGATTTCCTGACAACCGGCCGGCTGATTTTGCAGCATGCCTGCAAAGTTTGCCGTGAGCCGGGACTGGACAGGTGAACGCGTTTGCGTTCATCATCCATTGATCCCGGAAGTGTCCGAATTTGAAAAAGGCAGGGCGGGCACTCCGCTGCCCGCCGCACGTCCCAATGCAAACGGCGCGCAAGGGATTGCACGCCCTATCCCAATCAAGGTGCCGGCGAAACCGGTTTGGGTGCGGGGGAAAGGCGGCCGATGGCGGTCAGGATGCCGTGCAACAGTGCGTGCGGGTTGGGCGGACAACCAGGGATAAAAACGTCCACCGGCAGGACGGCATCGACGCTGCCGACGGTGGCATAGTTCCGGCCGAAGATCCCGCCGCTGCAACCGCAGGCGCCCACGGCGACGACCAGGCGCGGCTCGGGCATGGCCGCGTAGGTTTTGCGCAACGCCAGTTCCATGTTCCGCGTGACCGGTCCGGTCACCAGCAACATGTCGGCGTGACGCGGCGAGGCGACGAAATGAATGCCAAAACGTTCGATGTCGTAGACCGGGCTGTTCAGGCCGACGATCTCAATTTCGCAACCGTTGCACGAACCGGCGTCCACTTCGCGGATGTGCAGGGACCGGCCCAGGACGTGGTGGACCTGCGATTTGATTTTATGGCCTAAAACGTCGAGGGATCCCGGTTCAAGCGGCGCACTTTTGTTGAGATGCGCTTTCCGGCTGACCGGATTGGCGACGAGCCGTTCATGCCGGCCGTCGGGTTTGAGCGCATAACTGGCTTCGGTGACCAGGTCCTCGCGCCGGCGCGCGGCGCATTCGCAAACGTGGGTCATGCGAATGGCTTTGTCCGCTTCGGCGCAGAGTCCGCAAAACGTGCATTTGGCCAGGTCTAGGCGCGCCGTGCGCTGGGCGCCGGCGTCCGTGAAGCTGATGGCTCCCGTTGGGCAGGCGGCGGTCGCCGGACGCGCATCGTCCCATTTCTGCCAGTCGATTTCCGGCCGGCCGCGCGCATGGCGGGACACTTCCGCCGGCGTTTCCGGGTAAGTCGTGGTGACGATGCCGGTCCGGAGGCTTTTTCGCAAAATTTCAATCATAAATCACCTCAACGGTCCGTGCCCGAGTAGGACAGGTTGAAACTTTTGTTCACGACCGGAAAATCGGGGACGATGTTGCCGAGGATCGCCTCGCTCAAGGCCGGCCAGTTCTGCAGCGACGGGTCCTTGACTTTGCAGCGGGCCAGGCGATTGCCGGGGGCGGTCCGGATCCAGTGATAAATTTCCCCGCGCCAGCCTTCGACCCAGCCGAGCGCGGTCCGGCCGGGCGGCAGTTCGCCGACCGGCACCCGCACCGCGCCGCCGGGAAGATCCGCGGCAAGCTGCCGGAGGATGGCCAGGGATTCCCGGACCTCATCGATGCGCACCTGCATCCGGTGTTCGACGTCGCCGGCCTGATAGACGGGCACCCGGAGTTTGACCCGGTCGTATGCCGCATGGGGAAAATCGCGCCGCAGGTCGTGGTCGAAACCGGAGGCGCGTCCGGCAATGCCCACGACGCCAAGATCGCGCGCCACCTGCGGTTTGAGGATGCCGGTATCCTCCAGTCGATCGCGCGTGGAGGGTGAATTTTCGATGAGTTCAACCAGCGACTCGAATTCCGGTGCCAGTTCCACGGCCAGTTTTTCCAGGGCCTGGATCTGTTCGCGGTCCCAGTCGGTGCGCACGCCGCCGAGGCAGGCCATGCCGCGCAGGAGGCGGTTGCCGGTGAGCCATTCGTTGAGGCGCAGCACGCGTTCCTTGAGCCGCATCGCGTGCATGTTGGCCACCACAAAGGCGACGTCCGTGGCGATGGCGCCGATATCGCCGATGTGATTGTAAATCCGTTCGAGTTCCAGGCACAGCGTGCGCAGGGTGCGGGCCCGGGGCGGCGCCTCGACGCCGGCGGCGCGTTCGATCGCGTGGCAAAACGCCGTGGCGTGCGCGAAGCTGGAATCGCCGGAAATGCTTTCCGCCAGCCGCACTCCGTGGCTGACCGGCAGATGTTCGAACAATTTCTCGGTGCCTTTGTGCGTGTAAAACAGCCGCAACTGGAGGTAAAGCACCGGCTCGCCCGCCACGCTGAACAGAAAATGGCCGGGTTCGATGATCCCCGCGTGCACGGGTCCGACTGGCACCTGGAACACGCCTTCGCCTTCGACCTTGCGAAATTTATGCCGCTCGCCGTGGAACTCCGGCAGCCGGGTCCGCAGGTCGAAATCCTTGCGCAGCGGATAAACCTCCGGCCAGTCGTCGTGCAGCGCGCAACGCCGTGGGTTGGGATGGCCGATCAGTTTCAGGCCGAACAGATCCTGGATTTCCCGCTCCTGCACATCGGCCGCCGGCAGGGCATTGGACAGCGAGGCAAATTCCGGTTTATCCGGCGTCAACGGCACGCGCAGAACGAAAAAAACGCGGGCGGCGTCCAGCGCATAGACATAGAACAAATGAAAGACGCGGTCGGTCGCGCGGGCGTCATCGGCAAAAATCCCCACCAGTCGCGCGTCCCATTTTTTGTAGAGATGTGCGGTGAACCCGGCGACCAGGTCCATGCCGGCGTCGAAATAAATTTCGTCGCGGGAGTTCACTCGCACGGCACTCAGGCGGTCGCCGAACCGTTCCTGCACTTCGGCCATGATTCCGGTCACGCTGGGCAGATCATTCATGCGGCACCTCCGAGGATCTGGGTGGTCTGGCGGATCAGTTCATAGAGCGGCCCCGGCAGCCAGAAGCCCAGGACGATCACGGCGCCGGCGGTCAGCGCCATGGCGGAAAGTTTCCAGGGACACTCGGCCACACGCGGCCCGGGTTGCACCGGTTCACCGAGGCTCAACCGGGACACATGGACGAGAAAGCCGGTGAAAATGGCCACCACGCCGGCGACGAACAGAAAGGCCATCCAGCCGCGGCCGGCGGCGAGCGCGCCGCTGAGAATGTTGAACTCGCTTTGAAACAGGCTGAACGGCGGCGTGCCGGTGACCGCCAGCGCCGCGACCAGGAACCAGGCCCCGGTCCAGGGCAACGTGTGCATCACGCCGTGAACTTTCCGGAAGTACGGCGTCCCGAAATGCTGCTGCACGTTGCCGGCGCAGAAAAAGAGCAGCGGCTTGGTCACGCCGTGAAACAGCATGTGCAGGGCGGCGCCGAGCACGCCCAGTTTGCCGCCAAACCCCAGCCCCGCCACCATGATACCGGCGTGGTCGATGCTCGAATAGGCCAGCAACCGGCGGAAATTCCGCTGCACCAGAATGAACGGCACCGCCACCAGAATCGAGGCGATGCCGAAACCCGCCAGCAGTTTGCCGGGAAAATCGTGGCCGAGACATTTTTCGGCAAGGACATCGAAACGCATGATGGCGTAGACGGCGCAGTTGATGAATCCGGCGCCCAGCAGGGCGGCGGCCGGCACGGGCGCTTCGGCATACGCATCGGGTTTCCAGGTATGCATCGGCGCCAGACCGGCCTTGGTGCCATAACCGAGCAGCACCAGGATGAACGCCAGCCGCATCGCCTGCGGATCCAGTTTGTCGGCCACCGCCACCAGCACCGACCAGTTCATGCCGTCCTGGCTTTCCAACCCGGTGACGCCCACGCCGGCGTAATAGGTGAAAACCGTGCCGAACAGGGCCAGCGAAATGCCGACGCTGCCGATAATGATATATTTCCACCCGGCCTCGAGCGAAGTCTTCTGCCGGTAAAACGTGACCAGCAGGACCGACGCCAGCGTGGTGCTTTCCATGGCCACCCACATCACGCCCAGGTTGTCCGCCAGCGGCACCAGCAGCATGGCGCCCACGAACAGGGGGGCGAGCACGTAGTAACGTCGCACCCGCGCCGGAGGAATCCGGCCGTCGGCCTCGTCCCGGCGCAGATAGCCCACGCCGTAGACCGAGCAGACCAGCGACACAAAACCGATCAGGACCAGGACCAGCGCGCTCAACGCGTCGGCCCGCAGGAAACCGCCCAGCGCCGTCACCGGGCCCTGCGCGAGCACGTCGGCCGCCGTCTTGAACGCCAGCATGGCCGCCATCGCAAAGCCACCCAGGTTCAGCCGTTCCCACGCCGTCCGCGAATCCGTTGCCAGGCAAAGCAGGCCGGCGGCCAGCGGGACGATCAATAACAGTATCAGTTCCATCGTTGGCTTGTTTCTCCGGCGATTTCGCGCTGTCCGTTTGATCCGGACCGCGGCTGTCCCAGCCGCAGCAGACCGGATTGCCGGATGGGTGTACGAAATTTCACGGATCTTGAGCCGTCGCACCTGCTGCGGGTGGGACACCCGCGGTCCGTTGGTTTCGGGTCACGTTTTATCATTTTCCGGATCATCATGATTTTCCCTGGATGATGCCGGCTGCCTGGCGGATCAATTCCAGCAGCGGCGTGGGGCACCAGAGGCTGAACACGAGCAGCCCGCCCAGCAACAGGGCCATGGCCGGCGCGCCGTCGCCGATCCGGGCGTCATTGTCGCGCTCGACCTTGCGCGCGCCCGGCAGGATGCGGGTCAATTGTTTGAGGATGCCGCAGAACGCCGCGATCAGCGACAGCAGGACCAGGACGCTGACCAGCGTCTGGCCCGAGGCGAATCCGCCGCTCAGCACGGTGAACTCGCTGTAAAACAATCCGAACGGCGGCAGGCCCATGGCCGCCACCGCCGCCAGGCCCATGAAAAGGGCGGTCACCGGCAGCGCCTGCGCCACGCCCGGTCCGATGACGCGCAGTTTCAGGGTATGAAACGTCTGGTGAATGTTGCCGGCGGCGAAGAAGAGCACCGGCTTGGTGAGCGCATGGTAGCCCATGTGCAATAGCGCGCCAAAAATGGTGACCGTGGTGTTCAAACCGACGGCGGTGCAGATGAGGCCGACGTGTTCGAGGCTGGAATAGGCCAGCATCCGTTTGAGATTGCTCTGCACCAGGATGAACGGCGCGGCCAGGAACATGGAGAACAGGCCGAAACCCAGAAGCCAGGCGCCGCTGTAGCCGGGACCGAGGCATTGGGTGGTCAGGATATGAAAGCGGAGCAGGGCGTAGATGGCGACTTTCAGCGACACGCCGGACAGCATGGCGCTGGTGGGCGACGGCGCTTCGCTGTGCGCATCGGGCAGCCAGGTGTGCATCGGCGCGAGGCCGGCTTTGGTGCCGTAGCCGACGAGCACGAACACAAACGCGAGCCTCATCAGCCGCGGATCGAATTGCGACGCCACGGTCATCAGGTAGGACCAGTTGAAACTCGGCAGCTGGCCGCCGCTGCCCTGGGCGACTGCCGCGGCGTAGGTGATGACCGTTCCGAACAGGGCCAGGGCCAGTCCCAGTCCGCCGAGCATGACATATTTCCAGGCCGCTTCGAGCGAGGTTTTGCGATTGTACAACGCCACCAGCAGCACGGAAGAGAGAGCGGTGGCTTCGAGGGCAAACCACATCACGCCGAGGTTGTTCGCCAGCACTACCAGGAACATGCCGGCGGCAAACACCGGCGTGAGTACAAAAAATTCCCGGACCCGTCCCGCGGTCACCGTTCCCGCCGCCAGGTCGCGGCGGAAATAGCGTCCGGCATACAGCGCGGTGGCGAGGGACACGGCGGAAATCAGCAGCACCATCCACGCGCTCAGGGCGTCGGCGCACAGGAAATTGTTTCCTTCCGTCACCGCATGATGGGCGACCACGTCCGGGAGGAGGCGGATGCCGATCGCCAGGGTGGCGGCGAAGGCCAGCACATTGGCACCCCACATGAGCCAACGCCACGGCGCCAGCAGGCAGAACAATGCCGCCGCGAGCGGGATGGCGAGGAGGAGGGTGAGCGGCATAAGGCTAAAGGCTGAAGGCTGAAGGCTGAACGATTGCCGGCGGGCAACTGACCACGGTTAACGTCGGAGGAGTCTTCACGTTGGTGCCGGCCGGGTCGGTTTTGGCGCCCGGTTTCACATCTTTGGTTTCCAGTTCCAATTGACCGGACGGAGTGATCCGCCAGGTTTCGCGGAATCGTCCTTCATCACAACTGCCCACGATTTGCACCCGGGTTATCGGAGTCAAAAGCGGGTTCTGCATGGGAAGATTCCAGTTTTGAAAACGCATGGCTTCATCCGGTTCCCATTTGTCTCCGGAACCGATTGCCGAGTAGGTCATTGCCGGCAGCCGCCGGGGAGTGAAAGGCTGGTTGCCTCCGGTGTAGAATAAATGCTGATCATCCCAGAGGTAGGCGCGGAAATGGACATGGTGTAAAGTCCGGCCGCTGGAATTGATCGCGACCAAATATTGTGCGCCGCCACGGGGCACCGGCTCCAGTTTCGCGGTCAGCGGAACAAATGCCGTGTCTTGGAGGGATTCGCAGCCGGTGACCATCAACAGACCGAAAAATCCAGATAACCCGGCGAAAGCGATTTTCACGGCTGGCCTGCGGATTGCCGAATTAAAATGCTTTGCCGGCTCATTCATATCAACTTTAACCTTCAGCCTTCAGCCTTTCAGTTGCGTCAGCTTGCTGGTGTCCATGGAGGCGAACGATTCGCGGATGCGATAGACCAGGATGCCCAGGACCATGACCGCCACCATCACATCGAAGAAGATGCCCAGTTCGACCACCAGCGGCATGCCGTAGGTGGTCAGGGCCACGGCGGCGAGCATCACGCCGTTTTCGATCGTCAACAGCGCCAGCACCTGGGAAATGGCTTTCCGGCGGTTGATCATCAGGAAAAATCCGGTGAGCAACAGCGCGATGGCCACGGCCAGGGTGTTGTTGCCAAGTTTGTGCAGCGTCGTGAACGGCCGCGCCACCAGGTAGCCCAGCAGGGTCAATCCGCCGCAGATGAGCATCGAGGTCGGCGCGTTGAGCAGCGGTTCGATTTCTTCCACGATTTTGATCCGGCGCACGAGCCGCGCGAGCAGCCAGGGCAGGAAGATGACTTTGCCGGCGAGGGTGAGGACGGCGACGATATAAATATGGGTGGCGTTGTAATACCAGGCGACGACGGCGGCGATGGCGGAGAGCATGAGCGATTGCAGGGCGAAGAGGCGGATGTTGGTCAGCAACATTTTCTGCACCACGAGCAACAGTTGCAGCACCAGCATCAACGCCGCGAACAGCATGATGACCTGCGATCCGATTTCGGGGGGAACGTTGGGATTCATGATCAATGAAAGAGGAACGTGGACAACAGCGCCATGGTGGCCAGG
>Ga0335078_10003818_pt1 | contig 22406 bp, 20 predicted proteins | sample Lox_Sample_32_FD_206711 | JGI IMG/M metagenome (GOLD analysis project Ga0335078, IMG submission 206711) | Soil microbial communities from Loxahatchee National Wildlife Refuge, Florida, United States - Lox_Sample_3.2 | ecosystem: Environmental > Terrestrial > Soil > Wetlands | place: USA... | reverse complement strand
GCAGGTCGAGAATCAGCACGTCGGGCGCCGCGTTTGCGATGCGCTCGACCGCGTCGGCCTCGGTGTCGACGGTGCCGATCAGGTCGACGCGCGGCAGACGGCGGATCAGCTCGCTGATGCGGCCGGCGAGCACGCCGGAATCCTCGACGAGCAGCACGCGCATGCAGCTGGTGTTCGACATACGAATCTCTGGCAGAAGACGGTGGGCGCCCGCAGGCGGCGTCGATGTCGAGCGTAACAACAGGCAGCGGACACCCGATGCCGGCACTCGCCATCTCGGGCTGTCAGCATTGGCTGACCGGCGCTGAGGGTGACCCCCGCTACTGCATCAGGCCGTTTCTGAGGGCGTAGGCCGTCAAGTCAGCGTTGGTGCTGAAGTTCATCTTCTCGAGGATGCGCGCCCGGTAGGTGCTCACGGTCTTTACACTGATGCATAGCTCGCGCGCGATCTCCGAGACGCTGCGCCCGACGGCGAGCTTGCACAGGATCTGGAATTCGCGCTGTGAGAGCGTCGCGTGCAGCGGCTGGTCCGCCGGCTCGTCGAGCGCGCCCACCAGCATCTCGGCGAGCGTGGCGCTCACGAAGCGCCGGCCGGCGAGCAGCGCATGGATTGCGCGCATGAAGTCCTCCGGCGCCTGATCCTTGGCGACGTAGCCGGCCGCGCCGGCGCGCAGCGCGTAGATCGCGTACTGTTTCTCCGAGAACGCGCTGATGACCAGTACGCGCGTCTTGGGGTGGCCGCTGCGGATATGCGCCAGGATGTCGATGCCGCTGCGGTCCGGCATGTTGATATCGAGCACCACGAGATCCCAGGCGCCATCGCGCAGCCGCTCGAGCGTCTCAGTGCCGCTCGCGGCCTCGCCGATGGTATCGACGGCCGAGTCGTGCTCGAGCCAGCGACGCAGACCCGCGCGCACCATCGCATGATCGTCGGCAATCAATATGCTGGCCATCCCGAAGGCTTCCCCGCGCGGCCGGTCCCCGGCATCGTTCTTGACGCGGGACGTTACCGCCTGAGCGGCGGTTCGAGCGTACGCCGAATGCCTCACATAGTGTAGGAGGAATCCCACAGGGCAGGCTGTCAAGATCCGCTTCCGGACAACCGGTTCAGGCTGAGTTTATGTCCAGCGCGCGCTCTAGCCGCTTTCCTACACGATCGGGCGGCAGATTCCTGCCGCCGCACCCGGTCGGTGCGTGCGAACGTGCCCCCGGTCGATAACACGGAGGAGGTGGATTATGAGTCACCATCTCGCGAAATGGATGGCGGCGGCGCTGCTCGTCTGGGCGCCGGCACTCTGGGCGAGCTCGTACACGGATGCGGTAAGCCTGTTCAAGAACGCGGGCGAGAGCGCCCGGTTCTTCGATAACTGTTACGGGTATGCCGTGTTCCCGACGATCGGCAAGGCCGGCCTGGTGGTCGGCGGCGCGCACGGCCGGGGACGCGTGTACGTGCACGGCATTTATGTCGGCGATACCACCGTGAATCAGCTGAGCGCGGGGTTTCAGGCCGGCGGCCAGGCGTACAGCCAGATCGTCTTCTTCGAGGATCGGCGTGCCTTCGATGAATTCACCAAGGGCAACTTCGAGTTCGGGGCGGATTTCGACGCCGTCGCGATTACGGCGGCAGCCGGCGGCAGTGTGGGCACTGCCGGTGGAGTCAGCGCTGAGGCGAGCGGCGGCATGAAGGACGCGCTCACCGCCGGCCGGTACTACAAAGGGCTCGCGGTCTTCACCATCGTCAAGGGTGGGGCCATGTACCAGGCGACGGTGGCCGGACAGAAGTTCAGCTACACGCCGAAGGTCTGAAGTTGGCACCGCCTGAGGTCAGTCGTGCTCGAGACCGGCCGCGGCCCGTTGGCTACGCTCGCGAATCCGGGCGCTCCCCAGTTTCTCCGCCCATGCACCGAAGTGTTCGGTGGGCCCGCGCCAGCGAAGGCTCTCGGTGTCGGCGAATAGGACGGCGTCGGTTTTCAGGGTCGCGAGCTTCTTGAAGAGGAGGGCGAGGTCGCGCCTCTCACCGAGGACCTCGGGCGGGAAACTCTCGAGCGCGCCGTATCTGCCTATGAGCCGCGCTGCAGTCACCCGTCCGATGCCAGGGAGTCCCGGATAGCCGTCGGCCGAGTCTCCCACGAGCGCCAGGAAGTCCGGGATCCGCTCGGGATCCACCCCGAACTTCGCGCGTACCCCGGCGGCGTCGCGGATCTCCTTCGTCCTGCGGTCGACCTGGACCACCCGGTCACCGTCGACGCATTGAGCCAGGTCCTTGTCCGGGGTCCAGATCGAGACCTTCTGCACGCGGGTATCGGCGGCGGCAAGGCGTGCGGCGGAGGCCAGGCCGTCGTCCGCCTCGAGCTCCGTCATGGGCCACACGGCGACTCCCATCGCGGCGAGTGCCTCCTCCAGCGGATGAAACTGCGCAAGCAGGGCGGGCTCGACGCCGTCGCCGGTCTTGTAGCCCGGCCAGAGGTCATTGCGGAAGGATTCGATGACGTGGTCGGTCGCGACGCCCAGGTGCGTCGCGCCTTCCTCGATCATCGCCAGCACGGTATTCAGCACCCCGACGGCCGCGCCGAACGGTGGCTCGTCTCCCTTCGCGAAGCGGCGCAGACCGTAGAAGTGACGAAACAGCTCGTAGCTACCATCGATGAGATGGACGATCACGAGCGGGGAGGCTACCTCGGGGCGCTGAGGCGCGGCCACTCCCGGCAGCACGGCCCCCGCGGGCGTTCCTTCTGAGCCTCCCGGGGCTTGGGGCGCTCGCGGGGAGCTGCCGGAAGCTGCGCGCCGCGCGGCGCGCGGTCGCTAGCAGCCGCTACGGCCAACGTTCGCCGCCGCTGGAGAGCGAGGACCGCGAGATAACCGGCGAGAAAGACCAGGGTAGCGCTGACATCAAAGAGGAGGAACTGCACGACACCACCTCCATTTACCTGCGGCCATCCAAGTCTAGTGTCCGACGCCATGAGGGTCGGCTTCCCGGCGAGGGATCGCGGGCCTGAAATTAGGAGGGAGAGAGCCTCCTCAATTGGAGAGAGCAAATTCCGCTACAGTGGGCGGAAAAAATGGGGGCCGGTACCGCCCGATGTCCAGGTCCATCCTCTTCCTGATCGCGCTCATCGCGCTTCCCGTGGCGCTGATCGCCTTCGTTCTCTCAGGCCGGCGGCCCCGCCGCGAAGAAGAGCAAGCCCCGGTCCCGGCTCCTGCCCCCGTGCCCCCGATCCAGCCTGAGGCGCCGGCGAGCGCAGCCCCACCGGCGCCCGAAGTCGCCTCGCGATTGCACGAGCTGGCCTTCGGGGTTCCGCCGCGACCGCCATCGGACGAGCCGGCGCACCGGGAAGTAGTGGCGGCGGTGGATCTTCTGCTGTCGGGGCCGGTGCTGAAGCCCGAGTACGCGCCCCGGCGTCCGCTGCACCTGCCGAAGCTCGTGCAGGCGGTGAACGACGAGAATGTCTCGCGGCGCGAGCTCGCCGTGCTGATCGCTCAGGATCCGGCGCTGGCGGGGAACCTGCTGCGGCTGGCCAACAGCGCCTTCTACCGCGTGAATTCCCAGCCGGTCGAGAGCATCGATCGTGCGGTGACGCTGCTTGGAACCTCCGGCATCCGCTTACTTGTGGCCGCCGCGCTCCTGCAGCCCGTGTTCAGAACCGCATCCGGGGAGTTTCGGCGCTTTCCGGACATCACCTGGGAGCACACGCAGTACGCGGCGAGCGCCGCCGAAGCCTACGCGGCGATCCTCGCCGACGAGGATCCATTCGCGGCGCAACTGCTGGTGCTGCTCTACGGGCTCGGAACCATCCTGGTATTCCGTGCAGCGATGGATGAATACGCCCGGCACGGGGTGCCGGCCGACGCGGCCGCGGTGGCGGCCCTCATCGAGGCGTACGCCGCGCACGTCGCGAGCCGCGTCGCGCACGACTGGGAGCTCTCGAGCCGTATCCTCACGGCCCTCGAGGATCAGTCCGATTACATGCGGTCCGGGAACGCCACGGCCTTGGGTAAATCGCTGCGCTTCGGCCGCTGCTGCGGCGCCGTCGCGGTGCTGCGGCACGCGGAGCTCGTCGATGACGATGGCGGGAAGGCGGCGCTCGCCGCCTCCGGGTTCGGAGGCCCGGACTGCGAGCGGATCTGGGCGCGGCTCGCCAAACAGGTTGCCGCGCAAGGACCTCCGGGAAAGGCCTGATGCCATGTCGAGCACTCACGGACAGCTCCTGTCACATCCCACGATCGAGGTCGACTGGCTCGGTGCGAGCGAGTTCGAGGCGCACCGCGCCGGCGGACCGAAGATCCACATCGACGGGGATTCGAAGGCCGCGCCGAGCCCGTTCGACACGCTGCTCGCCGCCATTGCGACCTGCGCGGCGACCGACGTGGTCTCGATTCTCGCCAAGCAACGCACGCCCGTTGAGGCGTTGCGTGTGGCGGTCGAGTCGCAGCGGGCCGACGCGACGCCGCGGCGCCTTGCCTCGGTGGTACTGCACTTCTCGATCGTGGCGCCCGGCACCACGCGGGCTAAGGCCGGGCGGGCGATCGAGCTCTCGGTGACCAGGTACTGCAGCGTGCGCTCGTCGCTCCTCGGCGAGATCCCGGTCACCTGGACGGTGGCACTCGAGGACTGAGCGCGTTAGGTGGCGAAGCAAAGTGACCAGAAGCGGGAGACAGAATGCTCGGAGGGGACCGATTTCACTGTGCCTCCCGCCCCTGGTCTATCCGAATCAACAACCCCTGAGTGATCCAACAACACTCGGTCAGAGATATTGCAACGCGCGTGCCAGGCTGCATTGAGCGAGCTCACTCGCGCGCAGTCAGAGACTTAGCACGCGCGCCCAATCCATCCCAGGACCCAGGAGCCGCTGAGGCGCCCGATCCGAGTGCGTCCCGCCCATGCCCGCACGGGGTTGGTGCACTGCGCCTCGACGTTGAAGCGCTGACGGGACAATTTGTTATGCGTAGCGTGACCCGCTGCCGTCAACGCGTGCCCAGGCGTCTCGTTCCTTCAGCGAGTAGCGCGCTGGTAGCGCGCGCTGATTTTGTCAAACGATACGAGGATTGACCATGAAGATCGGGTTGTTGCCACTCGCCTGCCTCGGCTTTCTCAGCATGACCGCGCAGGCCGGGGATGCGCCCGCCGCGCCGCCCCCGGGGCAGGCCGTGCGCGCCGCATGCGCGGCGGATTTCAAGAGATTCTGCTCGGAGGTCCAGCCGGGTGGAGGCCGCATCCGTGCCTGCATCGCGCAGCATCGGGACGAGCTGTCGGACGGCTGTCGCGACGCCCTGCAGCGCTCGCGCGCGCACCGGCTGCCACCGCGCAATCCGGGCGGGCAGGGTGCTTCTGACCAGCCCGCGACCGCGCCCAAGCCGCAGCAGTAGTCGGGCTGGCTCAGGCGGGCGGGGCTCTGGTGGTCGTCGTGTCTCGCTGAAGCATTCGGCTCTATCGAAGCAGCCGCGCCGCGGCTAGAGTCGGACACCGATGAACGAGGCGGTGTTCGCAGGTGTCGAGACGGGGGGCACCAGGATCCGGGCGCGGGTCGTGGATGCCGGCGGTCACATTCTCGCCGACGGCCGCTGGCCGACGACCACTCCGGAAGCGGCTCTCGCCGAGGTCGTCGCCTTCCTTACCACCGCCATCCCGGCCGAACGATCGCTCGGCGCGATCGGCATCGCTGCCTTTGGACCGCTGGTGCGCGATGAGCTGTCGCGCGATTACGGCCGCGTGCTCAATACTCCCAAGCCCGGCTGGAGCGGATCGAATCTGCGCGCCGGGCTCGCCCGACAGTTCGGCGTGCCGGTCGTGATCGATACCGACGTCAACGCGGCCGCCTGCGCCGAGTGGCAGCGCGGCGCTGGGCGAGGCCTCCGCTGCCTCGCCTATGTCACGGTCGGTACCGGCATCGGCGGTGGCCTCGTCGTCGAGGGACGCCCGCTGGTGGGAGCACTGCATCCCGAGATCGGCCACATCCGGCTCGCGCGCCGGGAGCGCGACCGTGCGCCGAGTGTCTGTCCCTTTCACGAGAACTGTGTCGAGGGACTCGCCTCGGGGCCCGCCATCAGGCAACGGCTCGAGGCGAACGGTGCGCTCGCCGATGAGCCAGCGGTCCTCGAGCTGGTGGCTGACTACCTCGGTGATCTCGCCGCGACGCTCGTACTCTCCTGGTCACCCGAACGCATCGTCTGGGGCGGAGGCGTCATGGCAACGCCCGATCTGCTCGGGCGTCTGCGCCGCGCCCTCGACAGAGCACTCGCCGGATATGGAGTGGGCGAGGCCGCGCTCGCGGCGGATTTCTGCGTGCGCGCGGAGTTGGCAGATTCGGGCCTGGAAGGCGCTCTGTCGATGGCGCGGGCGTCCTTCCCGCGTTGAAGGCGAGCCTGCACGCGCCGCTTTCTGTCAACCGTTTCCTACAAGACCTCTCGGTGGGCACCGACAGTTCCCGTGCGTCGGATCGAGGCACTGTTCGGCGCCACGGCTCTTGGGCGCGCGCGAAGTCTCCGTGGAGCGGCGGCGATCGTTGATTCAGTAGCGTCGCCAGGGAGAGGCAGTGAGTTCTGTACCCGAGCGGGCGAGCGTTCTGGCAGTCGATGACGACCGGCACAACCTGACAGCCCTGCAGGGACTGTTGAGCGATATGCCTCTTCGGGTAGTGACCGCGACGTCGGGCGAGGAGGCGCTGCGCTGCGTGTTGAAGCAGGAGTTTGCCGTCATCCTCCTGGATGTGAGTATGTCCGGCATGGATGGCTTCGCGGTCGCGCGGCTTATCCGTGAGCGTGACCGCTCCCGCCACACGCCGATCATCTTCCTCACCGGCGCCTGCGAGGACAGCCGCTCTCTGTCGCGCGGCTATGAGGCTGGCGCCGTGGACTACATCGTCAAGCCGCCCCAGCCGGAGATCCTGAAGGCCAGGATCTCGGTCTTCGTCGATCTTTACAGCAAGAACGCCGCGCTGATGCAGGAGATCAGGGAGCGTAGCGTGGCCGAGGCACGTCTCAAGGCATCGGAGGAGAGTCTGCGGGCGCTGGCCGCGCACCTGCAGTCGGTACGCGAGGAGGAATGGACGCGGATCGCGCGGGAGTTGCACGATCGGCTGGGCCAGGAGCTCACGGCTCTCAAGATGGACTTGAGCTGGATTGCGGGCCGGCTGCCGGCCGACGCGGGACCGTTGCTCGCGCGGCTGCAGTCGATGTCGGGCCTGATCGATATCACCATGGAATCAGTGCGGCAGATCGTCTCGCGGCTGCGGGCGGACATCGTTGATCAGCTCGGACTGACGGCGGCGCTCGCCTGGCAGGCCGACGAGTTCCAGCGGCGCAGCGGCATTCGCTGCCACGTGACACTGCCGGCCGCGGCCGTGCAGCTCGACCGCCCGCGCTCCACGGCGCTGTTCAGGATCTGCCAGGAGCTGTTGACGTATGTTGCACGCCACTCCGATGCCACCCGCGTCGAAGTGGCGCTGCGGCCCGAGGGTAGGCGAGTGATGCTGGCCGTCGAGGACAACGGCCGCGGGATCGATGGGGAGGCCGCGGCGAGCCCGAAGTCGCCGGGTCTGATGGGAGTACGCGCGCGCCTCCTGCCGTTCGGCGGGCAGGTCGACGTCAACGGTGCACACGGCAAGGGCACGCTCGTGCGCGTGACACTGCCAAGGGACTGAGCTCCGTTTGCAGACCCATGATGCCGAGGAGAGCCATCGTGAGGATTCTGATCGCAGACGATCATCCCGTCGTTCGCCGGGGCCTGCGGGACATTGTCGCTTCCGAGCAGGACATGGCCGTTGTCGGGGAGGCGAAAACCGGCGACGAGGCGCTCGAGATGGCGCGTAGGCTCGAGTGGGATGTGGCGGTGCTCGACTTCTCGATGCCCGGGTGCAGCGGCGCCGACCTCGTGCGGGAAGTGAAGCGGCACCATCCGGAGCGTCCGATCCTGGTGCTGAGCATCCTGCCCGAGGACGTGCACGCGGGGCAGGTCTTCAAAGCCGGCGGCGCAGGGTACATCAACAAGGCGAGCGCGAATGAGGATCTCACCGGCGCGATCCGCAAGGTGGTGAGCGGTGGCAAGTACGTAAGCGCCGCGTTCGCCGAGAAACTCGCCACCGAGCTCGCCGATGGCGGCGACAAACCGCCCCACGACCTGCTCTCGGACCGGGAGTATCGGGTGATGTGGCTGATCGCATCGGGAAAGCAGATCAACGAGATCGCCGGGGAGATGTCGCTGAGCCCGAGCACCATCAGCACCTACCGGGCGCGGATCCTGAGGAAGCTCGCCGTTTCGAATAACGCCGCGCTGGTTCGCTACGCGGTCAAGTACCGGCTCATCTGAAGGCTTCAGTCGCTCAGCTCCGCAGACAGGTCGCGACACCTGCGCCGCGTTCGGTCCCTGCGCCGCGTAGCAGCGACGGCCTCGTCGCTACTGGCGGTCCGCAGTGGTCTTCAGTTGCTGTGGCGCTGCGGCAGCCGGGCTCGCGCCGAGGCGCGAGAGGTAGTCGGAGATGCCGGCAATGTCGTCACGATTCAGCCGCGCAAGCAGGCGGATATGCGACGGCGAGAAATTCGGACGGCGGCCGTCGACGGCGTCGTAAATCTGCCGCCGCAGATACTCGTAGTGCTGTCCGGCGAGGCGCGGCACAGCACGGACTGCATCGCCCAGCGCGGCGCGCCCGTGGCAACTCTGGCACGCGCGCGAGTAATCGGCCGCGCCCCGGCGCACGAGGGCGCCATCCCCGGTTCCGATACCGACGTCCCGATCGAGCCGGCTGATGTAGGCGCTGATGTCGATGATCGACTCGGGGCTGAGCGAGTGCTGGTCGACGACGGCCTGCATCCGCGGGTCCCACCGACGGTCGTAGCGGTACTCCATCAGCTGCTTCTGCACGACCGAGGCGTGCTGTCCAGCCAGCCGCGGCACGAGTCCGTCGGGACTCCCGCCGCCGTCCGGTCCATGGCACGCCGCGCAGCCGTTGAAGAGCAGGGCCCCCCGCTCGAGATCCGGGGCTCCGAACGCCTCACCGGGCCCCGAGCCTGCGAGCAAAAGCGCTGCCGAAGCTATACTCAACCACCCACGATGAGATCGTTCCCGCACAGCCTTTCTATACAGCCGGCACCCGCCGGGGGCTATACGTGAATCTACCGCCTCAGCGACGACTCCTGATCTCGAACCGGTCCGGCTCGCTCCAGCGGTCGCCGGCGGCTTCGGTCGCCTCGTAGCGGACCATCGTGCCGGTGAGCCGATCGCTCGCGAGAGTGAAGCGCAGATAGTGGAAGTTGACCGACGTCTTGAGCTGGGAGAGCTCGCCCGACATCCGCAGAACCGGCAGCGGCTTTGCCCCGCCGCCGCCGCTCACGAGGTAGGTGACGCCGTCGCGCTCGAAGCGCTCGTAGTTATGTACGTGACTGCCGATGACGATCACCCGCGCCCGGAGGATGGGCGCCGCGGCTGACAGGTAGCGCTGTACCTGCGCCTCGTCCTTGCCGCGTGGAAAGATCGGGTCCCGCACGGGCGGGTAGTGCAGCAGGATGAGGATGAAGCGCACCCGTGCATCGGAGTCAGCGTCGTTGATCTGCCCTTCGAGCCAGGTGCGTTGCGAGTTTCCCGGCCGAAGCGATGCATCGGAGTCGAGCACCAGCACCAGCAGGGAGTCGCCGACGGCTACCGAGTACCAGCGCCAGGGGCGCAGCGCCGCGAACGTGCCCCACCAGTTCTCGAGACAGAGGCTGTCGGCGCGCGCGGTGCGGCAATCGCGGAACTCGTGGTTGCCGAGGGCGGGAAACACCGGAATTCCGCGCCGGGTCCACTCCGCGGTCTCGCCTTTGTAGATCGCGTAGTCGTCGGGGTCGTCGCCCTGGTAGACCAGGTCACCGCCGATGAAGATCGCCGCCGGATTCTCCCCGGCAATGCCGGCCACGAGCGCGCGCCGGGCGAAGGCGTTCGCCACCCCGTCGCGGTCCGTGAAGCGCGTATCACCGTATACGACGAAGCTCAGCGAGCCCTTGGGCGCGGCGACCTGAAAGCGCGGCGGCGCCTCGTCAGCCCACGCCGGCAGCGACTGCGCTGCAAGCCAGCAGCCGAGCAGAGCGCTCGGGAGCCACTTCCTGTGGTGCTGCATCGCGCCGTCAGCGGTCCGCCTGGAATCTTCCGCCGTAGGCGCGGTGCCCCTGCGGAGTCTCGCAGGCGATATCGAGCGTCGCCACCTGCTGCGTGGCGGGATCGAACGCGCGCCCATCCCCGTCGACGAACTCGGCGCTGGCGAGCAGTGCCGCCTCGGTAATTCCCGGGCGGATGATGTCGACCTCGTGCGTGTAGCCCGAGGAGATACCCTGCACGTTGATGCTGAGCTGGCAGCCGGTCCAGGCGAACGGGTCGCCGTTCTGCACCCGCAACAGAAACAGCTTGTGGTTGTAGCCGACGGTGGCGGTGAGCGCGGCGCCGGTGCGCGTGGGTTGGGCGATCGTGGTCTCGGGTGGCAACACCCGCGCGGCGTCGCCCGGTGCCTCGGACTGCGAGCTCAGGCGCCAGATCAGGGCACCGGCGCAGACGACGGCGATGATGAGGATTCCCGAGAGCTCGACGGGGGCGGAGCTGCGGCGGTTAGGCCGGCCGCAATGCGGGCAGGCGACAGCCGTGGACGAGACGTCCTGGCCGCAGTCGGGACATTTGCGCAGGCTCACCGGCCATATTGTGGATCAGTGCGGGCAAAATCGCAGCGGCATTGCACGACAGGCAGTTTGCCTTGCGCCACGATCCGCGCAGCGTTCCCGGCCGCGCGCGGCTCGTGGCCGGTCCGGCCGGTTCGATGGGCGGCAGGGCGCCACGCGGGTGGTCAGGGAAGAGTCGCGGCGCCCGCGGTGCGCGGCGCGCGGACGATGCCGTCGCCGGCCGCGGCACGGCCGACGAGCTGATCGCGCAGCATCGCGCCGAAGAGCTCGGCAGGCTGGGGCTCGCAGCAGTAGTAACCCTGCCAGTGATCGCAGCCGAGGGCGCGCACGCAGCGCAGCTGCTCCTCGGTCTCGACTCCCTCGGCCACCACCTGCAGCCCCACGCTATGGGCGAGGGAGATGATGGCGCGGACGATCGACTCATCGGTGCGGCTGGTGGCGAGGTCGCGCACGAAGCTGCGGTCGATCTTCAGCTTGTCGATCGGGAAGCGGCGCAGGTAGCTCAGGCTCGAGTAGCCGGTGCCGAAGTCATCGACCGCGACCGTCACACCCATCTTGCGCAGCTGCTTCAGCACTCCCACCGACTCCTCGGGGTTGGTCATGACCGCGCTCTCGGTGAGCTCGATCTCGAGGCAGCGGGGATCGAGGTTCTCGGCGGTGAGCGCCGAGCGGATGACCTCGACCAGGTTCTGATGGCGGAACTGGGTCGCCGACAGGTTGACCGCGATGCGAAGCTGCGAGCCGTGGGTGAGCTGCCAGGCGGCCGCGTAGCGGCACGTCTCACGGATCACCCATTCGCCGAGCGGGATCATGAGCCCGGTCTCTTCGGCGAGGGGAATGAAGGAGGAGGGGCCGATCACGCCGCGCAGCGGATGGCGCCAGCGCAGCAGCGCCTCGGCGGTGATGATGCGGCCGGTCTTGGCGGACATCACCGGCTGGAAAGACAGCTCGAACTCGCTCGCAGCCAGGCCGCGGCGCAGGTCGTTCTCGAGCGCCAGGCGCTCGTGCATCGAGTCGGTCATGCCGCGCTGGAAGAACTGCACCTCGCCGCCGCGCTCCTTGGCGAGCGCCATGGCGACCTCGGCGTGGGCCAGCAGGTCATCGACGCGGCGGCCGTCGTCGGGCCATACACTGACGCCGATGCTCGGACGGACGCTCACGTCGGCGCCGTTGATGGAGAAGGGCTGGCGGAGCTCGGCGAGGATATTGCGGGTGACCACCTCGGCATCGACGCGCGCCGCGAGACTGTCGATCAGTACCACGAACTCATCGCTCCCCAGCCGTGCCAGCAGATCCCCGGGGCGCAGCACCGAGCCGACCCGGCGCGCAACCTCGGAGAGCAGCCAGTCGCCGGCGCCATGGCCGAGCGAGTGATTGAGCGAGCTGAAGTGATCGAGATCGAGCACCGCGACCGCGATGGCGCGTTCCGGGCGTCCGGTATCGGTGACCGCCTGGGCGAGCCGCTCCTTGAAGAGCAGCCAGTTCGGCAGCCCGGTGAGGGAATCATGGGTGGCGAGGTACTGCAGCCGCGTGTGCACTTCCTCGAGCTCGCGGGCGCACTGCGCGGTGCGCTCGGTGAGGCGCCGCTCGTAGAAGATGGCGACGCGGGTGACGGCCAGGATCGCGAAGCCGGCGGCACCGAGGGCGGCGCCGAGGAGCTGCCGGCCGCCGCCGGGGCCCTGGCCGAAGCTGCTGAAATCGAAGGTGGCACCCTGCCAGGCGGTGAGGGGCATCAGGAAAAGCGCCGCGGCGCCGAGGAGCGCCGCTGCCGCCTTGCCCACCAGGCCGGTCCACGAGGGCTTCGGCCCCACGCGGTAGCGCAGCCAGAACGCGCTGGTGAAGGCGGCGAAGGCCAGGGTCAGAGAGAGAATCAGGGGGCGGACGATGCCGCCGGCAGGGCGGGCCGGGCCAAGCGCGGCGACCGTGGTCCAGTAAGTCGCCGAGATCCCTGCCGCGGCCGCCGTGCTCCCGGCCAGAATTCTCGAGGTGCTTGGCTCGCTCCCTGCGAACACCGCGAGCATTCCCATGAGGTCGAGCACGGCGACCGCGAACGCTGTCGCAAGAATGGTGACGTCCGTGTCGGCCCAGCTCTGCGTCCCTAAAGCGAGCAGGCCCACCAAATTGAGGCACCACAGCCCCGCACCAAGCGCGAGTGCGCCGGACACAGTCCTGCACAGCACGCGCCGGCGCGAAGAGGCCGACAGGCGCGAAGTCACATCCAGTGTGGTTTGGGAAGCAGCCAGGGCGATCACTGCCGCTAGCGTTGCGAGCCACCCATCAACAGTCACGCCTATTACCGTCCGTGGTTGTCAACGCCTTCCATGGGCCGACAAGTTACGCGGTTACGAGCGGTCACTGAATTGCAATGACTGGGTAAGGGACTCGGGGAAATCCTGTAGTGGTTTTTGCGGACACCCGTGCGGCAGCTGAAATTCCCGTGCCGCCGGCTCCTCAACGGGTGTTGAGGGGGCCTTCAACAGGTGTTGAGGGGGGCCTCAGCGGGTATCGAGGGGCTCATCGGTGACGCGCTTCACACTTCGATGATCTTGTTGCGCACCGCATACTTCACCAGGTCCGAGAGCGAGGTGAACTGCATCTTGCGCATTATGTTGCTGCGGTGCGTCTCGGCGGTCTTGACGCTGATGCCGAGCGCGCGCGCGACATCCTTGTTGCTGGCGCCCTCGGCCAGCAGCTGCACGATCTCGCGCTCGCGCGCCGATAAGGTCTGCGCGCTCTCCTGAGTCTCGGCGCCGCCGCCGCGCAGGTACCCTTCGAGAACCAGCCGCGCGACCTTGGAGGTGAAGAACGTCTGTCCCTCGAGCAGCGCCTCGACGGCGCGCACCAGGATGCGGCCGGCGTCGGATTTCAGCACATAGCCGCGCGCTCCGGCCGCGAGCACCTCGCGCACCAGCTGCTCGGACTCGTGTGCGGTGAGGATCAGGACGCAGGTCTCGGGCCGCGCGGCGAGGATGCGCCGCGTGGCATCGAGTCCGTTGAGCTCCGGCATGCTGAGATCGAGGATCGCGATGTCGGGCTTGTGGGTTACGACCAGCTCGGCGGCCTCGCGCCCGTTGTCCGCCTGCGCCACGACCGTCCAGCGCTCGACGTCGGTGAGCGTCGCCACCAGTCCCCGCCGCACCATCTCGTGGTCGTCGGCGATTACGATGCGGGCGGTCCTGCCCTTGTCAGGCACTACGTGCCTCCGACAGCGTCTGCAGCGGCACGGCCGCACGGATGCGCGTGCCGGCACCCGCGGACTCGACCGCGAAGGTTCCGCCCACCTGGCGGATGCGCTCGCGCATGCCGGCGAGCCCCACTCCGAGCGTGGGCAGCGCCGGCGCGCCGCGCGCCAGCTGTTCCTGGCTGGCCATGCCGCGCCCGGCGTCCTCGACCTCCAGGCTCACGGAATTGGCCAGCACCTCGAGGCGTACCGCTACCCACGGGCTGGCCGAGTGCCGCTGGACGTTGGTGAGCGCCTCCTGCGCGACGCGGAAGAGAGTGAGCTCATTGGCGTTGGAAAGACGCGGCATCGATTCCGGGAGGTCGAGGCGCACCTCGATGCCGCTGCGTTCCCGCAGGCCGTCCGCCAGCCAGCGCAGCGCGCTCACCAGGCCGAGCTCGTCGAGCAGCGGCGGGTGCAGCAGGTAGGAGGCGGTGCGGATCTCGGTCGAGCACTGGCGCGCCAGGCGTACCGCATTCTCGAGCAGCTCGCGCGGCTTGGGGGCGAGCGATTTCGTGGCCTCGGAGAGGCGCGCCAGATCGAGCTCGAGCGCAGCCAGGGTCTGGCCAGTGGAGTCGTGCAGCTCGCGCCCGATGCGCCGGCGTTCCTCGTTCTGGATTCGCGTCAGCTCGCCCGCGAGCACCTGCAGGTCCGCGAGCACCTGCTCGCGCTCGAAATCGAGCAGCACCTGCGCCACCTGATCGGCGACGGCGCCGGCGAAGTTCGTTTCATCCGGGTGCCAGGCGCGCGCGCCCTCGAGCTGTCCGATCGTCACGACGCCGATGAGCTCCCCCGAACGGCGAATCGCTGCGACCAGCAGCGCACGGGAGGGGTTGGCGACGGGGGGTGATGCTTCCTTGAGCTCGCGCTGGCGTTCCTCGAGCGCGAAGGTGGTGCCGTCGATCACGCGCTCGTTGCGCAGCGCGGGCAGGTACAGCGCCCGACTCGTAGGAATCCTCGACAGCTCGCCTTCGCGCAGACCGCTGCCCCGCTCATAGAAGGCCTTGCAGCTGAGCGTCGCCCCCTCGTCCTCGACCAGCCAGATCGTCACCCGGTCGGTTCCCATGACCTGAGCGGTATCGGCGCACATGCCCTCGAGGACCGGCCGGAGTCCGGTCCACCCGCTGCTGCTGCGATGGCGCGCCACCCGCAGCAGCATGTCCGACTGGCGCTGCACGCGCGCGACGCGTGCCATCTCAGCCGCCTCGTTCTGCTTGCTGGCCGTAATGTCGCGCATCACGGTCTGCACCGCAGGCATCCCCCCGTACTCGATGCGCACCCCCTGCACTTCGACCCAGATGAGGGTGCCGTCGAGCCGGCGAATGCGCGCCTCGCGTGGCTCGGCGTGCTGGCCCTGCTCCAGCACCCTCCGGGTGCGTTCGGCGAGCACTTTGCGATCGGGCTCGAGCGCGAACGACATGACGGAGACGCCGCTCAGCATGTCGTCGGGCTTCGCCCCGACCAGAATCCGCGCCGCGGCGTTACCGAACAGCAGCTCCTGCCCGCGGTGTACGAACACCGCCTCCGGCATCGCGTCCACCAGCGCGCGGTAGCGGCCCTCGCTCTCGCGCCGCTCCTGCTCGGCGCGCTTGGTCTCGGTCAGGTCGTGCACGACCGCGAGCGTCAGCACGGTCTTGCCCTGCCTGAGGATGTTGAGGTCGACTTCGGCAGGGAAGGTCGCGCCGGTGTCGACGCGCTTGTGCAGCCATTCGAAGCTGGCGTTGCCCGCGCGCATCGCCTGCTCGATGTGCCTGCGGCGCGCGAGGTCCGAGGGCTGGCCGTCCGGCTGCTCGGGCGGCGACATCTTCTCGGGCGTGAGTGCCCGCAGCGCCTCCTGGTCCGGCAGCCCGAACATGCGCAGCGCGGTGTCGTTGGCGGTGATGAAGTGATCGCCCTCGCCGAGGAAGACGCTGAAGGCCGCGTTGTTGAACAGCGTCCGGTAGTGCATCTCGCGATTGCGCAGGGCCCGCAGCGAATGGCTGAGGAGGAAGGTCATGGCGAGCACCAGCGCCGAGAACGCCCCCGTCACCACGAATGTCGTCACGCTGCGCTCGCGCCACTGGCTGAGGATGGCATCGAGCGGCCGCGCCGTGACGATCAGGGCCGGGTACTGCCGCAGCCGCGCGAAGCCGTAGACCACGCGCGTGCCGAAGACCGCCGAAGCCCCCTCGATGACACCTGAGTCCCAGCCGCTCGCGAGGTACGCCTTCGCCTGCTGAAAGGAGGCCGAAGAGGAATAATTGCGGCCGACCAGATCGTGTCCGGGCTTGTCTTCCATGGCCGCGAGCAAGGTGCCGTCCCGGGTGACCATGAAGATGATGCCGCCGGGACCGCCGAGCTGGGTCCGGAGCGACTCGAAGCCGCGGAAGTCGAACAGGCCTCCCGCCCACAGGTTCGGGTTGGCCGCGGACGGCACGTGGCGGGCAATCGGCACCAGGAGGTCCTCGCCTGCCTCGCCAGGCGGGCTGTCAGGGTCGGGGATCGGCGGGCCGATCCAGACGTCCTGCGAGCCGTGGGACGCGATGGCGTTGAACCAGGGCGGCGACGCACGGCTCACATCGAAGGACCCCGCCCGGCCGGCGCGCGCGAAGCGCGAGGCGTCGGCCACGAACACCGACCGCACGTACTGGCCGCCGCTCATTGCCTCACTGAGCGCGGGGCTCAGGTCGCGCTCGGATACCGCGCTCAGGCCGCCCGCCGCCTCGACTTCCCGCGCGCGGGTGACCGCCGATCCGACGCCATCGCTGATCATCGCGAACGCGCTCTGCTCGAGCGCCACGGCGACCGCGCGCAAACGATTGCTCTCCGACTGGTAGGTCTGCTCGCGGTCGGTGCGCACGCGCTGCGCCGAGTACGCCCAGCCGGTCGCGAGCACGAGCGCGGCGTAGAGCAGCAGGGTCCAGCTGAGGCTCGATGGAAGTAATAGCGAAGCGTCCCCGGAGCTCGATCCGGGTCGGGAATTGGCAGGGACCTCTTGTTCCCCGGACAGGCGTACCCCCAGATCCATTCACAGGGCCGCGGTAGTTATTGTGGGCATCAGTTTGCGCTAAAGCGCGTTCGGAGACCATGCCCCGCCAGTCAACGCGGGAACGCCCATCCCCGTTTAGCGGGGGCAGACGAGCTCGAACACGCAAGGTTAAATGGAGTCTAATAGAACGGCGGGCGCCTGTTGCGCCGCAGAGGTCGGTTTATGTGGATTTCAATCCTCGCAGCCCTGGTTCTCTCTGTTCCGGCCTGGGCGGCCGCGGCGGACACTGCTGCAGCGCCCGCCGACACCCAGGACGCCGTATGGACGCCCAGGAAGCTCGACTTCGTCTTTATGGGCTTCACCGCGCATTACTCCTGCGATGGGCTGCGGGACAAGATCCGGCACGTGCTCGGCGAGCTCGGGGCGCGCAGCGATTTCAAGGTGGACTACGAGGGGTGCTCCTCGCCTTTCGGGACGCCCGATCCCTTCCCCGGCGTGCGCATCAGGATGCAGGTCCTGCAGCCGGCCGGCGCGAGCGAGAAGAGTACCGACGTAGTCCGGGCGCACTGGAAGAGGGTGGATCTGCACCTCGACAAGGATCCGGTGTGGGAAGCATCCGATTGCGAGCTGCTGGAGCAGATCAAACAGAAGATCCTGCCGCTGTTCGCGACGCGCGAGGTGGATTTCGCCTCGAATTGCGTGCCTCACCAGGCCTATCTCGGCACACGCCTCGCGGCCGAGCTGCTGTTCCCCGACCCGAAGGGTGACAAGACCGTCGCTTCAAAATAACCTCTCGACTCACCATGGCGAGTGACCCGGGGGAGGGGCGGGCGCATGCATCAAAGCGGCGGATCGGGCTAGGTGGGCTCCGACGAGCGCCCTGAACGGGTGCCTTCCCGGTTTCCGCTCCTGCTGGCCTCGCTCCTCGGGGCGGCGCTTCTCATCAACTACGTCGACCGCGGTTCGATCTCGACCGCGGGTCCCCTCATCAAGAGCGAATTCCACCTCGACGCGGTGCAGATGGGCCTGCTGCTGTCGGCGTTCTTCACGACCTACGTCATCTCGCAGCCTTTCATGGGAGTGCTCGTCGATCGCCTCGGCGCGGCACGCGTGCTGGCCGGCGGCTTCGCGCTCTGGTCGGTCGGGACCTTCCTCGCTGGGCTCTCGGGGAGCCTGCTCTCGCTGGTGGCGCTGCGCCTGGTGATGGGCGCCGGCGAGTCGGTGTGCTACCCGAGCGGTTTCGCGCTGATCTCCCAGCGCGTCGGGGATCAGCACCGCGCGCGAGCCACCGCGATCATGCAGGTCGGGAGCGTGGTCGGCCCAGCGCTCGGAACCTTCATCGGCGGCGCGATCATGATCCGCTACGGATGGCGGACGATGTTCATCACACTCGGCCTGGCCTCGCTCCTGTGGCTGATCCCGTGGATGACCCAGCTGCGCGTGCCCGCGCCGGTGAGACCGGTGGAGGCCGGAGCCGCGGGCCCGAGGTGGATCGACATCGTCTTCCAGCGGGCGCTGTGGGGCACGGTGTTTGGCAACTTCTGCTCGAACTACGCCTTCTATTTCGTATTCACCTGGGTACCACTCTACCTCGTGGAGGAGCGCGGCCTGTCGCTCGGCGCGATGACCCGGGTGCAGGGCTTCATCTGGGTGGCCGACTCGCTCAGCATGCTCGCGGCGGGCTGGCTGATCGACTGGTGGATCCGCCGTGGCGCGACGGCGAGTCTCGCTTACAAGACCGCGCTCTCCCTGAGCGCGGCGGGGGTCGGCGCCTGCCTCCTGTCGCTGAGTGGCGCCGGCGCTGCGGCGGGCGCACTGCTGCTGCTCGCGACCGGTGTCGCCGACGGTCTCAATGCCCCCTCGGTGGGCGCCCTGACCCAGCGCTTCGCCGGCCCGCTCGCCACCGGCCGGTGGATGGGCACGCAGAACGCTGTCAGCAACACCGCGGGCATTCTCGCTCCGAGCGTCACCGGTTATCTCATCAAGCACAACGGCGGCCACTACACAGTGGCCCTGTGGGTAGCGGGCGGCGTGGCGCTGCTGGGGATGCTCGCGTGGCTCGTCGTGGTGCCGCCGGTGGAGCCGGTGGATTGGATAGCCGCGCGCACGGACCCGGCGCGTCGATAGCTCTCATCGGCAATGGTCAGGCACTTGCCTAACTATTGCGAATTGAGATCACACGTACTCCCGCGCCCGTTCCTGATCCGCGATGATGTCGCGCGCGGCGAGATACAGGTGTGCCGCGGCCCAAAGGCCGGTAGGCACGATGCACAGCATCGCGAGGCGCAGCGCGTCGGCCTCGGAGAGGCGGTAGCGCAGGAACCAGTCGGCGAGCGCCCCGATGACGTTCGGCGTGATGACGAGATTTCCCAGGTTGGCAAGGAACAGCACCATCGCGCAGAACATCGCGCGCATGCGGCAGGGCGCCAGATTGTTGAGCAGGCCGAATCCCGGACCGATGTAGAAGTAGATCGCCGGGATGTAGATCCACAGCATCGCCTTGGCGAGACTCAGGTCGCGCGTCCAGTAGACGACGCCCGAGGCGACGGTGGCGATGGCGATGCCGCCGGCGAGCAGCCACACGATGCGCCGCGCATCGACCATGGTGCTGCGGGCCATGAGCCAGCCGGTCGCGAGCGTGGCCAGCCCGCCGCCCCAGAGGTGCATGTTCTGTGTGACGTCGCCCGCCTGGCCCACCGTCAGATGGTAGGTGCGCTGCAGGAACGTCGGCGTCCAGAACATGAGTCCCCAGCCCCACAGCGCGCACACCGCCGTGCCCATCATGGTGTGCACCGCGGAGCGCTGCTGCCACATGAAGCGCATGGTGGCTTCGACCGAGGGCGCGAGGGCGTCCTTGCCGCTGTCGAGGCAGCCGCGCCGGGGCTCGCGCACGGTGAGCCAGACGGCGAGCCCGGCGAGCACGCCCGGAATCCCGAGCGCGTAGAACACGGCGCGCCAGCCGTACGCGTCGGCGATCGCGCCGGCGACGTTGTAGCCGAGCCAGGCGCCGATCGGGGCGCCGAGCGAGAACACCGTGAGCGCCATGGCGCGCCGCGTGGCGGGGAAGTAGTCCGATAACAGCGAGTTGGCACCGGGCGTGCCGCCCGCCTCGCCGACCGTCACCCCGACGCGCGCCAGGAAGAACTCGAGCGAGTTGCGCGCGAGCCCGCAGACCGCGGTCATCACCGACCACAGCACCAGGCACACCGCGACGATCCTGTGGCGGTTGTAGCGGTCGATGAGCCAGGAGAGCGGAAAGCCGAGGACGATGTAGAAAACGCCGAACGCCATGCCGGTGAGCAATGACACGCCGAGGTTGCTCAGGTGCAGCTCGTCCCTGATCGGATCGAGGACGGTCGAGACCACGTAGCGGTCGGCGATGCTGAGCGTGTAGACCAGGCACATCATGAGGAGCACGTACCAGCGCTCCGCAAGCGATGCGGACTGCGGTTCGGCGAGCCTCAGGGTCGATGTATCCGCCGCAACGCTCGACTGAAGCTCGCTCATGGATTCAGGTTACGCCTGCGGCGTACGGCTGTCTTCCAGAATGAGGTCCGCCGCTTTCTCCGCCAGCATCATGACCGGCGCATTGGTGTTGCCCGAGGTGACGTTGGGGAATGCCGCTGCGTCGACCACCCGCAGTGCCGTGACGCCGCGCACGCGCAGCCGGGAATCCAGCACCGAGGTGCGGGGATCGGATCCCATCGCGCAGGTCCCGCAGGCGTGAAAGACCGAGCCCGAGCGGCGGCGGAAATCGGCGAGGATCTGCTCATCGATCGTGACCGTGTTCCCCGGCTCGCGCTCGGCCTCGATGACGCCGGCGAGCGGCTCGGTTGCCACGATGCGCCGGAGCAGCTGCGAGCCTTCGAACACGTCGTGGACGTCCTCGGGAGCGGACAGCGCGTTCGGCTGGATCGCCGGGCTCTTGAGCGGATCGTGCGAGCGGATGTGGATGGTGCCGCGGCTCACCGGGCGGCAGGTGTTGAACGACAGGAGGAAGCCGGCATACGGGTCCGGATTCATCAGGCGCCGGGTCGAGCCGAGGGTGGTGGTCGAGTAGCTCGCCGGATTGAAATAGATGTGCATGTTGGGACGGGTGAGCCCGGCGCGGCTGCGCAGGAACGCCCCGGCCTGATTGACGCTCATCGAAAGCGGGCCGGTGCGGCCGGCGAGCGCGTAGCGCAGCGCCGCGCGCACCTTGCCGAGGAACGGCGCGAGCTCGTTGTTGAGCGTGCGCACGCGCGAGCGATAGTAGTAGTTGACCGCGAGGTGATCCTGCAGCCCGCGCCCGACCGCGGGTGAGTCGGCGATCACCGGGATTCCGAAACGCCGCAGCACCTGCGGGTCGCCGACGCCGGAGAGCTCGAGGAGCTGTGGCGAGTTGATGGCGCCACCCGAGAGGATCACTTCGCGCCGCGCGTTCACGAGTTGCTTGACGCCGGCTTGGACGAACTCCACCGCCGCCGCGCGCTTGCCCTCGAACAGCACGCGCGTCGCCTGAGCGCGCAGGCGGATCTCGAGGTTGGGACGGCGCACTGCGGGGCGCAGGTAGGCGCTGGAGGCCGACACCCGCACGCCGTCCCTGATGGTGACCTCCCAGAGCCCCGACCCCTCCGACTGCGCGCCGTTGAAGTCGCGGGTGCGCGCGATACCGAGGTTATCGCAGGTCTTCAGGAACGTATGGCACAGAGGGTGTACGCGTGCCGATACGTCGCTCACGCCCACCGGTCCACTGGTGCCGTGAAACTCCGGCTCACCGAAAGGGTGATCCTCGAGCCTCCTGAAGTAGGGGAGCACCTCCCGGTACGACCAGCCGGGATTGCCGGCGGCGGCCCAGTCGTCGAAATCCCCGGGCTGCCCGCGTACGTACACCATGGCGTTGATCGAGCTCGAGCCGCCGAGCACCTTGCCGCGCGGCCAGAACTGGCTGCGGTTGTCGAGGGTCGGATCAGGCTCCGCCTGATACATCCAGTTGAAACGCGGATCGTTGAAAGTGCGTCCGTAGCCGATCGGCACCTGGATCCAGGGCGAGCGGTCGGGGCCGCCCGCCTCGAGGAGCAGCAGCCGCGCCGTGCCGCCCGCGGTCAGGCGGTTGGCGAGCACGCAGCCGGCGGAGCCGGCGCCGATCACGATGTAGTCATAGTCGGACATCGGGCGGTGGTCAGCCGACGACCGGGTGCTGCGCCATCTCGAGGTGCAGCTCCTTCCCGTGATAGGGATGCCGGGCGATGACTGTCTCGTCGAGCTCGATGCCGAGTCCCGGCTCGCTCGGCGGGATGACGTAGCCCGCCTCCCAGCGGATCGGCTTCTTCAGCAGCTCGGCGTGAAAGCCCTGCCAGCGCTCGATGCTCTCGAGGATGAGGAAGTTGGGGCTACAGGTCGAGAGCTGGATGTTGGCGGCTCCGACCACCGGGCCGCAGTACAGGTGCGGCGCGATCTGCACGTGCTGCACCTCAGCCATCGCCGCGATTTTCTTGGCCTCGAGAATGCCGCCGACCCTGCCGAGATTCATCTGCAGGATCGCGGCCGCGCCTGCGCGCAACAGGCGTGCGAATTCATACTTGGTCGCGAGCCGCTCGCCGG
>Ga0335078_10003817_pt1 | contig 22415 bp, 23 predicted proteins | sample Lox_Sample_32_FD_206711 | JGI IMG/M metagenome (GOLD analysis project Ga0335078, IMG submission 206711) | Soil microbial communities from Loxahatchee National Wildlife Refuge, Florida, United States - Lox_Sample_3.2 | ecosystem: Environmental > Terrestrial > Soil > Wetlands | place: USA... | reverse complement strand
GGTGGAACGGATCGGGCAGTTGGCCGAAAAGGCCGCCGCCACGCTCGTCGAGGTGGGCTACGACAATGTGCACGTGTTGCATGCCGACGGGACAAAAGGCTGGCCCGAGCATGCGCCCTATGATGCGATAGTCGTCGCTGCTGGCGGTCCCAAAGTCCCTGAATCCCTGCAGCGGCAGCTCAAGGTGGGCGGGCGGCTCGTGATTCCAGTGGGCACTGAAGTTCGCGCCCAAGAACTCGTGCGCCTTACGCGGGTTTCAGAAACCGAATTTCGGCGGGAAGACCTTGCCGACGTCCGTTTTGTTCCCTTGCTCGGCAAAGAGGGCTGGGAGGCTGAGGCCGAACCTTCCCTTCGACGAAAACTCCAGGTAGTCCGGCCTTCTGAACATTCTTTGTCGAGAATAATCGCCAGCGCGGCCGAGTCGTTTGACTCCATTGAAACTGCCGACTTAAACCCGCTGCTTGGTCGAATCGGCGATGCGCGCGTGGTACTCATCGGCGAAGCCTCGCACGGCACGTCGGAGTTCTATCGCATGCGCGACAGAATCTCCCGCGCTCTGATCGAGAGGAACGGCTTTAACTTTGTGGCCATCGAGGGAGACTGGCCTGACGCTGCTCGCATCGACCATTATGTGAGGCATCGCGAATATCAGCCATCGGAATGGACCGCGTTTTCCCGTTTTCCAATCTGGATGTGGCGCAACAATGAAGTGCGGGCTTTTGTTGATTGGCTGCGTGGGCACAACAGCGCTCACAACCCGGCATCGCGTGTGGCCTTTCACGGGTTGGATTTGTACAGCTTGTACGATTCCATCCGCTTTGTGTTGGAATATCTCGACGACGTCGACCCAAAGTCCGCCGAGGTTGCGCGAGAGCGCTACGGCTGCCTGACGCCCTGGCAATCCGATCCGGCCACCTACGGTCATGCGGCGCTGACCGGCCGATATCCGACTTGCGAAGCCGATGTGGCGCACGCGCTCAGCGATCTGCTGCAAAAACGGCAAGCCTACGCCGTCCACGATGGTGAGCGTTTCCTCGACGCAGTGCAGAATGCACGGCTGGTGACCAACGCCGAACGCTATTATCGCATCATGTACTATGGATCGCGTGCGTCGTGGAATTTACGCGACGAGCATATGTTCAATACCCTCAAAACCCTGCTCGCCTACCATGGCGAGCGTAGCAAAGGCATTGTTTGGGCGCACAATTCCCACATCGGCAATGCCGAAGCGACCGAAATGGCAGCACGCGGTGAGCATAATATCGGTCAGCTCTGCCGCAAGGAGTTTGGGCAAAATTGCTATGCGATCGGCTTTGGCACCGACCGCGGCACGGTAGCGGCCGCGTCCGAATGGGGCGGGCCCATGGAAATCAAGGACGTCCGGCCCTCCGTAAAGGAAAGCATCGAGCGGCTGTGCCACGAGAGTGAAACGCAGCATTTCATGCTGGATCTACGCGACCGCGATGCGGACCACACCAAAGGCTTATTAAAGCCGCGTCTTGAGCGGGCCATCGGGGTGATCTATCGGCCAGAAAGCGAGCTTGCCAGCCATTACTTTGAAGCGGTGTTGCCGCGACAATTCGATGAATACGTGTGGTTTGACGAGACCCGGGCAGTCGCACCGCTCAAGACGCACGAGCTTAAGGGGCTTCCCGACACCTATCCGTTCGGAGTGTAAGCGTCGCACGAAAGCTTGCGACGTTGCCAAGGCAATCGATCGCGTTTTGTGCTGCTGACTTGCGTAATGTTGTCCAGCGGTCGGCGCTAACAACTGCGCCGAAAGAATAAATGGGATCGGACGAGGCAACCGCGATAGCGGCCCAACTGATGTCGGCATTCGCAAGCCGAACCGGCCTCTATCCAACTACAAAAAATCAACAGCGATATCTGTGGACTGATGCGTTTGCGGTTTGCAACTTTTTTGAGCTGTTCAAACGCACTGGCGACGAACTCTATCGCCATTGCGGGATGAGCTTGATTCATCAAGTTCATCAGACACTCGGCCGATATCGTTCTGACGATATCCGTCGAGGTTGGATTAGCGGACTAGACGAGCAAATAGGTCAACATCATCCAACCAAAGGCGGCTTGCGGATCGGCAAGCCGCTTAAAGAACGCCAGCTTGATGAACCAATCGATGAGCAGTTGGAATGGGATCGCGACGGTCAGTATTTTCATTATTTGACGAAATGGATGCATGCGCTTTGCCGAACAGCCTTTGTGACCAGCAACCCAGTTTACGTTGTGCAGGCGGTTGAGCTTGCAGCGGCGGCTTTCAATGGCTTCGTCCGTAAATCTGCGTCGGGCGAAGCGGTCGGCATCTACTGGAAAATGAGCACGGATCTTTCCCGCCCGCTTACCTACGCCATGGGAATGCATGATGCTTTGGATGGATTCATCACTTTTCGGGAAGTTCAGTATGCCGGTTCGAAAATGCGGCCCGAAGGACAAGTGCCGGACTTAACTTCGGCCATCGATGCACTATCGAATCTGTGCCGCAACCGGGATTGGACAACAACCGACCCGCTGGGAATAGGTGGTCTATTGTTCGACGCTTGCCGCTTGTCTCGGCTGGCAGGCGGTGATGCCGATCAGCAGCTTTTGGGGCATCTCACAGACGCATCCGAGGAAAGCTTGCGTGCGTTCCTCGCTAGCGGAGCCTTGATGCGTCATCCCTCGCAGCGCCTCGCCTTTCGGGAACTGGGTCTCGCCATTGGCCTAGAGGGAGTGTCATCAATCATTGATCGTTCGCATGGCACGATGGATCAATATAAGTCCCTCGCAGACACGATCGTGCAGGTATGGCTGCCGGTCGCACACTCACCTGATGAGCTGTGGCAAGCGCACCGAGACATCAATGATGTGACACTTGCTACGGCACTGATCCCTGAAACATTTCTGTCGATTGATCAGAGAATGGCGAAAAACCCATGATGACAGGCTCGCAGAATCGGCAGAGAAAGCCTCCAGCAGCTTTTCAATGTCGTTTTCCGAACCGCGACCCGTTAAGCCAAGGCGTGGCGGCAAAGAATTCTTCGTCAAGCCGTAGAAAATCTTGCGACGCGCCCCCCGGCGCGGCGGGAGCGCTAAACGCATGAGAGTTCCTTATATCTTCGACAGCATAACTTAATTGCTTATCGCGCCCGGCTCGCGGCAGACTCGACACGGGGAAAATCGTGTCCACGGGCACCGTGAAATTTTATAACGCCGAGCGCGGCTATGGCTTTATTGTCGACGACGAAGGTCGCGATATTTTCGTACACAGTTCCGCAGTCAAACTAGCAGGACTAAGCGAGCTTCGACCCGATCAGCGCATTGACTTCGATGTCGAGAACGGCGGCGGCTCGCGCGGACAGCGGGCGGTCAACCTGAAAGTTGTCGGCTAGCTTAGAGGTACTCTTTGCGGAACAAGGACGACATTACCTTTTCAGCCGGGCGCGAGTGCGTGCCGCGCGCACGCTTGCAGTTCAGCACAAATACTCATTCGATGGAACAGCGGCCGATAAAGACGCCGTGCACGGCGGATAGATACACAGTCGAACTCATCCGCGACCAGAACATGGGGTCGGGTATCGAGGCGGTGCTCGGACAGGAAAACAACCTTAAAACTGCCTTGGTGCTCTACAATCTGATGGTTGCACATTATCCCGGTCGGCTAATCATGCTTTGTGATCGCGCGCGCGTCCTCGCGCGGAGCGACCGTCCACAGACGATTGTCGCCGGCAGGTAAGCCGATCAGCAGAGCCGAGCGAAGCGCGCTCCAATGCGGCTAGCAACGGCCGCGTATTGGCCATTTGCTTCGCCGATCAGAAAGGATGGGAAGGTCATAAGATTTATTCGAGCCGGGATAATTTATTGGAATTGGTCCGACGCGATCAATAGCGCGATGATCCGGACGGGATACGATCGTAACGCATGCGTTTAGAGGAACAGCACACAATGGGTGCCAGGGAATTTGCATTCTCGACCGAGGCCCGGGAAAAAATGCTGCGCGGAATCGACACCTTGGCTGGCGCCGTGCGCGTGACGCTCGGCCCCAAGGGACGCAATGTTGCGCTCGACAAATCCTTCGGTCCGCGCGTCACAAAGGACGGCGTTACCGTGGCTAAGGAGATCGAGCTCGACGACAGATTCGAGAATATGGGCGCGCAGATGGTTAAGGAGGTCGCCCATAGGGCCTCGTATCTGGCAGGTGACGGGACCACGACGGCGACCGTCCTTGCGCATGGCATCGTCATGGAAGGGGTCAAGGCCGTGGCTGCGGGTGCAAACCCGATGGACCTCAAGCGCGGCGTCGATCTCGCGGTTAGCGCCGTTGTCGCCGACCTCAAGCGAAACTCCAAAAAGGTCACCAGAAGCGAGGAGATTGCCCAGATCGGCACCATCTCGGCCAATGGTGATTTCGAGATCGGGCGGCTGATCGCCGAAGCCGTGGAGAAAGTCGGCAGCGACGGCGTGGTCTCGGTCGAGCAGGCGAAGTCGCTGGAGACCGAGCTTGACGTCGTCGAGGGCATGCAATTCGAACGCGGCTATATCTCGCCCCACTTCGTAACGAATACCGACAAGATGCTGGTGGAAATGCCCGATCCCTATGTGCTCATCTGTGAGAAGAAATTGTCGGTAGTTCAGGAGCTCCTGCCCGTGCTCGAATCGGTACGGCGCGCAGGACGGCCGCTTCTCATCATCGCCGAGGACGTCGAGGGCGAGGCGCTCGCCACGCTCATCGTCAACCGGCTGCGCGGTGGCCTAAAGATCGCGGCCGTCAAGGGCCCCGGATTCGGTGACGCGCGCAAGGCGCTCTTGGAGGACATCGCGATCATCACCGGCGGCACCGCGATTTGCGGTGACCTCGGCATCAAGCTCGAGCAGGTCGGTCTCGATATGCTCGGCCGCGCCAAGAAGGTATTGATTGGCAAGGAGAGCACCACCATCGTCAACGGCGCCGGCGTGAAGACCGCGATCGACGCGCGCATTGCCGAGCTCAAAGCCCGGATCGAGGGCACCACTTCCGATTACGATCTCGAGAGGCTGCGGGAGCGCCTCGCCAAGCTCGCGAGCGGGATCGCAGTCATCCGCGTCGGCGGCGCGACCGAGGTGGTAGCTAGGGAGCGCAAGGACCGCGTCGAGGATGCCGTGAATGCGACCCGCGCGGCAGTCGCCGAAGGTATTCTGCCTGGCGGTGGCGTGGCGCTGCTGCGCGCGACCAAGGTGCTCGAGCAGCTGACCAGCGAGAACGCGGACCAGCAGCACGGCATCGCAATCGTGCGAAAGACCCTCGGCCGGCCGGCGCGCCAGATCATCGTCAATTCAGGAGAGGACGGCTCCATCGTCGTCGGTAAGATTCTGGAAAAGGACGCTTACGCGTACGGCTTTGACGCTCAAACCGGCGAATTCGGCGATCTCCTGAGCAAGGGCATTATCGATCCGACCAGAGTTGTGCGCGTTGCCTTGCAAGGCGCCGCCTCGGTAGCAGGATTGATGCTCACCACGGAAGCGATGGTCGCCGAGCCTCGGGACGAGTCGATCCCGGAAGGCCATCCGCATCCTCCGGAAGAGGCAATCGAGTTCTGAAGTCGACGAGGTCGGTCGGCGTGCGCTGGGAGCAAATCCCGTTTCAATAATACACCCTGTAATATTGGATTTGGGGAGGACGGGTTCATGTTCGGGAAAAGCGCGGCGCCGAAGTACACGCGGCGGGCGCTGCTGTCGGCCGGCGCCGCTGGCTTGGCGACAGCAACTCTCGGCCCGCCGGCGAACGCGACTGACGAGCGTCCTCGCGTAGGCGAGGAAGCCGACGACGCCGTGGAGGTGATCAAGCGCTTGACCGGGAAAACGCCGGTAGCCTCCGACCGCCTCCGCCTCGTCATGCCGCGGACCTTCCCAAATGGCTATACCGTACCGCTCGGTATCGAGATTGAGAGCCCAATGACTGAAAGCGACCATGTGCGATATATCCGCGTGGTGGCGCCGCGCAACCCGCTCATCGAGGTCGCTACGTTTCACTTCGTTCCCCAGCGCAGTATGCCGCGCGTCTCAACACGAATGCGTCTCGCCGAGCCGCAATTCGTTCTGGCTGTCGCCGAGCTTAACGACGGCACGCTGCTGATGGCCAAAGCTTGGGTAGACGTCGCCACAAATGGCTGCGCTTGACGCCGTTAGCGAGGAAAAATGGCCGCTGTAATGCCGCGTGTACAAGTACCAAGTTCCGTATCGAAGGGCGAAGTCTTTCAGATCAAAGCTCTGATCAGCCATCGGATGGAAACCGGTTTGCGGCGCGACTACGAAGGAAACATTATTCCCCGCGACATCATCAACAAGTTCGTCTGCCGCTATAACGGCGTTGACGTATTCACCGTCGATCTGCACGAAGCAGTTTCCGCAAATCCATATTTCGAGTTCTACCTGCGAGCTACAGAAAACGGGCAGCTTGAGTTCGTCTGGTATGAAGACGGCGGTAAGCTTTATTCGTTGGCCCACCAACTCGTGGTCGATTGATGCCGGCGTCGTCATTGGCTGCGCTGGCTATCGCTGCCGGATTTTTCACTCTCAACACGGCCGCGGCCGTGGCCGCGGCCAATGAGCGTGGCGCCGAGCTTGCGGCGATGTGCGCATCCTGCCATCGCCTCGATGGCCACGATCGAGGAATTCCGTCAATCATAGGAATTGATCGGCAAACATTCATCGAAGCGATGGCCGCTTTCAAGTCCGGCGCGCGTTCGAGCTCGATCATGCACGCGGTAGCGTTGCAGCTCAACGACGGCGAGATCGCCACGCTGGCCGCATATCTCGGGACGCGGGCGACGGAGCGCAAGCGTTAATGACGTGGACGCGTCGCAAGTTTGGTCGTCTCGCCGGAGCGAGTGTTGCAGCTCTCGCTGCGCGGCCCGCCCGCAGCGGAAGCCGGGCACGAGTCGTGATCATCGGCGGCGGCATCGCGGGCGCAACCGTGGCCAAATACTTGGCGACGAGTTCGGCAAGGCCGGATGTCGCTTTGGTCGAACCAAAGCAGCAATATACGACCTGCTTTTTCAGCAATCTTTATCTTGCCGGCATCCGTTCGCTCGACTCGCTGACCCACAGCTATCAAGCACTCGCAAAACGCTACGGCATTAATGTCATCCACGATACGGCGACGACAATCGATCCGGTGGCCAAGAGCGTTGCGCTTGCCGCTGGCGGCAAGCTTACCTATGACCGCGCAGTCGTTGCCCCCGGCATTGCCTTCAAATATGGCACCATAGAAGGCTACGATGAAGCCGCGACGCAGATCATCCCGCATGCGTGGAATGCCGGCGCACAAACGGAGCTCCTCCGACATCAGCTAGAAAGCATGGAGGACGGCGGAGTTTTCGTCATCGTCGCCCCGCCAAATCCGTTCCGCTGCCCACCCGGGCCGTACGAGCGGGCCTCGCTGGTCGCCTATTATTTCAAGCAATTCAAGCCGCGCTCAAAGATTCTGATCCTTGATGCGAAGGATACTTTCTTCGAGCAAGACCTATTCGAGGATGGCTGGAACCGGCATTACCCGGGGATGATCGAATGGCTGCCGGCACAGTTCACCGGCGGCATCAAATCCGTGGACACGAAGACCCGGTCAATCAAGACCGGTGGCGATACTTTCAGCGCCAGCGTCGCTAATATCATCCCGGCACAAGTCGCCGGCGAATTGGCGCAGCGGACCGGTCTGGCGGATCAAACGGGTTGGTGCCCGATCGATCCGCTGACATTCGAATCCAAGCTTCATTCGGCGATCCATGTGATTGGCGATGCCACCAACGCTGGCGATATGCCGAAATCGGCGTTTGTTGCAAATAGTCAGGCGAAAGCCTGTGCGTTTGCAATTGCATCGGCGCTAACCGGATCCGAAGAGATGATGCCGCACTTGTTCAATACCTGCTTTACGTTTCTCGCGCCCAACGATGCGGTGAGCGATGCCATCAACATGAAACCGTCAGGCGGCTCAATAAAGATTACCGACATCTTTTTTAGCCAGGTGGGGGAGAGCGACGAGGTGCGTCGGCAAGCGGCGCGCCAAGCCGACGGCTGGTATAACGCATTCACTCAGGATGTTTTCGGCTGAGCGCAGGTCTTCAGCCCTGCTCGATCGCGGCGCCAAGAGCAACGGAAAACCTGGCGTCGCGGGAGATGTTCTCAGCGCCGGCCCTTTGGTCCTCCGCCCGCTGCCACGAGGTCGGATCCGGCAGCCGCTCCAAGCGCAGTGAATTCAAAACGACAAGAATGCTCGATCCGGCCATGACTGCGGCGGCAATAATCGGTTGCAGCAGGCCGAACAAGGCCAGCGTCAGCGCCACGAGATTATAGCCGAATGCCCAAAGCAGATTGGCACGCACGGTCGTGCCAGCGGCGCGCGCGCAGTCGATGATCCACGGTAGCAGCCACAAGCCGCCGACTGGCAATACCACCGCGGCGGTCTCGCGGGCGAGATCGGTCGCGGTGCCGACGGCGATGCCGACATCGGCCTCCGCGAGACCCGGTCCATCGTTGAGGCCGTCGCCCACCATCGCAACCTTGTGGCGGGAGCGATTATACCGCCCGAGCGCGATCCGCTTGGCTTCCGGCGCCAGCCCAGCGCGCACATCCTCGATGCCCAAGGCGGCTGCCACCCGATGTGCGGCCGGGGCAAGATCGCCGGTCAGCACAATCGCACGTATCCCGCGGGCGCGGAGCGCGTCGATGGTGAACCGCGCGCCGGCAATTGGCGTATCGTCGAGCGAAATAAGCGCGCGAGTTTGCGCTGCCCACCCGACATAGATCACCGAATAGCCATTTGCCTCCGCCCGGCGCCCGCACTCGGCTAAAGCCGGTGCAATCGTAAAGTTCAAATCGCGCATCAAAGCGAGGCTTCCAGCCGCGGCGGCCGCTCCGCCGATTTGCCCGGTGATGCCGCGTCCCGGAATAGTGCGGACATCGCGTGCAAGGGCCGCCTTTATGCTTTGCTCCGCCGCTGCCTTGACAACGGCCTGCCCGAGGCTGTGTTCGGAGTGCCGCTCCAAACCAGCGGCCATCGCCAGCGCTTCACTTGTCGCAGCGTCGTCGGTTTCGATCCCGACGAGCCGCGCCTTTCCGAGTGTCAGCGTGCCGGTCTTATCGAAGGCGAGCAGCCGCATCCGCGCCAAGCTTTCAAGCGTGCCGGCGTCCCGCACCAAGCACCCATGACGCGCCAAACGCCCGATGCAAAGTGACGTGGCAAGCGGCGCGGCTAGACCGACCGCGCACGGGCAGGCAACCACTAGAACGGCGACACCCATCAACATCGCGCGATCGAGCGGCAGCCATTGCGCCCAGTAAATCACCGTCAGCGCGCCGAGCGCCAATACCCCCGGCACGGCGACGGCGACCACTTGGTCTGCCAGGCGGTGGATCGGGCTGCGTCGGATCAGCGCGTCGCGCACCGACCGGCAGATTTGTGCCCAGCGCGTGGCGGTTCCGCTGCCGCTGCTGCGGATCAACAGCGGTCCCTCCATGTTGACACTGCCGGCAATGACGGCCGAGCCAAGGCTCTTCTCGACCGGACGGCTCTCGCCAGTGATCACCGCTTCGTCGGTGTGCGACGCGCCCTCGACGATGACACCATCTACTGCGATGCGTTCTCCCGGCCGTACCCGCACCAAGGTGCCGGTCTGCACCTGGCGTACCGGGCAGAGGCTCTCCGTGCCGTCCTCCCGCACGACACGAACATTTTCGCGTTCCGCCGCCAGGAGAGGTTCGAGATCGCGAGCCGCTCGCGCCCGCCCCGCGGCCTCCAAATAGCGGCCGAGGGTGAACAGCATCAGAACCATGGTGGCAGTGTCGAAATAGACCTGCGCATTTTTTTCGAAAACAGCGACGACCGAATAGGAGTAAGCCGCACCGACGCCGAGAACGATCAGCGCCGAGGATGTCAGGCGGCCGCGAGCGCCTTCAACCAAAGTCTCGCGCAAAAACGGTCCGCCAAGGATGATGACTGCCGGAGTCGCCAGGATCAGCAGAAGGATGTCGATGACAGGCAGGACTCTGGCATCGGCGCCGGTGAAGACTCCGCCGTAAATAAGAAGACTGAACAGCATAATGTTCATGGATAAGAAGCCACCGATGCCGAGGCGGATCAGCAACCAAGCCGCTTCCCACTCTTCGGTCTTGCCCGATTTCACCTGAAAAGCGATCGAGCAGCCGTAGCAGCAGAACGCGCAATTTTCGCCGTTAATGGTCTGCTGCAAAGCGCGCGGGCCCACCGGCAGTAAACAATGGCGGCACAAGGCTCCGCCCGACGTGGTCATGCGGGATGTCCTCCCAACAGTCCGTGCGCCATATGCGCGCTAAAAGGCAGAACGCCACGGCCGAGCGTGATAATGCCAAGGAGAAGGATACAGCTGCCGGCGACCCAAACGCCACGCTGCCGCAACGCTGGCGCAAGCAACCGCCCGACCCCGCCCGTCATCAGCATCGCCGGGAAGGTCCCCAGTCCGAACGCCGCCATGGTAAGCAAGCCCGGCAACGCCTGAAAGGTGCTCGCGGCTTCGGCGGCAAAGGCATAAACAAGCGGACATGGCAGGAAGCCGTTGACCACGCCGAAAGCGAGCGGCGCGGCACGGTTGCGCGTCGTCAACAGACTGCGCAGCGACTTGGCGAAGGTGCTGCTGCCGAAACTTACGGTCAGGGGGTGAAAGGCATGCAGCAAGCCGAAGAACTGCAACGCCATCGCGATCATCAGCAATCCGGCCACGCTCGCCAGAACTCGTTCGATCGCGTCTACCGAGCCTCCCAACAGCGCGAAGGTCGTGCCGTGGGAGGTACATATCACCTGCCCAAGCGCGCCTGCCAGCGCGCCCAAAAAACAATAAGTCGTCAGGCGTCCGGAATTATACAGGAGGTGGCGCAATGCCGTGGCGGCGCGCCCGCGCGGATCGCGCCCGAGCCCGCAGGCAAAGCCTCCGCACATGCCGATGCAATGAAAACTGCCGGCAAAGCCCGCCGCGAACACAACCAGATAATAAGTCATGACGGATCAACGGTTCCGACCCGTCGCTTTCCGGTGGCGGAACAATCCGCCACTTCTACTGTCTCACGAGGTAACCGACCCAAACGAAGAATGCAATGTAAAGCACCGTACCGCCAAAGAAGGCGATTATTTGGCTCGGGCTCGCCTGCGCGAGCGAGAAGGCCGTATGCGCCAGCATGCTCTCTCCTCTTCTCAACCGAAGTAAGCTCGGAACACATTCATTGCGAGTTCCGAGAAGAGGAACAGCAGATTCAAACTCGCAACTGCAAGAACGACCCTGGCTGCAATCATTTCCGCTACCTCTTCCTCGGATCGTCCAGCGTTTCGCGCGTCGTTGAGCTCATCAAGGCGGGCCGCCAATTACAGCGCTTCACCAATACGGCCTTCCCGGCCCGAGACTGCCCCAGTAGGTGTAGCCGTAATAGAGCCCCCAGACGAAAAGTATCGCGTAGACGGCCAGCAGCCACGCCGGGATGTGGCCGACCCATGCCTCAATGTAGCCGCCGGCATATTCCTCGAGTTCATGCTCGTGCTCGGTGAAAAACGGCTGGTCATGCGGCACCGCGTTTCCGGGGCCGGGTGGCAGATCAGTCATCATCAACCTCTCTGTGATAGAAACGCAACGCTTCTTCATCGGCACCGTTGAATGCGCCGGAGAGCACCGCCCAGATAAAGATGCACACCGCACCGATACTTATTATTAGGGCGACCGCGTAGGGACCGAATACTTCAAAATCTACCTCGGTCATGGCTCACTCGCTCTTCTGCGGGACAGCAGCGCCACTAGTGCGAACCAGCACGCCCGTTGGCTCGGCTGACGCTGCGTCGGACGCCGAAGCGCTATGTGGCGTCGACCCGCCGCCTGGTACGTAGGCGTCCTCGGGAGTATTCGCCTCCAGCGTGGGATTGTCGAGCGCCTTTCGATCGGCGTCGGAGATCTTCAGCGGTTGTCCGGTCAGCGGATCCTTGAAGGCGGAAAGTGCCAGCACGTAGTAGGCGAGGGCCCAGCGGTCCGCCTCCGGCAGCGAGTCCCTGTAGGAGGGCATCGGCGAGCCGCTCAGTCCAGTGCTAAGGGTTCTAAAGATATCCTGCACCTGTGGACCCGACTTGAACTGGCCGCTGGTCAGATTCGCCGGCCGGATCGGGAAGCCGAGATCGTCCTTCAGCGACTCGACCTTTTCGCCGTTTCCTTCACCGGTCTGACCGTGGCACTCGAAGCATTTGGCATTTTGCCACACTTGCTTCCCGTGCGCGATCAGGTCCTGCGACGGTGCCGGCGGTGTACCGATATAGAGCGGCTGACCCGCCGGCTCCTCGAGGAAGTACGCGTAAGGCTTAGCCGGATCGCTGCGGTCTACTGCCAACACATATTTGATGTATTGGATAACTGCGAGCCGGTCATTTATCGGCAGCTCGTACCAAGCCGGCATCGCCGTGCCGCGCACGCCCCGCGTAATGGTTCGCAGCAAGTCGCCGTCGGTCGGTACCGGCTTCTGCGTCAGCCGGAACTTGAACTCACCGGCGTTGAAGTTGCGCGGGCGCTGCTTCCACAGGAAAGTCGCGGCCGGACCGTTGCCGTCGCCCTTTTCGCCGTGGCAGCCGAGGCAGCGCGCTTCGTAGACCTCTTTGCCATAGGCGATCCATTCTGCCGACCGTGGCATGGTAACGTCGGTCACTTCGATGTCCTGCGGCTCAAACAAATCTCGCCACTTGCCGCGGTTCATCCCGAGCTTCTGCACATAGGCGATGAGGCTGTGAAGATCCTCGGTTTCGGCGGCGACCCTCACCGTATCGCCGGTATATTCCTTATTCGGCGTCCAGATGAGCGGCGACTTGTCATGCGCCTCCAGCGGAACAAACAACAGCCCGCCGCTGTTCGGCGTCAACTTGATCTGCTCTTTGCTGTCGAAGTTGAATAGCGACTGCGTGAGCGCCGTCTTCTCAAGGGTGCGATTGCCGCCTCCGGCGTCGACGATCCTGATTCGATCAGAGGGCGCATCGAATAGCCCCTCGTATGGCGCCATGATCGATTCCGGAGTGAGCATGCGCGCATTCCAGAAATGCGCGTAGTGCCACTCGTCGCCATATTTGAGCCCGACCCGCGTCAGATCCGGCCCGATGCGCCGCGTGCCAAACAGATGCGGCGTGTCGAAGTTGTATTCGCCGGCCTCGCTTACCGGGCCCCAGCGCCGCGTCTCGCCGGTGACGGGACGAACAAACTGGGAATGGCAGTACCAGCAGCCCTCGCGCAGATAGACGCGCCGCCCACGCTCTTGCAGCGGCGTGTAGTCGGTGGCCTCGGCGGCCATCCATTTGAGCTGGCCGAGATCGGTTCGCACCACCGCAGTGACGTCCGGTGTCCGCGCCGACGGCTCGATTAAAGTGAGGATTCCCTGGGTGAACACGGCGGCAAAAAAACAGAATATGCCGGCGACCAGAGCTACAAAGCGCGCAGTCATTCGGCCGGCCCTCCAGCTGGAATGGGGCTCAACCTGCCGCTAGGTCCTCTGGGAATCGGTTGACTGGCGGCGCTCGGGCTGGTGAGCGCGGTCATCATCAGATTGACCACGAGCAGGCCCATGCCGACGTCCATGCTCACGCCCGACAGCGTGCGCACAAACCAATAGGGCCGCATGTGGATGATGCTGTAGACCCAGTCTTCGCCGTTCATCCATTGAAAGCCCTGCATTAGACCGGCGAAGGTCAGCACTAGGCCCATGGTGGTGATGCCGGCGGTGATCAGCCAGAACGACAGGTTTCCCATCGCGAACGACCACAGTTCCCGCCCGCACAACCGCGGCCAGGTATAGACCAAGCCGCCGATCGCCCAGACCACGAACGTTCCAAACACGGTGAGATGAGAGTGCGAGATGACGAAATCCGAAAAATGCGTGGGTTGTTGGATCAAGCGCAGCGCTTCGGTCGACCCCTGAAAGCATCCGGCGAGATACATGAGCGCGCCCATGATCAAGAATTTGCCAGGCAAATTTCTGCCGAAGCCCTGCCACTTGCCTTTCACGGTGCCGAAGAAGTTCACCAGCACGGTCCATACCGGAATGATCAGCAGCATGGATGTGATGATCGCGATCGTCTCCGCCCAGTCGGCAATCGGACTGTAGAGGTAATGGTGGATGCCGACGAACGGATAAAACAGCGCCAGCGACCAGAAACCGACGAGCGAAAGCTTATGGGCGTAGAGAGGATTGCGAACGGTGAGGGGCAGATAATAGTAGATGATCACATAGCCGGCCGGCGTGAGCCAAAGCCCGACGATGTAGTGAATATAGAGACCGTGGAACCCGGCGCTGTTGATTCCTGAAATCGTGTAGGGAAGGATGAAGCTTCCCAAAACGAGATTCATCGTCGTCCATATGAAGGCACCGATGAGATACCAGAGCGCGACATAGAGCGGCGGCTCAAGACGTCGCCCGATGGTGACGAGGAACTGCGCCGTCGCCGCCGCGGTGACGATGAAAATCGGAATTTCGGAGTAAAGCGGCAATTCACCCGCTTCCAACCCGTGATTGAGGCCAAGGCCAAGACCGATGAGGCCGGCCATTAGGCTGAGATTCCACAGCCAGGCGAGCGGCACGCCTAATTGCGGCCAGGGCACGCGGACCCCACAGAGCCGCGGCACTAGATAATAGCATTCGCCGATGAACAGCGCCGAAAAGGCGCCCATGATTACGCCGTTGACATGGATCGGCCGCAACCGCCCGAACGTCAGACCCAGTTGGGTGGTGCCGAGGTAGTCGGGAAAGTTAAAGAGGGCCGAAATGGTCACGCCGACCGTCGGCGTCACCATGAGCCAGAACATCCCCCACAAGAGCCAAGTTCGCACCACACGGGCATCGACCAATTCATCGAGATCGACGCCGGCGAACCGCCCGCGCAATTGCAACGTTTCCGACATGGCCCCCCCTGCTAATGCCCCCGGGGTACGCCGGCCCTTGCGGACCGCACGACTCCGATCAGAAGAACGGACCCGCCCGGTTCACCGCACAAAATACCCATGGGGCAGGCGCTCTAAACCCACTTTGGCGAGGGTCGGCGTGACCCGGCCCTCGACCCGACAGTCGAGTAGCCCCTAGTATTGACCGGCCTTCAACACCCCGCCGGTGTTGGACCACGTGATGTACGCTTCCAAGGCCTTCATCGCTTCGGAATTAGGATCGATCTTCTCCCCCTGATTGGGCTTCTCAATGCACCAGTTGATCATGTCGCGCAGCGTCGCGAACTCGTTCATGCTTACCTGGAACTTGGGGAACGACATCGGATGGGTGTCGGAAGCAAAGGGATGGCACATGGCGCAGGCCATTCCCGTACCCGAAAGTTTGACTCCCATTGCCTTTGCGGTCGCGTCATCGCCATGGAAAAGGAGGTCGCCCTTCTTGACCTCTTCCATGAACACCTGATTGTAGGCGTTCAACTGCGCCGGCGTCACCGGATCCTTATTCGCCTTGGCAGGGCCGACGAGAATCGCAACAGTCACCAGCGCTGCGACCGCCGAAGCACCACAACCCGCGAAGAGGAATGTCTTTCTGTTAGTCATGACCTAATCCTCCCTCAGTATGGCCAAATCTTATCGGCGACCCGCGGACGCAGCACCTCCGGATGGCTCAGCGAGGAGTCCGGCCCCGATATATCCGTGGCGAGAACCTGCTTGCGGCCCCAGGCGACGTACTCGTAATCGTCGCGCTCATTCTTCATGGTGTGGGTACCCCAGCCGACGCCGTCGTAGATATCGCCGGGGTCGACCCGGATCATCGGCACGGTGAGCTTGGGCACGCCCTCCGGGGCATAGGGCCACGGCCACGACGTCGCCAGCATGCCGATCGAGCGCATGCTGCCGATCTCATTGTAAAGCACTTGGTGGACGTGGCCGTGAATGTTGGTGACGTTCTTATAGGGCTTGAGGATGTCGTTGACTTCGCGCCAATCGCGCACCCAGAAGTTCCACGGCGGGTAGTATTCGTAGAGCGGATTATGGGTGAAGATGACGACCGGCCTGGACTTGTCCCAATCGCTCAGCGTCTTCGACAGCCAATCCAGTCCCTCATGGCCGACGCCGGCCCACGGACCGGCGACGCTGCCGTCGAGGGTCGCCATGTGGTCCATGCGCTCCTCGGGGCTCATCTTGCGCGCCGTCCAGTAGTCCGGGCCATGGCTGACGGTGTCGAGCCCGATAAACCGCACCCCCTTGTGATCCATGCTCCAGCTGGGCTTGTCGAAATGCTTTTTCCATTCCGCGCCCATGTCGTAGTACCAATCGTGCTCGCCGGGGATGAACACTTTTTTGATTTTGATTTCCGACAAGAGCTGAATTCCCAGCGCGAGCTCGTTGGCTCTGCCGAGCTGAGCCAAGTCGCCGCCGAAGATCATGAAGTCGGCCGGCGGGTTCATGGCCTGGATTTCCTTCGCGGCACGCTTCACCTTCTCGACGAACCGCTGGTTGACCGATTCCGGATAGAGGTGGGTGTCGGAAAGCCAGGCAAATTTGAAGGGTTCCTCGGCAGCGTAGGCGATGTCGATGGTATTGATCAGCGGCCACCAGGCGAACGTCTGAGCAACCGTCGCCGCGCCGGTCAGGCACGATCGGTGCACGAACGTACGCCGCGTAATCCGCATTTTGGGATCAGGACTATGCTCGGGCCCTTGCAGCGCCGCAGCTATCTCACGTCGTTCACGTTCAAGCTCGGACATAAGGGGTCTCCTCTCGGTGAAGTGCTTACTCGACTTCGGAACCTTCGCAGTTGGCGGAGCCGGCAGGCGGCGCCGCGCTAAACTCTTGCTATTGTTTTTTCAACTCAATCGTCAGGCTGGTCGGCTTGCCAGCCGAGACAGTGACGGTCTGCTCGTTCGGGCCAGTTACAGATTGGACCGCAATCAGCTTGTACGTGCCCGCCGGCACATCGGCGATGCTGAATTTGCCATTCATGTCCGTGAGCGCGTAATAAGGATTATCCACGACATAGACCCAACCTTCCATCCAGCCGTGGACGTCGCAGTCGACGCGAACGATGCCGGCGCGTGTCAGGTCGGCGGGAATAACTTGGCCCTCATTTGGCTGCGCCATGTTGAACGCGGTGCGCTTGCCATAATAGCCGTGCGAGTTGTGTAGCACCGGGTCCTTGTTGACGACGTCAAGCTTGCCCGCGGGGATTATCTGAACGTGGGGCACGAATTCGCATTTGACGTTATCGAGTTCGGGCGGCTTGCTCGGCGGGGGCCAAGCCTTTCCTTTGGCGACATCGACCAGATACACGGCCGCGTTCTGCACGCCTTTGTCGGGTCCGACTTCGATCAGCGCCTCCTCGCGGATCCCGCCGCAGACCTCGACGTCCTTGTTGGGGATAATCTTGCGAGTCTCAACCGGGCCGCTATACGTAACTCGGCCTTCGATGCTGCCGCCGCCGGTAACGGCACCTGCTTCATAGGCGCGGGCTGGCTTGACGACCAGTGCGCCGACGCCGACTAGGACTACCGTTGCCGCGATTGAAATCGCGCCCATCTTCAAAGGCAGCCTCCCCATTAGAATATTTGTTCATCCACGCACTAATGATTGTCGACCTAATCCCTGGGTGTGAAAAGGCAGGAATTCTTATGCTAACGCCGATGAATCTAATGCGGGACGCGGATACGAATTGGGGCGAACCATCGAGTGGCCGGTGATACGGCCGCGGAAAACGCCATACCCGTGACGCTGCCAATGCGATCATCCGATTGGCAAAAAGACGACAAAAGGCGCGGCGGCGCGCTGGTTGACTCCTAGGACTATGATTCCGGCGATAAAAAGCAGTCTGGCGGTCATAAGAAATTTTGAAGTCGCCTGGAGTTCAGAGTTATACTAACTTAAACTTAGTGAGATAGCTCCGGGCGCTTAGCTATCGACATGCTGACACTTAGGCAGCTTCGGTACCTGGATGCGTTAGCCCGACACGGAAGCTTCGGGCGCGCGGCTGAAGAATGTTCCATTAGTCAACCCGCACTCTCCATGCAAATTCGCGAGCTGGAGCGCGAGCTTGGGGTGGAGCTGGTCACTCGGCGCCAAGGCGGGGCGACCATCCTTACCGAAGCCGGCACCGAAGTTGCGCGACGCGCTTGCTCAATTCTCAGCGCCGCGCGTGACCTTACGGATTGCGTATGCCGCAATCGCCCGTTGCTGAACGGCCCTTTGAGGCTCGGAGTGATTCCCACGCTTGCACCCTACGTGCTCCCCCTGCTCTTGCCGGAATTGGAACGTTCCTATCCAGATCTCCGCCTCGATTTGCTCGAAACGCAGACCAAAACGCTGGTGAGCGAGCTAGCGCAAGGAACATTGGACGTCCTTTTGCTGGCGCTGCCGATCGAGAAAGCAGAATTTGAAACCGTCGCTTTGTTCAACGATCGCTTCCTGTTGGCTGTACCGGCCGACGATCCGCTGCCTGAACGCGCCCGAGTGACCAGGCACGATGTCAATGCGCGCGAATTGGTTTTGTTGGAAGAAGGTCATTGCCTGCGTGATCAGGCGCTGATTTTTTGCGGTGACCGTGATCGTACCAACAATAAGCTCGGGGCGACCAGTCTGGCGACTGTTTTGCAGATGGTGGCCAGCGGCTACGGCGTAACACTACTGCCGGAGGTCGCGATTAACGTCGAGGTCCGCGACGAGCGCGTAAAGCTCCTGCGTTTTGTTGAACCGCAACCGCGGCGTATCATCGGGCTCGCGTGGCGTTCCACCTCGCCGCGAAAAGCCGACATTCTCGAATTCGGCCAAATCGTACTCAGGGCGCTTAAGTGCGAGCAATCACACAGAGCCGAATTGCGTCTGGCGGCGGATGCTGCGCGCGCTGTGAATGGCTAGCTAAGGTAGCTCGTTCGCCATCAGCTACTTTCGGTGATTCTAAGCGTTACGGATATAATCGCGCAACGTTGCGGTTTCGCTTTCGATTTCGTGCAGGCGATGTTTGACGACGTCGCCGATTGAGATAATGCCGATTAGCTGGCCTCGCTCGACGACCGGAAGATGTCGAAACCTGCCGGCAGTCATCAGCTCCATGACGGTGCTGATTGTATCACGGCGACTGCAAGTGACTGGTTCTGGCGTCATTACATCCCTAACCGCCAGTCGCAATGCCTCAACACCGCGATCGGCCATTTCGCGAATGACATCCCGCTCGGAGATAATGCCCGCGACCTGTTGGTTGGTGTCGATAACGATCAGAGCCCCGATATTATGTGCCGCCAGCAAACTGACCGCCGAGGCAATATCGGTGGTTGGCTCAACGGTGGCGACGTCGGTGCCTTTGCTATCAAGGATCGATTTGACGGTCATATCTATCCTCGGTCGGCAGCGGCGCGCGTGTGCGGGGGTTATTTCTTTACGAAAATTGCCAGCGACGGATGTGACGATCGCGTCCAAAAATAGCGCACGCAATAATGCGTGCAAAATAACTGCAAATTATCGGCGTCAAAAATTACTGAAAGCGAATGGTTGTGCGCCGCACGATACGAAAATGTCAGGGCAACATCGCGATGGCGTCGGTTTGAGCCTGCGCGGAGGTAATTATGGCTTCCCGCATAAGCGAACATTCCGGCTATCATCAGCAATACTGAATTGAACAGCTTGAAGCCGGTCACGTAACATCAGGGGCAAGACGACGAGAGGTTTGGGCCAACCATAGTGTCGGGAGGGAGAGGATGAAGGGTCGGCGCTGTGCGGTTCTGCGTCCTGCCGCCCAATCACCCATCGGCTTAAGCGCTTTGCTTGCTTTCGCCTTGGTTGTGAGCGCGCCGTCCGCCGCCACCTCTTCGGTTACCATCGGTGGCCCGTTCACGCTCTCGACCACCGACGGCGCGACCGTGACCGATCAGACATATCGCGGCAAATGGCTTCTGGTCTATTTCGGATACACGTTCTGCCCGAATAGCTGCCCGACCACCCTCTTGGAAGTCGCAACGGCGCTCAAGGAGCTCGGGGGCGCCGCCGATCAAATCAAACCCCTTTTCATTACGGTCGATCCGCAGCGCGACACGCCGAAAGTGTTGCGGGAATTCACGCAGTCGTTCGATTCCCGTATCGTCGGCCTAACCGGCACTTCGCAGCAAATTGCGGCGGCGGCCCATGAATACGGTGCCTATTACCTGCGGCACGCAACGGGACCAGGAGATAATGACTATGTCATGGACCACAGTACTTACCTTTATGTGATGGATCCGCAGGGAAAATTCGTTCGTGCTTTCCAACACGACACATCAGCCGATCGCATCGCCGAGGTATTGCGCGCGCTTCTGAGCCAAGAACATCACGAGGGAATGAAGAGGGATCGCGGCCCCTGGACATTTGGCTAAGCTGCTCCAAGCTTAAGAGGTCCGTGGCGGGTGTTCGATTAAATTTGCGGGGGATTGTCGTGAACTATGCCGGATTTTTTACCGACGCGCTCGGGCGATTGCGGGCGGAGCGGCGCTATCGGGTGTTTGCCGATCTTGAGCGCATTGCCGGGCGCTTTCCGCATGCGCTCTGGCATTCGCCGCAGGGCGCCAAGGAAGTCGTGATCTGGTGCTCCAACGATTACCTGGGCATGGGACAGCATCCGAAGGTGATCGGCGCCATGGTCGAGGCGGCGGCCCGCATGGGCACCGGGGCCGGCGGCACCCGCAACATTGCCGGCACCACGCATCCGCTAGTCGGGCTTGAGCACGAACTTGCCGACCTGCACGGCAAGGAGGCGGCGCTGGTGTTCAGTTCGGGCTACGTGTCCAACCAGACCGGCATTGCCACCATCGCCAAGCTGATGCCGAACTGCCTGATCCTGTCGGATGCGCTCAACCACAATTCGATGATCGAGGGGGTGCGGCAGGCGGGCGGCGAGAAGATCATTTTCCGCCATAACGACATGGCGCATTTGGAGGCGCTGTTGGCGGCCGCCGATGCGGACCGGCCCAAGCTTATTGTGTTCGAGAGCCTTTATTCCATGGACGGCGATGTCGCGCCATTAGAACGCATTTGCGATCTCGCCGAGCGCTACGGCGCCATGACCTATGTCGACGAGGTTCATGCCGTGGGCATGTATGGCCGGCGCGGCGGCGGCATTTCCGAGCGCGACGGCGTTGCTGGCCGCATCGACGTGATCGAAGGCACGCTCGCCAAGGCCTATGGCTGTCTCGGCGGCTATATCACCGGCTCGCATGCGCTGATCGACGCGGTGCGCTCCTATGCGCCGGGCTTTATCTTCACCACCGCGCTGCCGCCTGCGGTCTGCGCGGCGGCGACCGCCGCGATCCGGCATTTGAAGACCTCGCAATGGGAACGCGACCGCCACCAGGATCGCGCCGCCCGGGTGAAGGCGGTGCTTACGGCGGCGGCGCTGCCGGTGATGTCGAGCCCCACGCATATTGTGCCGCTTTTCGTCGGCGATCCCGAGCGCTGCAAGGCGGCGAGCGATCTGCTTCTGTCCGAGCACGGCATCTACATCCAGCCGATCAATTATCCGACGGTGCCCAAAGGCTCGGAGCGCTTGCGCCTGACACCCAGCCCCTATCACGATGACGGTCTGATCGACGATCTTGCCGAAGCCCTCGTCGAGGTCTGGCAGAACCTTGACCTGCCCTTCAAGCAACGCCCGCTTGCGGCGGAGTAGGGCGCTTCTTCTTCATTACGGACAGCTTTTTGCATTCGCTTTCGCCGCAATGGCGAAGCCCGCTAACGCGCCTTCGATCGCGGCGCGCGGCGGGGGAATAACAGGCCACGTCGGCCCGCCGAAATGCAAGCGAGTGTGGTCCGCCGTCAAATAAGGAAGTGAAGGTGCGCTAGTGACGCCGCCCGCCGCCTAAAACGATGCGCATGAGGTCGGCGGCATTCTTGGCGTTGAGCTTAGTCATGATCCGCGCCCGATGTACCTCGACCGTGCGCGGGCTGATGCCGAGTTCACGCCCGGCCTCCTTGTTGGATGCGCCTTGCGCGATGCGCTCGAGCACCTCGCGTTCACGCGCGGTTAGTTGCTTGCGGCCGGGAAAGCCGTGCAAGAGGCCGCCGTCGGCGCGATTGCCATTGCGCCACGTCTCGATGGCCTCACGCACGCGCGTGGCGACCACTCGGAGGTCGAACGGCTTTTCGATGAAGTCGAGCGCGCCGTTGCGAATGGCGTCGACCGCAGTGGGGATATCGCCGCGGCCGGAAATGACCAGGATCGGCGCCGGGTAGTGCTGAGCGTCGAGCCTTCGCAACAGGTCGAGCCCGGACGCTTGTGGCAAATAAACGTCAATAAGCACGCAACCGGGTGTGCGCGAACGCGCCGCGGCGAGAAATGCTTCGATTTCGGCGAAGCTCGTCACTTGATAGCCTTGATCATTCAGCACCACCGATAATGCAGCGCTGACTGACGGGTCGTCGTCGACAATGAAAATTTCGTTCATCACCCCCTCGGTCTGGGCTCCC
>Ga0335078_10003815_pt1 | contig 22417 bp, 24 predicted proteins | sample Lox_Sample_32_FD_206711 | JGI IMG/M metagenome (GOLD analysis project Ga0335078, IMG submission 206711) | Soil microbial communities from Loxahatchee National Wildlife Refuge, Florida, United States - Lox_Sample_3.2 | ecosystem: Environmental > Terrestrial > Soil > Wetlands | place: USA... | reverse complement strand
CCATTTCTGGACAGGGCGCTGCTGCCGAGCACGACAGCGACCCGTCGCGACGCTCGAGCAGTTTCTTCAAGATCTTGAGCCGCATGGGATCGCTCAACGCGCCGAGCACTCCTGCGAGCGAGATGTCCTGAGCCGGTGGATGCACGAAACGGGGCATATGCTCATTCTCATACAGTCTTTGCCGCTGGTCCTATAGTTCAATAATACTGCATTATCGCAATTTAAACCAGGAGACTCATCATGAAGAGACTCGCAGGCAAAGTGGCGCTGGTGACAGGTGGTAACAGCGGTATCGGCCTGGCGAGCGCCAAGCGCTTGCACGAGGAAGGCGCGCGGGTAGTGATCACTGGACGGGACCCCAAGACCCTGGACGCGGCGGTGAGCGCGATCGGCGCCGGAACCGTGGCGTTGCAATCCGACGCATCGAAGCTCGAAGACATCGACCGGCTGTTCTCCGTTGTCGAGTCCAAGGTCGGCAAGATCGACGTACTGTTCGCGAACGCCGGAATCGCCAAATTCGCGCCCTACTCCGCCTCGCAGGCAGCGCTGTTTGACGAGCTGTTCGCGACTAACGTAAAGGGCGTGTATTTCACGCTTCAGAAGGCGATCCCTCATCTCAATGCCGGGGCCTCCGTGATCCTCAATACCAGCGTCGCAGCCAGCAAGGGCACCGAGAACATGGGAATCTACGCGGCCACCAAGGCCGCCGTGCGTTCCTTTGCCCGCACCGCGGCCACCGAACTGAAGGAGAGGAACATTCGGGTCAATGCCGTAGCTCCCGGACCGATTGCCACACCCATTTTCGGGCGCAGCGGCCTGACCGAGGAGCAGATCGACGGCTTCAAGGCCGGTATATCCTCTCGTGTCCCGCTGGGGCGGATCGGCCGCCCGGAAGAGATCGCCGGCGCGGTGGCGTTCCTCGCCTCTGATGACGCCTCCTATATCACGGGAGTTGAGCTCAACGTTGATGGAGGAATGGCAAACCTTTAATCGGCGGCCAGCCGTTGCGGATGCGAAACGGGCCGTCGCTGCGGAGCATGACTTCAAGATGATCAACGACGAGGAAACCGTGTCGGAAATGACTGACTCATCCGAATACATTCCGCCGAAGGTGTGGACCTGGAACAAGCCCAGCGGCGGCACCTTTGCCAATATCAACCGCCCAGTTGCAGGACCCACTCACGAGAAGGAGCTGCCGTTCGGTCGGCACCCTCTGCAGCTTTATTCACAGGGGACACCTAACGGCGTGAAGGTTACGGTGATGCTAGAGGAGTTGCTCGCCCTCGGTCATCGCGGCGCGGAATACGATGCGTGGCTGATCAAGATCAGTGAGGGCGAGCAGTTCAGCACCGGCTTTGTGGCGGTAAACCCCAACTCCAAGATCCCAGCACTCGTCGATCGAAGCGGCCCAAAGCCCATTCGGGTCTTCGAGTCCGGCTCTATCCTGGTATACCTGGCCGAGAAATTCGGCGCCTTCCTGCCGAACGAGAGGGCAGCTCGCGCGGAATGTCTGTCTTGGCTGTTCTGGCAGGTGGGCAGTGCGCCATACGTCGGTGGTGGATTCGGCCATTTTTATGCCTATGCACCCACCAAGCTCGAATACGCGATCAATCGATTCGCAATGGAGGTGAAGCGGCAGCTCGACGTACTCGATCGCCGTCTCGCCGAGTCCGAGTACATCGCCGGCGACAGCTACACCATCGCTGACATGGCTATTTTCCCCTGGTATGGAGGGCTGGCGAAAGGCTGGTCCTACAACGCAGGAGAGTTCTTGAGTGTGCAGGACTACAAGAATGTACAGCGCTGGGCGGATACTCTACTTGAGCGACCGGGTGTACAGCGTGGTCGCATGGTGAATCGCACCTTCGGCGAGCCATCGAGTCAGTTGCACGAGCGCCATGACGCCAGCGACTTCCTGACAAGAACCGCGGACAAGTTAGGCTCAGCCTAAGAGGCCGGACGTGTAATGCGATTGGCGTCGAAGAACCCAGCGCAAATGCCACTGGTCGACGGAACCTGATGCTTGTTGTCACATTGTTCTTCATTTGGTTCCTGCAAGGGAATGCTTGAGGTCCGACTAGACGACTTCTATCTCCGCGTATCCTTCAGCTGTCCATGTATTCGAAGCTTGATCCAGAATTTCGGCGGTGATCTTGTAGGTTCCCGGTCCGGCTATGGGAAATCCAGCTGCGTGCATAACTGATCGGTTGCGCACTCCAAGTAGTCGTTCAGAGTGATCTCTTGGGGAGAGTGCTCGAAGTGCACCTGGCTGCGGATCCACTGCAGGTGCTTGTCGGTTCAGGCATTGATGCCCTCAGGAGCTCGCCGCCCGTGCCGCAGCAGTAACTTGCTCAACCGGTGGCGCGCACGCAGCTGATCGCGCTTGGCCGCCCAGCGGGCGCGCACCAGATCCCTTAGCTCGAGCGTCATGAAGAAAGCGCAGAACCCGCACTTGACAGGTCGTTCCATATCAGACGCTAATGTCGTCGCGATTCAAGGAATCGGCACGTCCTCGACCTCGTCCGTCCATCGGCTTCGATCCGCAACGCAACCGGTCCAGATAGTCTGCCCAAACCTGCATCATCGTGCTGCGCTCCTCAAGTCGTTGCGCGCGGTTGTAAGCCGCCCGCACTTGATTTCGTTCTGCATGTGCGAGTTGTAGCTCGATGAGGTCCGGATGCCATCCCTGCTCGTTCAAGCAGGTGGAGGCCATGCTCCGAAATCCGTGCGCGACCATCTCGTCTGTCGAGTACCCCAAACGCCTCAGCGCCGCGTTGAGTGTGTTGTTGCTTATAGGGCGCTCTCGCGAGCGAAGAGATGGAAAGACAAGGCGGCCCGCGCCCGTGACTGGCTTCAGGTCGTTGAGGATTCGAAGCGCCTGGCTAGAAAGTGGGACAAGGTGCGCTTCTCGCGCCTTCATCCGTTCGGCTCGAATGCGCCAGAGAGCGCCTTCAAGATCCACTTCGCTCCATTCAGCCTGTCGAAGCTCACCCGGGCGGACGAACACATAAGGCGCAAGCTTAAGAGCAAAGGCGACCGAAGGTTGCCCCAGGTAGCCATCGATAGCTCGAAGCAACTCCCCGATTCGGGCGGGCTCCGTGATGGCCGGAAAGTTGCGAGTGATTGCCGGTCGCAAAGCGCCCTTGAGATCGGCGGCAACGTCACGCTCAGCCCGGCCAGTGGCGATCGCATATCGAAAGACGCGCGAGCAGACGCTCTTCGTCCGATGCGCAGTTTCGATCGTGCCTCGAGCTTCTACGCGTCGCAGTGCCGAGAGCAGCTCCGGAGCCTTTATTTGGGCGATCGGTCGTTTGCCCAAATAGGGGAAGATAAAATCCTCGAGCCGATCGCGCTCACGGCCTAGCGAGCCCGGTGTGAGCTTGTCCTCCTGCAGCTTTAGCCATTCACGCGCCACAGACTCGAAGTTCTCACCCGCCGCCTGCTTCTCGGCTTGGCGCTTAAGCGCGGGGTCGACGCCATCGGCGATCAGCCGACGGGCCTCGTCACGTCGGTCGCGTGCGCGTTTCAGCGTGATCTCGGGGTAGACGCCAAGCGACAACAACTTCTCGCGTCCGAAAATTCGGTATTTGAAGCGCCACCAACGTGAGCCATCGGGATTGAGAAGTAGATAGAGGCCACCGAAGTCGAAGAGCTTACGTGGTGCGGGTCCCGCCTTTTCCTTGCGAATCGCAACGTCGGTGAGCATTGTTGGGGGTAACTCGATTTGGGGGTAACTGGTTTTCTGAAAACTAGGTTACCCCCATAGTTACCCCCAGGCCAGTCGCGCTTGCCATGGACTGACATAGATGCCGATAGACGCTTAAGTGCCTGTCTTTGCGGCGTTTAGCGACGTTCCACGCGCTGAAACGGAGTGATTCCAAAAGGTGGGATTTTGGGGCGTGACGGAATCGAACCGTCGACCAGCGGATTAAAAGTCGCAGTAGGTGCTCTTTTCAACTCCGAGCGACTCCAACCGGCTCGCCGCAACTCCTTGTTTTTGAGGCACCACCGCAGAGGCAAGTTGCGAGCCACGGAGTGAGCAGGAGTTAACCAGTGCACCGAATTTGCACCGAGCACCAGCGGACTTCAACGATTCTCGTGCATCAGGTCGTCGGCCCCTTCGATGGCCACGCCATTTCGATCCACAGCTCGAGAGTCTTGTCATGCCAGGAGAGCTTGCTTAGCAAGTACGGCCGCAGCTCGTTGACGTATCGATCCTTCAGAGTGCGGGGATCGAGCAGGCCGGCCTGGGCAAGGCGAACCACGTCCTCTCGGTCTCGTTCCGCGTTTCGCTCGAGCTTGGTGAGGGCGAGATCGGTCGCATCCAGCGCAAAGAGCTTCAGGCGCTTCCAGGGTGCCGACGGAAACATACGAGCCAACCTGTCCGCGTAGCCTGACGGAGGCGTCGCGACTACGACGCGTTGCACGTAGAGGCGGTATCGGCGATGAAGCGCAGAGCCCAGCCCTGCGAGACTTTCAACGTCATCGTCCGGTGACTGCGCAACCGCTGCGAGAAAGTCGATATCCGCCGTCTCACGGCCGATTCCATAGTGCTGTGTGACGACAAAGCCGCCCAGACAGCGTAGCTCCATGGAACCCTTGAGCGCCGCATCGAGGTCCCTGAGAAACGAGCGCCAGGGTTCCACCGGTTCGGCGGCGGCGACCTCGACCTTCTCACGCGGCATAAGTCAGTTGATCTGAGGTCAATCCGGTGAGCAGGTTCCAATGGCGCGCCAGCGGCGAGCGGCGCGCCTCCAGCCAGCGTCGCTCAGCCACCGGCATGGAGTCGCGGCACAGTGTGTCTTCCCGCGCCAGACGTGCCCTCTCCAGTTGCTCTTCGACCGATGACAGTGGCTCCAGTGCGCCCCGGAACTGCGGCTGAGCCGTGGCAAGGGCCTTCGCGAGACCAACGACGAACCCCAAGCGATTTTGGGCATCATGCAGCTTTGCCTGTCGCACCAGCCACGACCAATCCATGTCCGGGTATGTGAGCAATACCCACGGCAGGGCCTCCGCCAGCCGAACCTCTAGATCAGCATGCAACAGGCTATCGAGCACGACAGCCGCTGGATTCGCCTTGATGGCTCGCAGGTGTGAGAAGCCAGGGTACCCGAGGCCGGCAAGCTGCCGAGCGAGCCGCTGCGGATCTGCATCACGCGGGGCCGGCATCAATTCCGGCATCGGAAGAGCGGTAGGCGGAAGGCGGTACAAAGCGGCTGCTGCTCGGGCGAGCTCGGCCCTGATGGGGCGCTCACCCATTTCGAGCTGCGAGAGATAAGGCTGCGACACGCCCAGGTGTCGCGCGGCCTCAACCTGCGTCAGCCCAGCGTTCAATCGACCCGCTTTCAGTCGCTCATTCGTCATGGTCCAATAATATTGCACTTTTTGCAATATCTCAAGAATGCTCGTAGCCGCAGCATAGTAAGCCGGCCGAAGCGTTTAGGTTTCCGCAAGACGCAGGATGTGTCAGGTACCGCGCTAAAAGGCTGCGGGAAAGCTTCATGTGCTTCCCGAGCTTTCGTGAGTTCGCGAGCACTCACATCCGAGAGTTAGCGAGTACCGGGCCGAAGATGATCTTTCTCGATGCTGGTCAAGGCGCTCAGCCGGCGCGCTCTCTTGCGACCGGCGCGCGGCTTGCCGCGGCCGCTGAGCCCAAGGAACCAGGCGAGAAAGGACGGCTCGTGAATCAACAGCTCCGCGCACGGGGATTCGAAGACGGCGTCCGACAGTCCATTCACCGCCCGGCGGCGGAGCGCCCATGCGACGCGATTGGCGCTCAGCAGATGCGAGTGCCGGGCAATCAGCTGCGCCTTGGTGACGAGCTCCGTCGTCGGTGGCACGGAGCGCGGAGCGGTCATGGGTAGCTCCGTTTGAAGGGGTCGTGGATCGTGGTGTCTTGGCGTGATGGGAGCTCGTGCGCTCATCGGGTACGTTCCTCCTGCCGTTCCCGCTTGCGGGTGCGGGGCCGCTGCCCGAGCTTCGCTGCCAGCTGCTCGTCGGTAGTCAGTGGCGGAGCCATCCCGCCGATGAAACCCCAGATCTTTTGAGCGAGCGCGCCCTGCCCCGCCTCGAGTAGCGCATCAGCCGCGACATACCATCCCGCGAGCACTTCGCGGCGGGTCTCGAGAAGCCGCGCCTTTCCCTGAGTCGGCTCGAGGCCTCCGTTACCAAGCGCTCGAGCGATACGTTCCGCGCGATCGCGAAGATGGAGGGAATCGCCGCGCAACGAGGCGCGGTGAATGCCGTCCCTGAAGCCCGATCGGCTCTGGCCCCTGACTGCGCGCTCCGTCGCGTTGGCCGCGACCCCGCGCGCGCGCAGCTGCCGCGCGAACTGCGCACGCCAGTCCCGCAGTGTCCCTTTGCGTATGTTGAGCCGCTCGCCCTGCTCGCTGACGGCCTTGATGACGAGGTGCACGTGCGGATGGTCCTGGTCCGTATGCAGAGCAAGAACATAGCGATGCTTGAGCGCCAACTCTTCGCGTGCGAAGTCCCGGCTCGCGGACAGCAGCTTCTGAGGATCGGTACCCTTAGGCATGGAGAGGATCACGTTGTGCACGAGCTTCGTGGGCCTGCGGCCAGCCGTGCGGCGATATGGCCCGCGAACCTGCGCCTCCAGGGCCTCGAGGTCCCAGTCCGCCACGAGCGCCGCCTCGATGCCCACTCCCTGGGTCCTTTGCCCTTCGTCGGTCTCGATCTCGAGCTTCCCCTGCCGGTCGATGTACCGGAGGTGCGCGATCGCACCCCGGGTGCTGCTCGCGCCGCCCGAGACCTTCACGACCACCTCGGGCGCGCGCGAGACCGTGCGTGCGATCTGCTCCAGAAACGCGGACGAGAGATGCAGGCGCTGGTCAGGACCCCGACTGCCGAAGCTCCTAATGTCGAGCAGTGGCCTCTCCGAGCCGATCCTAGTGAGCGTTCTCGGCATGCCCGACCTCCCAGCTCACGAGATTCGCCTTGATGAGCTCCCGGAAATGATCCCGGAGACCCTCGCAGATCTTCAGCATGGCGTACACCTCATGCTTCCCAGGCACCACCTCGCGTCGGTCCTGTTGGAAGAACCGAGCGATCGTGTTGAGGTTGCGGCCGAGCACCGCGAGCTCGCTCACGGCGGAGCGGAGAGCTGAAAGCTCCCGATCAGGGAGCGGGGCGAGCTGCCGCAGGTGCGTCCGGACCAGCATGGAGACGTAGGTTGCCGCGGGCATCATCCGGGCCGCGGCCCGCTCGCGAAGCAGCGCACGGTCCTCCGGTACCAGTCGCACGGTGACCCGGGCGTCACGAAGGTCGACCGGCACGGGTGCAGCGATCGCCCCCGCCGGGCCCGCCGCGAGCATCTGCTCGATGAGGCGCTTGAGCAGTGCCGATTCGGATAGTCCCTGCCGTGCGGCGGCGCTCGCGAAGCGCTGTTTGGTCTCGGCATCGACCCAGGTGGAAAGATGCGTGCTACCAGTCATCGGGCACATTTGAAGCGAGAAATCCACCCACTTGCAAATTAATTAACCCGTGGACACGCGCAGACGATGTTGGAATGCGCGAATGCCACGGTGCGCTCTCTTTCGCGAGCGTCGAGCCACATCTCACCGCAGGTCCTGGCGGGCGTGCCATACATTTGACGGCATCATGCGGCAGTAAATAAAGACTCCGAATGTGCGAGTTGGCACCGCTGCGTATGTTGCAGGTCTGATGCCACAAGTGTTGCATTCTGTTGCACCGAGAGATGCGCCGCGGCGGCTGACAGGAGCCGTCGGCGCCGCGACGCCGACACGCGGCTGCGAAGCCAGAAACCGTTTGAATCAAACAGCCGCCGAAAGGCTATCCTGCCCCACCCCCACCCCAATCCAACACCACTCATTGAAAGCCTACCGGATGCTGGCCCGGCCTGCGCTGTCCCTGCCAGGAGTTCTCCGAGGGCCGGTGGCGAAGCTCGGAGTCACATCGGCTAACGCGCGCGTTGGAACTCGCAGTGGGGCCCATCGACCGCGGGGCTGTCAGCGCCGCGCTTGCGCGTCACCGGGTGCCCCGCCGATCGAGCCATCAGGCTGTGCCGGCGTGCGGTGATGGCTGTAAGTGAATGTCATGGCATTTCGGGAGGTAAACGGTGGACGACAGCCCTATCTGGACCGTAGCCCAGGCCAAGGCGAGACTGAGCGAGCTCATCGAGAAGCCACGCACCCGAGGTCCGCAGACCATCACTCGTATCGCACCGAGCGTGACGACCGGCGCAAGTAGGCACGAGGCCTCTCTCGTCGACGTTCTCATGTGTTCTTAAGTCGCTCACGCTTAGCGTCGAAGACACGGTCGCGAGTCAACACTGTAAAGCGAATTCGATATGGTCTTGAATCGCAGGCTTGCTTCACGTCTCAGGCTGACCCGGCCCTCTGTACCGCTGGTATCGTCCAGGTGCCGTCGACAATTGAGGGCGGCTTGTCGTTCGGCCAGTACATGCGCAGCATCAAGATGAATTTGCCCGCAGGCGCTGGAAGCCAATTCGATTCCCTATCGGAGCCGGGAGATTGGTGCTGGATGTAGAGATCCGTCGAGCCGTCTGCGTTGGACTTGAGGTGTTGCCGGGCACTGATCGAGTAGCGATTCAGCGGGTTGGCTACGAAGAAGTAGTTCTCGTCGTACATGGTCAGCGACCAGAATCCCCGCGCCGGTGGTAGCTGGCCCTTCGGAAAGTGCATGACGTACTTGTTCGCCCCGTCGTAGTGGCCGCGGTGCGCATCCTTGAGAGAGGTGGGATAAACCGCATCCTGCACCCGGTTAGCGCCCAGTCCGATCGCCGTAACAAGGGCTCGATTGAGGTAGTCTGTCCCGTAGACACCGGTCTCGGTATCAAACATCCAACCGTTGACATTTTTGACCGACTTGTTCACGACCATCTGCAGCATGATCCGGTCGAAACCCACCTCGGGAATGCGCTTGCTGAAGTCCGCCCGTAACTTCTTGGCATCGAAGTCCTGCCCTGGAACCAGTCCGATGTCTGCGAATTTGGACAGTTGCGGCGCGTCCGCGGCCGCGGGCGGGTTAGCTTTCATCAACTGCGCAAGGAGCGTGAAGAATTCGACTGCGCTCAGGCGATTCACTTGGTCGCGCACCGCCGTCTTCATATCAATCGAGGGGTCCACCCGGCCGGCAGGTGGACTGTAGGGCTTGCCGTACGAGCTCAGAGGCACGAGCGTGCACTGATCTTGCGCAGCATGCACCGCGGCGTAATCCTCGGGCGTTCCGGTACAGTAGATGCGTCCGAGGATCCAGACCATGCCGGTTGGCGCTTTGTACTCATTTACGCCGGTCGGCAACGTCCCCTTCCAGCCGGGACCTGTAATTGCGTAGGTCTGCGCCTGGGTTCCGGTCGTGCGCTTCCCCGGCACCTGAAACACATTCGTCCACCCGTCGAGCATCGGGAAGAGGAAGAACCGATCCTTCATGTCCGGGATGCCGAGAACCCAAGGCTCCTTGCCCACATCGATCCACGCCGTTGTATAGAGCGTGTCGGCGTTGGGCGCCGTCACATCGCGGAACGTGGCGTCGGGATAGGCGCGAGCCTTAACGAACTGTCCCATGGGGCCGCGGGTCTTTTCCGGCCCGGCAACGTTCGTCATCACTCTCCGCGTGTATTCCATGGTGACCAGGGGGTAACCATAGACGTAGGCGTCGGTTGCCAGCCAGAAGTCCTCGAATCCCTCGCGGAGATCGAGGCCGTCCAGACTCGCGCGGGCCAAGCGTGTAAATGTGCTGCCCGCGAGTACGCTCAAGCCGCCGAAAGTCGCGGCACGACGGGTGATTCTCATCTGCTTCCTCCCACAGCACTGCGGGCCTCCAGAGTCAAAAGCCCGCGCGTTCTATGCCGACGTGTCATTTCTTTTTCCCGAGCACCATCTCATCGAATGAAGGCTGCGGCTTGATTATGGGGGCCAGAAGTTTTCCCGCCTGCTCGGATGTGACCACATCGGCGTGATCAAGCTTTATGAGCCGATCGGCGGGCAGTTGGTCGGGCTCCCACACATCCTCTCCGGCCACTCTGCCGCGATCGTCGAAGGGCCATACCATTTCGATCGCATCCATCCGGTAGAGATACACATCGTTGTCGTCCGCCTCCCATCCCTTGGCGGAAAGGGCCTTTTCCAGGAGCTTGTGTGACCACTTGTGGGGTAGATGGGACAGCAGCCTCGTTTGTTTGAGCGCTTTCCCGGTGACTTGCTGGTAGCCCGTTACGACCGATGCGACAAAGTGATCCGCAACTGCGACTTCCTCTTTCTCGATGAAGAAGATGGACTGATTGGTTTCGGCCCACATCTTATAGAGGCTCTTGACTTGATCCTGCCCTCTAAGCACGACGGTATAGCCACCGGAATTGACGTGGTAGACCGGGTTCTTCGCCATCATGTTGGGGTCGAATATCTCCTCGTAGCGCCCAGCAACTTCCAGAGCGCGATGCCGGGCATAGGTTTGTAGGATGAACCGGTGCAGTGGCTTTGTGGTCGTTTCGAGCAACCCGTCAATCGCATAGTTCAGTCTTGTGATGTCGTACTTCGGCATGTCTATTTCCTCCCTAATGCTACGCGTCTCAGCGCGTCCCGTAGCGTCCGCGCCAACTGCCCCAGTCACCAACGGACTACCAACCGACGCCTAAACCTAACCCGCAACACTCGCCGCGCGGCGATACATAGCCACGAAGATCGACCTGCTGGCGGTCGGATGTGAATTTACTTCACCGTGTAACCCTTTCCCTCCATGCAGGCAGAGAATGCCTTGTTGTAAGTGGCCTTCTGCTGGGCCACCGATGCCTGCTCCTGCTGCTGCTCCTGGGTCGCGGCTTGCTGTTGCTGAGCCGCGGCCTGCTCCTGTGCACGGCGTCTTCCAGCTACACCTGCCACCACTCCGGTGGTAGCACCGATCGCGGCGCCCTTGCCCGCGTTTCCGGCAACAGCACCGATGGCTGCCCCGGCGGCCGCTCCTCCGACGGCACCTCTCGCGGGTGCCCCGGCGCCCGCACTGGCCGAAGACGTGGAGGGTTGTGCTGCGGCCGCACTCTGCGGCTTGACCGCCATTGGATCGATTCCGGTCTCCGACTTGGCCCAGCCGAAGCAGGCTCCTTCATCGCTCGATTGCTGCTGAGCCGTCTGATTCTGCGCGGGAAAGACATATACCCCAAGGCTGGATGAGATCGTGCCCGACGCTGGCGCGCCTGAGGGCGCGGCCGCCGCTGCGGTGGCTGGTGCAGGACCGGGCTGCTGGGCAACCAGCGACATGCTCATTAGCGAGGCGCCGACGAGGGCGAATAAAGCGATGCGGTTGTTCATTGCGGATACTCCGAATAATGAACTTCTGTTCGACGGACAAAGTGACGAGCGATCGTTATGTCGCCCACCGCCGGCCGACGATGCCGGCAATCGCTGCGTCGTTTTGGCGCCGAGGTCCTTATTTCGGCGGAAGCTTGGAAACAGCCTCCTTGCAGTTGGCACTCAGTTGCGCCTGATTGCTCTTCAGGCACTGTTGCATTTGCTGCCCGGTTTTGCCGCTACACAGATGCTCGGCATCGGCCCTGCATGCCCGTGCCACTAGTTGGTCTTCCTGCGTAGTCCGCGTTTGTGCGTATGCGTATCCGCTCACGACACAAGCCGCAATCAACGTGACGTGTACGAGTTTCATTGCCGTTCTCCTTCGGTTTATCCGATGTTGGGTTGAACGCGTTTGAATGCGCTTTCTAGATCAACTGATACAGACCCATATCTTGTCGTCCACAACCTTCGCTGCGTATGAGGCGACGCCGGAATCCCGGAACATTGCACTCGTGTTGCCCGTCGTAACGTCGTACCGCCAGCCGTGTGCCCGACAGGTGACGACCTTGCCTTCCAGCTTGCCGCTGCCGAGCGAAGAATCATCGTGCAGGCAGCCATCGCCGATCCGCATGGACCGTTCCGCTGACGTTAAAGACCGCGAGCTGCTTGTCGGCCACCGTGAAGGTGGTCCCCGTGTCGGGGGGCACCTGCTCCAGCCGTGACACTGCGAAGAATTCGCTCACTGCGGGCCTCACTCTCTTACTTACCGAATCATCGCCGGATGAGCATCACCGCCAGGGCGAAGATACCCAAGACCGAAACCAACAAAGCAACCCTCAACGCTAATCGTGAGCGCGGTATCTCGCGGCACTCCGCGGCAAGCGTGCCTGTGTCGTGCCGGTACTCGAAGGCAGCGAGCAACAATGCGACCAGCCCGATTGCTATGAGAACGAACGCAAACTCGAAAGTTTCTGCACTGTTGATCGCCATGACCCGACGGAAGTTGTATACGGCAAAGCCAAATGTGATCAACGAGGTTCCGGTTCGCACCCAGGCAAGGAGGGTCCGGTCGTAGGCCAAGCGAGTGCGGTCGTAACCAAGGATCGTCGACCGACTGACGCCCGGGGCGGTTTCTGTCATGCTCCACAGCATCCTGCTCGATCAGCCTGGCCGGGAAGGCGCACTCGCCGCACGGGCACGGTCCGCCAGTTCCTCAGCGAGAATCGGTACGCCGAGATTGCAAGCTTGTACGCCCTGAACCACACACAGCTTCAGCACCTCCATGATCTCCTCCACGGTTGCGCCAGCCTTGAGTGCAGCCCTGATGTGCCGGCGCGTGCCGGGAGCGTACATGTGTGTATAGGAGGCATCGAAAGCGATACTCAGCAACTCAGCTTCCTTCGATGAGAGGACTTTGCCGCCATAGACCGGAGCCCCGGCGGCCATGAACTCATCGGTCCAGACCGGATCCAGTTCGAAGAAGGGGTCCCACGCCGTATTCCACTGTCCCAGCGCTCGCAGCTTGTCGCTGGCGGGGGTCGCGGCGACATCCTTCGCGGCGGGTTTGATGCCCGCAGCAGCCGCCTCTTCGAGCAGAATTGGCGCGCCCAGGCTGCAGGTATGAATGGACAGGAGGGAAGCCATCTTGAGAACCATCAGAATCTCATCGCGGGTCGCGCCGGCACTCACGGCGGCGTGAATGTGGCGGCGCGTACCCTCCGGATTGAGATTGGTGCAGGCGGCGTTGAGGGCGAGGCTCACGAGCTCGACGAACTTGCGGGGCAAGGCACCGCGATTCCAGGGATTCGTGGTCATCTTCAGACACGTCGCCGCCCACGCCGGATCCCACTCGCGAAGCGTTCTGATCGCGGCCTCCCAGGGACCTGTCTCTTCCGAAGAAAGGCTCGCAGAATCCTTCACGGCTTGTTGTGTCTCAGCCATATCGTGACTCCCGCCGCACGCAGCGTTTGTGTTTCCCACGGCTCCTTGGGTGCCGCGGTCTGATACCGCGGCACCCGTTGCCTCGCTCTCAGCCCAGCCTGCGGCGCGGGCTCTTCCAACAGGGCAACTAGAGGATGCTGGTCGGACTCGCGCTCGCGGTCGCACCCTCCTTCGGGAGCCGTCCATCGGTCTCGGACGTCAAGAATCCCCTCTGCCCCTCGGCGCGGTTCGGCGGCAGTCCCAGCCTGGCGAGAGTGTCCTCGACACTGTCGTACCAGACCCCAACCTTCATGATCTTGCGGGCGTCGTCCGCGGTCGCCACCTTGCGGCCGTGCTGTTCGCTGATCTTCACCGCCCATTCGACCTGCTTCACGGTCGGCCAGCGTTTTCTCTGACTGTCCCAGATGTTGTCTTCGTTGCCCACGCGGATGTGCAGACCGAGGAGCAAACCGATGTGTTGCATGGCAATATTGCCCCGCATGCTGCCCCAGAACGTCGCGCTCGAGGTGCCGTGTGGTGTGCGGCGGACCATCTCCATCCAGTCGAACGGATTGCGGCCCATCGTCCCGCCACCATACCCACAAAGCGCCAGGTTCAAGGGACCCATGTACACGCCAGTACGGATCAATCGCTCGATGATCTCGAGCTGGTGCACGGTGCCCGGCACAAAATAGGGTTGGATCCGGTGCTGGCGCAGTCGCTTGAGGTGCTCCTCGTAGAACGCGGGAGTCGAGTCGACAACCATGCCTCTCCAGGCGGCGAGCACCTTGGGGTTGTCGAGGTGGGTGCCTTTGATATCCTGCGCCGACATCGCCATCGTCACGTCCCAGAGTGATGTTCCGGTCGTGACCGTAACGAACTCCGGCTTCGGCTCGAGCTCGGTCAGCATGTGTCGCGTGTCATAGTCGAGCCATTTCGCCTTGGCGTCATCGGTATGTGGGGCGAAGGAGATCGAGCCGCCCACCTGGATGATCAGCTTCGGCACAGCCTGCTTGACGCGCGCTAGCAGATCGCAGTACTGCTGGAAGTTACTCGAACCCTGGCCGGTCTTGGGATCGCGCACGTGGAAGTGCAGCATGGTGGCGCCGGCGTTGTAGCAATCGACGGCGGCCTGCACCTGCTCGTCCCAGCTCACGGGCAGATCCTCGACGTCTCCCGGAAGCCACTCCGGTCCGTACGGCGCCGCGGTGATGATCAGCGGCTGCATGTTCTCAGGGAACAACGAGTCTTCGGTGAAATACATTGTCTAACTCCTTGTTGTCTCGGGTGTGTGCGGCGGTCGCGTAACTGCATCGATCGCCGCGAGCAGCGCCGCCTCATCGATCGGTTTACACAGATAGCTCTTCGCACCGAGTGAGAGAGAGCGCGCGCGACCCTCGGGCGTATCGTCACCGGTGATGATGACCACCGGAACGGAGCTGCCGCGCTGCACGAGTTGGGTCTGCACATCGAACCCAGTCGTCTGCGGCATGTGTATGTCGAGCACCACGCAGTCGAGCCCCAAGTCGCCTTCCGCCCTCAGAAACTCGGTTCCCGAGGAATACGCTTCTACTTCGAAGTTCGCCGAACGCAGCAGGCGTCGCAACGCCCTCAAAACGCCGGGGTCATCGTCCACGACTGCAACACGGCGCGCCTTAGCTGACATTTCCAAGGCACGCTAGGGGAAAAAACTGATGCGGGATACTGGACCTTGGTCCAGCTGTCGGAGGAATTCGACCCGTATCGGGGTCGATCTATCTCGCAGTCCGAGCAGAATCCAGGACGAGCCCCTGCTCGTCAGGATCCAGTGAGTTGGACCCTGCGAACGTTACGCTCCGCGCGCGCCACTAGAACCGCCAACGTTGGCGCGCCCATTTTCTGCATAATATGCGAGCGATGAAACTTGATGGTTTTTTCGGTGGTACCAAGAGAAGCGGCGATTTGCTTATTGAGCTGACCGGTGAGGAGGTAATCGAGCACCTCCCGCTCACGTGGGGTCAGCGTCGCGAGCCTGTGTTCGAAATCTGTGGCCTCCCGCCGCGCCGCAAAAAGATCCGCGCACCGTTCAAGTGCGTGCCGCACCGCGGCGAGAAGCTCGTCATCGTCGATGGGTTTGGTCAGGAAGTCAGCTGCGCCGCGCTTCATGGCCTGTACGCTCGTCGGGATATCCCCATGTCCCGTGAGGAAAATGATTGGCAATACCCATCCTCGCTCAATCAACCGCTGCTGGAGTTGAAGCCCATCGAGCTCCGGCATGGCGAGGTCAAGGATAAGGCAGCCCGTGGCGTCATGATGGAATGCATCGAGGAATGCCTCAGCGGTAGCGAACATCTGCGCCTTGATTCCGGCGGAGCGCAGCAGTCGCTCGATTGCCTTCAGTACAGATGGGTCGTCATCGACCACAAACACAGTCGTCGTTTGGTCAGTCATTGCGAGTCCCCTGACAGCGACGGCAAAGCGAACCGCAATGTCGCGCCCCTGCCATCGACGCTTTCCGCCCACAGCCGCCCACAGCCGCCCACCGTGCGCCGCAACGATCGTGCGACACACGGAGAGGCCCAGCCCCATGCCGTGTTCCTTGCTCGTGACAAAGGGGTCAAAGATGCGCTCAAGGTCAGCAGCCGGAATGCCGCGTCCGGAATCGGAGACAGATACCTCGACGCCGGCACCGTCTGCGACCCGCGTACGGACGATCAGTTGATGGCTGCCCCCGTTTCCGTCCATAGCATCGCAGGCGTTCATGACGAGATTGAGCAGCACCTGCTGCAGCTGAATGCGGTCTCCCAGCAACGATGGAAGGTTGGGAGCGAGTTCGGTGCTCGCCACCACGCCTCGATTCACGAGCTCGTTGCGCGTCAGGCGCAGAACATCCGTGACGACGTTGTTGACGTCGAGCGGACCGCGCTGCACCTCCCCTTTGCGCAGCAGCGTACGGAGCCGATGGATGATCTCTCCGGATCGCTTGTCGTCATCCACGATGTCGCCGACGATCGCCCGCAATTCGATGAGATCGGGGTTCTCGCTCGCCATTAGCCGCTGCGCGGCCCGCGCATTGCTCAATATCGCCGTCAGGGGTTGATTGATTTCATGGGCGAGCGAGCCTGCCATTTCGCCCAGTGCAGCCACCCGCGACAGGTGCGTCAGCTCATCGCGTTGCTGCGCGATCTCGCGCTCGACGCGTCTTTGTTCGGTAATGTCTCCCGAAACGGCTCGCAGCAAAACCTGCCCGGATTGGTCTCGTTCGGCTTCGCCGCGCGTCCTAACCCAGCGCATTGGGCCGTCCGGTACTGGGACACGAAACTCCAGTTCGAAGCCTCCGCCGCCGCGCGCTGTCTCAGAGATAGCCTCACGTACACGCTCGCGGTCCCCGGCGTCTATCCGCGCGAGAAACGTGGCGAGCGAAAGACGCTCGTCCTGCGGAATTCCGAACAGCTCTCGACCGATCGCGTTCATCCAGAACTCATCGGTCGCGGTGTCCCAGGACCACATCGCGAGTCGAGCAGTCTGTGCGGCCAGTTCGGAGCGATGCTCGCTGTCGCGCAGATCGCGCGCCAGTTGTCCGGCGCGCAAGGTCTCTGCACCCAACTCATAGCCCATCGCCAGGGCCACTGCGAGGAAGGCAGGTGTAACCACGGTCGGCAGCCGCAGGCCTCCAAAGAAGGTCCCCAGGGCCAGTCCGACGACGCACGCGACGCACAGTAGCAGTCCTCCACCAACCAGCAGCGCGCGACGTCTGGAAACAGGGTCCCCACGGCGCCACAGAGTGACGGATGCATCCACCAGGAACGTGACGAGCAGAAGGTTGTCAATTTCGGCAACCGCCCACCATGGGTTGAGGAAGCCCACAGGCACCGAAAAACCTGCGCCGCCCAACGTCCCGACACTTAGCGCACTGATGTCCGCAAAGTTGAGGTTGACGCCAGTCGTGAAATTTAGCGCAAGCGCGAGCAGCCGGATGGTGCACACTGCGGCGGCCAGCCAGGCTCGACCGGCGGCAAAATAGTAGCGCACAAAGCCGACCGTCGACACGATGACGACCGCCAGCGGCACGTGCGCCCAACGTAGCGCGGTCGCGTAGTGTTCGGGGGTGGCCGATCGCATCATCATCAACTCGAATGCGGCGACGGCCGCGATCGAGGCGGTCAAGGCGAAGAAGAGGAGGTGTGCGTACTCCGATCTCCGGCTATGCCAGATGAATAGATGCAGCAAGCCGAGTGTCACGGATGCCGATGCCAACGCAATCCACGCTGCGTCCAGCCAATTCATAAAACATAGGGCGGGCTATTGAAAGCCCGACGCGTTTACTCGCCTGCCCCTGCGCGATGCGGCTCACAAGCTAGGGCCGCCCATCTTTGCGTTAAATCATAGCATCGTGTTAATTGATAGCAGTACGTAGTCCGCGCAACTCTCAGGCGCGCGCGAGCATGCATCTCAGCGCCGCATGAGTGCCGTGCTGCATGGCAGCATCAACCGAGCTCCGACCGCGGTTGTCACTCTCGTGGCCTGTCGTACGACACTCGTTGGCGATCGCTCTATCAACATCGCGATCTTCAGTCCGAGACGCTGGACCAAAGGCCAGTAGGCGGCGCAATGCGCGCTGCGTATGGTTCGGCCATTGCCGGATGCCTCCGGCGCGGCTGTCCACATAAAACCTTTGGGAGACGACTTATGAAACTGACGTCGATCCTGCTTATCGCAGTCTTTGCGGCCGGTACCTACGCTGATGCCCAGACGGCAGGCCAGAGTCGCCGTGAGGAGCGACACGCGAGCCCTGCCGAACAGGCGTGTAAAGCTGATATCCAAAAGCTGTGCCAGGGTCAGACGGGTCAACAGGCAGAGCAATGCCTGAAAAACAATCAATCGAATCTCAGCTCTCAATGCAAGAGCGCCCTACAGACCCCGCAAAAGTGATGCTGAAGTCCCACCGAGTCTTGGGAGGCGCACACAGTGGAAACGCAAGGAGTATTGCTGACATGAAATCGATGTCATTCGGGCTGGTGGCTGCCGTAGCGTTGGCCGGCTCAGCCCTTGCGCAAACTGCAACCCAGTCTCCCGCTGCGACGCCGCCGGCGTCGGCTCCGGCTGCCTCACCGCCCTCAGGCGGCAAGGAGCGCCTTAGTCACGACTGCAAGGAAGAAGTGAAAAAGGCGTGCGGCCGTGCGCACGGGGAGGAAATGCAGAACTGCATCAAGAGCAGTCTGGACCTCAACAAGTTTTCCGACTCATGCAGAACAGAGCTCAAACAGGCGGCAAAGCCCAGCGGCTGAGGGGGATCTTGCTTTCCCGTCGCCGGCCAAGTCTAGAGCGGCAGGTTCGACTTGCTGTGCTTGTATCACGTGCAGCATGGCTGCCCCGTGCAATGCGCGTGATCCTCGGCCGGCGATTCCTGTCGCCGGCCATTTCAGTTCGCTGGGCTGATTTACTCAACCGACATGACCACTAATCGCCGTGTGGTCGCAGGAGACTTGTTATGAAGTACTTCGCCATCCCGGTCGGTGTACTTTCCCTGGTGTTATGCGGCTGCGAATCGCAGCAACAGATGGTCGATCAGATGCAGCCTAATGCCGTGCAGGTAGCGCAGAAACGCGGTGCATTCGAGCTCGACTGCCCTGCGGCGACAGCGGAGGTCTTGAGCCAGGAAATGATGCAGACCGCCGCTCCAACGATGCGCTATGCGCCGCCCGAGCGCGCGGAGTACACGGTGGGCGTCTCAGGGTGCGGAAAGCGCGCGACTTACCTCGTCGTCTGTGCGCAAGGGGGAACGGGCTGCGTCGCGGGTGGTGCGCACAACGAGACGCACTGAGCGCCCGCGGGCACTAACGAGTCTTTCTGAGACCAGGAGCCAGCGATCATGGAGGCAACGAACATGCCGAGCCACACGGCCTCCTCCAGTTTGAAAGAGAAGGCGCTCGAAGAGTTCCGAATGTTCTGGGTCATTGCGGTCTACCTGGCGGGCATGTTGGCCGCGTTCACGTGGTATCGTAGATTCCTGCTCTCCGAATCGGGCATCAGCTACTTCCACTACTGGTCGGCCGTCATCCAAGCGCTGATCCTCGCCAAGGTGATCCTCATCGGGCAGGCATTGGGGCTTGGGCAGCGATACGAAGGTTCACAGCTCATCGTATCGGTTCTTTTCAAGGCGCTGATATTTGGAGTGTTCATAGCGATCTTTGGCGTACTCGAGCACCTGATTGAGGGACTGCTGCATCGCGACAGCTGGGATGAAATCGCGCGCGGTCTGGTGAGTGCCGGTCGAGGGGAGATCCTCGCGCGAACCGTCATGATCATCGTGACTCTCATACCGTTCTTTGCCTTTTGGGAGACCGATAGAGTCCTGGGCGACCACAAGCTATTCGCATTGTTCTTTCATAAGAGAGCCGCATGAGAGAGATGCGTGCACCGTGAAGCGCGCGCCAGCTCCGTGCGCGCCGCACTGCACATTTTTTATGGTGATCAACCAGTATCTTTCAAAACAGTTGCGCGCGGTTAGGTGCTGACCAATTTTCCGCGAAAAAGCTGAAATATCTGTCAGTCGAGAAAGGAATCGTGACATTGAGGGAGGTAGCAAGCACCAGAAAAGTCAGGTTGGCACCCGAGGCCTATCGGTCTCATAGCCAGGGCCGTAGAGGAATGAAGCGAGTTGCCATTTGTGCTTTTGCGACCTTAGCAGGTCTTTGCTTGTGCACCTTCAACCATGCCGAGGCCGCGGGTCCTCCGACATGCACCTTACATCTGACTGTGGAGTTGACCCCAGATGTACCAGACCCGAGTGCCCCTGGGTTCGTGAGCTCGCTACTCGGCAATCATGTCGGGTACCGCCTGACCCTAATACAGCAGCTCGACGATTCCACTATCGATGTGCAGCTCGACGGGCCGGGGACCATAGCGAGCTGCCAGGAGGTCGTTGAGAGCATGCGGGAGGACGGTCGCGTACAGTCGATCGACGTGCAAGAGACCTGAGAGGCAGGAGCCACGGTGCGAATTTGGATGAAATGGACAAGGAAGCGAAGCGCTTGCGGTCGGATGTCCGACGCCCAGTGGCGCGCGCCATTCCCGATCCCTGGCCCTCAAGCTAACTAAAGTCAGGTGTCGTCATTCGCACCTTGATTGATAGAGCCTTTGTCCGCACACCTCTGGGGATCGCCCTGTTTGCGGTGACCGCGATCATATTGCTATGGACCTTGTTCGCGACGCTTCGCCCACTCCCGGGGCGGGAACTCACCATGGCGACGGGCTTTCCCGGCAGCGTGTACGCGCGAACCGCCGAGCGCTATCGCCAGATCCTCGCGCGCGACGGGGTAAATTTGCGCCTCGTTCCGACAAACGGGGCGATCGACAATGTGAGGCTGCTGAAGGACCCGCACTCAGGCATCGACGTGGCGTTCGTGCAGGCAGGTACGATTGGCGAGGATGAGGCCCAGGATCTTGTCTCTCTTGGCACCGTCTTCTATGAGGAAGCATGGCTGTTTTGCCGCACGTGCGACCCACCCCTGCCACCGAGCCAGTGGGGGGGTTGGCGGATCTCGATCGGACCTGTCGGTAGTGCCAGTCGTCCACTCGCGCTGAAGCTACTGACGCTGAACGGAGCGGACGTGAGCAAGTTGCAATTGCTGACCTACCCTCCCGAGCAGGCACAGCGAGCGCTGCTTGGCAAGGAGCTGGAGGCGGCGCTGATCGTGACGGGCTGGGATTCACCGGTGGTACAGAGTCTCGCCCGTGCACCGGGGGTCAGCCTAATCGGTTTCCAGCGCGCCGACGCCTACGTCGCACTCTACCCGTTTCTCACTAAGCTGGTGCTGCCGAGAGGAGTCGCCGACCTGGCAGCGAATCGACCGCCGGAAGACACCCCACTCATAGCCTCGAAAGCCAGCCTCGCCGTCCGCGAGGACGTCCACCCGGCGCTCCAGTTCCTGCTGCTACGCGCGGCGACCGAGGTGCACTCCCGTCCGCGCATTTTCCAGCGCGCTGGCGAATTTCCGGCGGCCGAGGAGATCGACCTGCCGCTGTCGACCGAGGCGCGCCGTTTCTACCATTCCGGGCCTAATTTCCTGCAGCGCACGCTCCCGTTCTGGCTCGCGGAATTCGTCCAGCGCATGCTGATTTTGATCGTGCCGATCGTAGGCATCGTTTACCCGCTGTGGTCATTGGCTCCGAAGTTGTACTTCTGGCACAAGCGGCGCCGACTTTATCCCATGTACCGGGAGCTGAAGCTGATCGAACGCGAGTTTCGCACCGCCCCGGTGGCAGCGCGTGAAATGCTCATAACTCGGCTGGACGATCTGGAGCGACGTGCACGTGATTTGACTATGCCGGGGCTACTCAATGAGAGCGCCTTCACGCTTCGCTCCAACATTCAGACGCTGCGTGGCCGGGTGCACGCCGGGGGTGAGCAGGCAGTTCTCGACGCGGATTACGACCGGTCCCGGGTTGCGGGCTAGGGGCGGAAGGGCTGTATTGCGGGGCCGTGCAGGCAGGGAAGCGAGGGCTCCTGAGAGGCAGTCATTGAACGCAGTGGCGATAAGCGCCGTGGTCTTCGCTTGCGTATTTGGCGGAGCTCTCCTGGGATTCTGGCTGCGCACGATCTTGCCCGAGCATCACCTCACTCCCGGCTCCCAGGATCTCGTACGACTGGGAATGGGGACAATCGCGACCATGACGGCCTTGCTACTCGGGCTTCTGGTTGCCTCCGCAAAGAACTCGTACGACGCAGAGAGTCATGGACTGACGGAGATGTCCGCCAAGGTGGTTGTGCTGGATAGGATCCTGGCTCATTACGGGCCGCAAGCGCAGGAGGCCCGCGATCTCTTGAAAGTTGTTATTTCCGGCACTGTCGACCTAATCTGGAAAGAGGGTTCGCATCCTCAGTTGGACGGGTCCGGGTCACGCGGTGATCTTCTGTATGACAAGCTGGAGCAGTTGGATGCGAAAACCGACGTGCAGCGGGGGCTCCAGAGTCGCGCCCTTGGTCTTGCAACTGACATCGCTCAAACGCGCTTGTTGATGATCGAACAGGGATACAGTCCTGTTTCCATGCCCCTTCTAGCGGTGGTCGTTTTTTCACTTGCTATTACGTTCATTAGTTTTGGCCTTCACGCTCCTCCTAACGCAACAATCTTGGTGACCTTCCTGCTCGGCGCACTGTCGGTTTCGGCGGTTATGTTCCTCATCTTAGGAATGTACACGCCATTTGGAGGTCTGATCCCGGTATCTAGCGC
>Ga0335078_10003814_pt1 | contig 22419 bp, 18 predicted proteins | sample Lox_Sample_32_FD_206711 | JGI IMG/M metagenome (GOLD analysis project Ga0335078, IMG submission 206711) | Soil microbial communities from Loxahatchee National Wildlife Refuge, Florida, United States - Lox_Sample_3.2 | ecosystem: Environmental > Terrestrial > Soil > Wetlands | place: USA... | reverse complement strand
GGCGTTCCAGATTGCATCGAGAATGCACGTTTCGCAGTAACTAGCCTAATATCCAGGATCAAGCAAGGTTCTAACTGCCATGATACTCTACGATAGCTCAAGCTAGTAACATCGGCACGTGTCCTATAATTTGCTCGCTTTATCTCAGGCCGAGGAAGTATCTTGTACCCGACAACAGTCAGGGGTGAACTCCCCCGTAAGGAGCATTTGCATATGCCGAACTTTCGCTTTGGAAAACATCCGCCCAAGGTGGACTATCGCACCTTGCGCTTCAAGACCTATCTCACGTCTAAGATCGCTGCCCCTCCGCCTGCTTACGACGTTTTGGCTTCCTATCCAAAATTGAAGACCAGCCCTGCAAAATTGTTCCCCATGGATGGCAACGATACGCTGGGCGATTGCACCATTGCCGCGCTGGCGCACGCCGACACGGTATTCGGCGGGATGCTCGGCAAACCGAAAATCATGGCCCAGCAAGCCGTGGTCAAGCTGTATATGCATCTGACGGGCGGAGTTGATTCGGGCCTGAACGAATTGGATGTCCTGAACTATTGGCGGCAGAATGCTGTCGCGGGCGACCGGATCATCAACTATGTGAGTATTGATCCCAAGAACCACACCCACGTGCAGCAGGCGATCAAGATGTTTGGCGGCGTCTACCTGGGTTTTCAGGTGCAGCAAAACTGCCAGGAAGAATTCAACGCCCACCAACCCTGGACGCCCGCCCCGCTAACTAATGACGGCCATGCGGTCTACGCCGTCGCCTATGATCAGACCGGCGTAACCGTTCTGACCTGGGGGAACACCCAGCAGGGCACATGGGCCTGGTGGGATGAATGTGTTGATGAGGCCTACGCCTTGTTGCCGCCGGAAGCCAAGAAACCCGGCTTTGCTCCAGGCTTCGACTTTGCACAGCTGGAAAGCGATCTCGAAAACGTGGCGAGCGGAGCTGCCGGCTCTGAGTAACGTTCGGTGCATGACGGTCTTTGCCACTTAGCATTTAGCAGTTTGCATGTGGCCAGCCGGGAGTGTCTGCACTTTCCGCCAAGACCTGGCCGGGGAGTCAACGGAGTCTTAGGCTCATCTCGGTTGTAGGCTCGAAGCCCAGGGATTCGTACAGCGGGCGGCCGCTTTTGCTGGCGTGGAGGAACACGCCGGCGAAATGCTGCTGCCTGCACCACTCGATCATAGTGTGCATCAACCGGCGAGCGATGCCCTGGCGACGGAACTCGGGATAGACGTACATGTTGAGAATCGTGGCGCGGCGGCACTCCTGGTCGTAGGGATGGCAGGGCCACGGGCTGACGAGCACCGCGGCGCCGCCGGCAACGCGCTCACCGGCCACAGCAAACCATGCGCAAAAGGACCCATTGGCGATGGCACGCGGAAGGTATTCTGCGGTGGTGGACTCCATAGCGGAGAGCGCGTCGGCGTCCTGGTAGTCCATGGCTTCGTACATGGCGCGGCGATGACGCACAATCTCGGGAATGTCCCCGACGGTGGCTTCACGGATGGAGATCGAGAGCATAGGGGAGTTTAGCATTGCGTGCGCGCGGGCGCGCATGCGCACGCGAGGAAATACCGGGGGTCGAGTGGAGAGTCGAGACCGTGAGGCAGGGGCGGGACGCCTGCGTCTGTGTACCCCGTAAGTTTCGTGTTTACAGCAAGTTATACGATGCTGCGCACGAATTCCCGGATTGGCAGAGTCCGCCCAAGTGCGTCTCTTTCAACAAGATACATCTCTTACGTACTTATCTTTATGTATGTACAGAAACATATGTGCGCATTAATTGCATTTGCAGGCGATTTGCCGGGCTTTAGCCCGCCCGAATGTCCCGGAGGCCATCCGGCCCGAGATTTTTGTTCTACGGGCCTTTCTGTGGGATTGCGGGGCATTCCAGGAGCTGCCGGTGACCGTTTAGTGGCCGCACCGGCCTGGGTTCCTCGCCGCCGCTTGTAAGTGATTCATTCTTCGTTCTGGCCGGTCTGCCCCGAAGAATAGCTGCGGGCCTGCCTGCTTCGCCTTGAGTGCGGGATGAATCGCCCTCCCCACACGTCTCTGCATCTGTACGACATATAATCAGCTTGCGCTATGGAGTGGTCTTATCGCTACCTGCATTTCCGCTTGAAGCAAGCGGGCTGGCTGCCTTCTACGCGGCTGGCGCGCGCGGCCTGGTACCTGCTTGGCCTGGATCTGCTGCTGTTGGCACTGCAGGGTGTGTTGGACCTCTTCAAACCGTCCTACGGACAACCTCTGGGGGGATGGGTCAGCTTCCTCAGCACCGTCGTCATTGTCCTATTCCTGGCCTTGGCCTATCGCTGGTTGAAGGCAAAGCTGCTGTGGCGGCTGCGCAACCGCTTGATCGTCACCTACATGTTCATCGGAGTGATTCCGGTGGTGCTGTTGATGGCCATGGCCTTCATCACCGTTTATCTTTTCGCCGGACAGTTCGCCAACTTCGTCGTGACTTCGGAGCTGAACTCCCGCCTGCGCAGCCTGGATGCAGCCAACTCCGCGATTGCCCATGAACTGTCTACGCGGCTGGAGCGGGGAGAACCGCCTACCGCCGAGTCCCTGGAAGGGCTGAAACGGCACGACTCCTCCTGGGCAATTCGCCACGTTTGCGCCTGGCGCAATGGGAAGTTCCTTCCGATGGCGCGTGATGCCCAAGAGCAGCCGCCCTTTTCGCTGCCCGCCTCTGGAGGCCCTCATTTCAGCGCCATTACCCGCGATGGCGGGTCGCTGCATTTGCGTGCGGTCACCACCGTGGAGAGTGGCCAGCAGAAACTTGTGGTCATTTCCAGCGAGCCACTCGACCGCAATTTGATGGAAGAGCTGGCACAGGACCTGGGTGAGATCACGCTTTATGCTTCAGTCTCCGACACGAGAAATTCAATCAGTTCTGCTAATCAGCCTAGCGGGGCGGCTGGCTTGAACTCGGACAACGCAATCCAAAACACGAGCGGCGCCGGAACCGGACTGAGGCCGACGTTCCTCGCCGGTGTTCTGCCCCCTGCCACTGGCTTCTTCGATCGCGCCATCACCTTTGGCACGCCGGTCGAGGTCATGGATTGGACGGGCAAAAAGCCCAATGCTCCCGGCGTGCTGCTGCGCGTGCAAACCCGGCCCTCGGTGCTTTACGCGCGGCTGTTCGCGCTGGCGGAATTTGCCCGCGGGGTTGAGATTGTGCTGGCCTCGGTGGCCATCGTTTTCGCGGTGATTGAACTGCTGGCCCTGATTGTCGGTACCCGCCTTACGCGCACGGTCACCCGCTCGGTGGCCCAACTTTACGCCGCTACCCAGCACATTAATCGTGGCGACTTTAGCCACCGTATTCCAGTCACGGCCCATGACCAACTGGCGGCGCTTTGCGAGTCTTTCAACTCAATGGCCGCATCGCTCGAGGAGTTGATTGCTGAACAAAAAGAAAAGCAGCGCCTGGAAAACGAGCTCGTCATTGCACAGGAAGTACAAGCGCAGCTCTTTCCCCGCGAGATTTCGCAGTTGCCAACACTTGAAGTGCACGGCTTCTGTCGTCCCGCCCGAACCGTGAGCGGAGACTACTACGACTTCCTCGCGATGGGCTCAGGACGGATGATCCTGGCCGTTGGCGATGTGAGCGGGAAGGGAATTTCGGCTGCCTTGCTGATGGCCACAATTCACTCCGCGGTGCGTGCTTACAGCATGGAAGGGATTCCGATTTTGCGCGAGCCCGTAGGCGCGGGGGGAAACGGCGGGGCCCTCGTGGCGGCCGCGGCCCTGCCGGGAGTGGAAGCCTCGCCCAGCGCAATGCTGTCACTGCTCAATCATCAGTTGTTTGCCAGTACGCCAGCGGAGAAATACGCCACGCTGTTCCTGGGTTTCTACGACGGCGATGACCGCCGCTTGACTTATACCAATGGGGGACACTTGCCGCCCATCATCCTTGGTCAGGATGGCTCGCTCCGCCGGCTCGACCAGGGCGGCACGGTAGTCGGGCTCTTCGACAATATCGAATACGAAGAGAGTTCGGTCCACCTTCACCAGGGAGAAATCCTGCTTGCCTACAGCGACGGCGTAACCGAGCCGGAAAATGATTTCGGTGAATTCGGCGAGCAGCGCCTCATCGAGCTGGTACAGGAGAACCGCGAACTGCCGCTAACGCAGATCAGCGATCTGGTTACCGCCGCGGTGGATGACTGGATCGGCGCCGGCGAACAACCGGACGACATAACCGTGGTCCTGGCACGCGCCCGCTAGGCGATTATTACTTCACCTGCTTGGGAAGCACCGCCACTCGCGCCGTGACCTGCTGGCCTTTTTCCATTCCGCCGATTATGACCAAACCTTCTGAGGTAACCAGCAAGCCGCGGTGGTCCATAGTGGGGTTCGGGGTTTTCTGGTTGAGGGTTTCCCACTTCCCGCTGTGCACATTGAACGCGAAGGTCGTCGGCGAAGGCTCCGCGGGCGTTCCGTCATAGCCGATCCCGTTGTAATCGTAAGGAGTGCTGCTCCCGCCGGAAAAATAGACCCTGTTCTCGTGCTCTCCGCCTCCCGCCGCGATGCGAAAACGGGCGCTGCCAGGATGCGGGGGCAGTTTGCTCCACGTGATCTTTTCCGGATGCTTGTGGTCAATCTTTCCCATCCAGCACTCGTCCGAGGTAATGAACTTGGGCTTGGCGCCCGCAGGATTCTTATACGCCCCATCCACGTAGATGATCGTGTCGCCTACGACTGCGCCCGCGTGGCCGAATACAGGAGTACCGGCTAGGGGCGTTCCCTGCCGCCAGGTGTTGCTCTGTGCGTCGTAAACCTGCACGTTGCGCACTGCGTCATTTTTCGACCAGCCGCTGATCAAATAGACATAGCGCTCACGGTAGATGCCGATCACGGAATCATCCACTGGCACGGGGATGTCGGCAGCGCGATACCAGCGGCCAACCTCCGTCTCATAGACATTGCCGTCGGGCACCGTAGTCTCGCCGCCCTGCGCATCTACCACGTAGCCGCCAAAGAGAAATACTTGGTCGCCGGCTCCAATTGCCGATGTCCCGATGCGCCCCGCTGCACCCGGCACGGCGCGCAACTCCGTCCACTTGCCGGTTTCGGTGTCAAGCGCGGAAGCGCCATTGCTCACGGCATCCCAGGTTTTCTTGGGACCGATGCCCATAAAAGAGAACAGCATGAGCCGGCCGTGCACCTTGAGGCTGGCGACGGCGTTATTGGAAATCGGCGAGGGCAGCGGATCCAAAGGAGGAGCAGAGACGCCTAGAAGGCCGGCGCCGAGACACAACAGCGCCAAGAACACCAGAAAAGGATTTCGCAGGAATCTCACCATAAGTGGACGATGAAGAATACTACTCGCTTCGCATGCCGTCACTCGATAAAGCCGTGGCGGACGCCGTGAATGAAATCCGTGTAAGCGGGTGTCGCTCCAGCGGCGCGCATGGCGGCGGCAACCTGTCCGCGGTGGTAGATCGAATGCATGATCACGTGCAGCAGAATGTCGTCCACCCGGCTGGTGTACACGTCACCGACGGTGTTCTTGTAAGTGATGGTGCGGGCCATCCCGGCATCCCCCAGATCGGTGAGGTAGTGGTTCCACAGCCCGGGGAGTTCCCGCGCCTGAGCCGCGCATTCCTCAAGGGTGAAAGTCGGCCATACCGGAAAGCTCTGGGCCTGACGCCGCAGGCGTTCCAGCCAGAGCCGTTCTGACGAGAACAGGTGCGCCAATAATTCAACTGGGCGGGGCGATGGCGCGATACTCAACGCCTTCAACACTTCCCGATTGGCCCAGTCATCATAGGAAAACAAACGGTGGAAATCTTTCGCGTCCAAGTTGCGTTCCCCCTTAGAGCACTAGCAGCCAGACAGATTACTCCACTCCGTAGGGAAACGTCTTGAGAAAGATGGGCAAGGTGCTCTGCTGAGAACTGCGAGCTGCGAAACTGGCAATTGGTTCTCTCTCCCAAACAGCACGGTGTGGGAACGGCTCGGATCCAGGCCGAAAATGTCTCCGAGCTTTGCATGCCCAAGAAAAAAGGGGTTCCGTAGTGAGTCGCTACGGAACCCAAGGGGGTGTTCGGCCAGCTAAATTTAAGCTCTTATGTCGATGGAGGGATAAGAATTCGCCTGTGAGTTCGTTTTCGATTGGGCCGGCTGGCTTTGCTGTGCGGCCGCCGATTGAGCTGCCGGAGCGCGCTGCGCAGCTGGGGCGTTGGTCCCTGAGTTGGCGGGCAGCGCTGCAAGCGGGCTCGCCTGGCCAGTCGCTGCGGCCGGTGGCGGTATGTGCCGCGCGCCCGTGACCTGCTGGCTGGCATTTTGTGTCGTCTGACTGGCTTGCCTCTGCCGCCGCTCTTCGAGCTGCAGTTGTTGGGCTTGGGCCGCAGAGCTCTGCGGGCTTGTGGCGGAAACTGATAGTGCCATGGGTTGTGAAACTCCCTTCCGCGTCTCTGTCGTGACTAACGTCAAACGTCGTGAAAACTTTAGCGCTCCAGAATTAGAACTTCGTAATGTAGACGCGGGCGGGGACGCCCGTGTGGCAGCATATCTAAACGGGGGGGACGAAAAGCACGGACTCGGGAACAGAGAGACGGATTTCGGCGCAGTTCGCGCACGGGCGCGAACGCCCGCTGCATTACTGGCTCAGTTTTTCCATGTGCCGGAAGCCCTGAGTCCCTACAAACATCAGGAAGGTGAGGGTGCCGTTGTAGGCGATATGAATGAGCAGTCCCGCCGCCACTGACTTGGTAACCGCCCGGGTGACCGTCAGCACCAGCCCGACCAGAAATATCACCAGCACCGGCGCCCAGGCGCGGCCCAACTGCGACGCGTGGATGAGGCTGAAGGCCAGCGAAGTAATCAGCACCGCTGCTGCCGTGCCCGTTCTACGCGCCAGCACAGGATAAAGGAAACCGCGAAAAAACAGCTCTTCCATCAAAGGCGCGAAGGTCACACCGAAAATGGAAAAAAGCCACGCTTGCTGGGTGGTTTGGAAGAAGCGGTCCACCGGCAGCTCTTTGGGCATGGGAAGAAGGTGTGCGAAAAGCTGCAGTCCCAGCGATAGCGCCACCCCGGCAAGCAAATAGACCGACCAGTTTCGCGGCCAGTTCCAGCGCAGCGCGCGAAAGAATTTTTCCTGCGGGTTGTGGGCCACAACGAAGTACATAAACGCCAGCACAACCAGATAAGCCAAAAACTGTGCCAGCAGAGTTACCAGAGGGTAAGCGGCCACATCCAGGAATGGCACATGCGGATAGAACAAGCGGTGCGCCGCCAACGCGGTCGCCAGCACCAGCACAAAAACCGAGCCAATGGTGAGCACAACGATCTGCGCCACATCCCAGCCAGTCCACGGCGGATTTTCGCCAGAAACGGCCGGCGGCGCCGCGAGGGGAACCAACTGCGGATCCAAGGGCGATTGCGAGGAATCAAACTCGGGATTTGGCGTCGAGGACAAAATAGAATTCCGCAGAGTGGCTTCTTCAGAATCTACACGAAAAAACATGGCGCCAAAGGATTTTCACCACGAACACACGGAGTCACAAAGAAAAATCAGCATTTCTTTCTCGGTTTTAGTTCTGGGTTTTCTCTGTGCCTCTGTGTCTCGTAGCAAATCGTCTTGGACCGGCGCTAGGCGATCGAAGCTCTGCGCTGCGTCTTCCCGTTGCCGTTGAAATAATGGGCCAGCGCCTGCCCGGTATACGACTTTTTCACCCGCGTTAACTGTTCCGGCGTACCTTGGCCCACGATGCGGCCCCCGTCTTCGCCGCCTTCGGGCCCGAGATCAATGATCCAATCGGCATTGCGGATCACATCGAGATTGTGTTCGATGATGATGATCGAATTGCCGAGATCCGTCAGCCGGTGCAGCACAGCCAGCAACTTGCCGACATCATCGAAGTGCAGGCCGGTAGTCGGCTCATCCAGCAGGTACAGCGTCCGCCCTGTCTGCCGCTTGCTCAACTCGCGCGCCAGTTTGATGCGCTGCGCCTCGCCGCCGGAGAGCGTCACCGCCGATTGCCCCAGATGAATGTAGCCCAAGCCGACATCCACTAGAGTTTGCAGCTTCTGCTTCACCAGCGGGATGTTTTCCAGCACCGGCAGGGCGTCTGCAACCGGGCTTTCCAGAAGATCGGCAATCGAGCATCCGTTGTATTTCACCGCCAGCGTTTCCTGGTTGTAGCGCCGCCCGCCGCAAACCTCACAGACCACGTAAACATCGGGCAGGAAATTCATCTCGATGCGCCGTTGGCCTTCGCCCTGGCAGGCCTCGCAGCGTCCGCCCGCTACGTTGAAGGAGAACCTCCCGGGCTTGTAGCCGCGCTCGCGCGACTCCGGCAGCATGGCATAGAGATCGCGAATTTGCGAGAAAACGCCGGTGTAGGTGGCAGGGTTGGAGCGCGGCGTGCGCCCAATGGGCGACTGGTCAATGCGGATGACCTTATCAACTTTGTCTGCGCCAGCAATAGCTTTGTGTTCGCCCGGTTCTTCACGCGAGCGGTACAGCTTCTTCGCCAGCGCGCGATACAGGATGTCATTCACGAGTGTGGATTTTCCCGAGCCCGAAACGCCGGTCACCACCGTCATCACACCCAGGGGGAAGGTGACGTCGAGATTCTTTAAGTTGTTTTCTTTCGCCCCCAGAATGGAGATGCCAGCGCCGTTCGGCTGGCGCCGGTTGGAGCGCATTTCGATGGTTGACCGCCCCGAAATATAAGCGCCGGTCAGCGACTGCGGCACCTGCTCAATCTCTTCCGGCGTGCCATGCGCCACCAGTTCGCCGCCATGCCGGCCGGCCCCGGGGCCAAGATCAATCACGTAATCTGCGCGGCGGATAGTTTCTTCGTCGTGCTCCACCACCAGCACGGTATTGCCCAACTCGCGCAATTCTTCCAGCGCTTTCAGCAGGCGGTCGTTGTCGCGATGATGCAAGCCGATGGAAGGCTCATCCAGCACATACAAAACTCCACGCAGCTTCGAGCCGATCTGCGTAGCTAACCGAATTCGCTGGCCCTCGCCACCCGAAAGCGTGGCCGCCGAGCGGTCGAGCGAGATGTATCCCAAACCAACCGCATTTAGAAATTGCAGTCGCTCCACGATCTCGTGCACAATTCGCCCGGCAATCAAGCCCTCACGCGCCGTCAGCTTGATGCCTTTCGCCGTTTCGAGCGAGCGCGAAACCGGCAGTGCCGTGAAGTCGGCGATGGAAATCCCATTTACCTGCACGGCCAAGCTCTCCGGCCGCAGCCGCTTGCCGTGGCAGGCCGGGCATTCTGTCGCCGACATGAAATCAAGCAGCCAATCGCGATAGCCCTCCGAGGTAGATTCCTCCATCGCCTGCTTGAGATACCCGAGAATTCCGCGGAATCCAGTCTTGCTGGTTTTCCCGCTCTCGCCATACAGCAGCAGGTTTTGAATCTTCTCCGGAAATTTCTCGAATGGTGTCGCCAGATCCAAGCCATGCGCCGCCGCCGTGATCTGCAACATGCGAATCAGATTCTGCGACGCCGACCCCGGCCCCAGACCGCCCTCCAGCAAGGGTTTCGACCAATCAGTAACGACTTTCCCCGGATCAAAGTCATACTTGCTCCCCAACCCGTGGCACTCCGGGCAAGCGCCATACATGCTGTTGAACGAAAACGAGCGCGGCTCCAGCTGCGGCACATTGATGCCGCAATTCGGACACGCCAGCCGCTCCGAATAAAGCTGCTCGTCGCCGCCGACCACAGAAACCTGCACCAATCCTCCTGCCAGCTTCATCGCCAGCCCGACCGAAAGCTCCAGCCGGTGCTCAATTCCGGGCTTCACCAGCAGGCGGTCAATCACTACTTCAATCGTGTGGTTCTTGCGCTTGTCGAGCTGAATGTCATCTTCCAGACTCACCAATTCGCCATCCACTCGTGCCCGGGCGTAGCCGTGCTGCGCCAGCTTCTCCATTTCTTTCTTGAACTCGCCCTTGCGCCCACGCACGATGGGCGCCAGAATCATCACCCGATCCTCGGGCGTGAGCGCCATCACCCGCTGGACAATTTGCTCCGCCGACTGCCGCGTGATGGCTTCACCGCAGTTGGGGCAATGCGGGACGCCCACCGAGGCGAACAGCAGGCGAAGATAGTCGTAAATCTCTGTAATAGTCCCTACGGTCGAGCGCGGGCTGCGGCTGGTGGTTTTCTGTTCGATCGAGATGGAAGGGCTCAATCCGTCAATTGAATCCACATCGGGACGCTCCATTTGGTCCAGAAACTGACGGGCGTAGGCCGAAAGCGTCTCTACATAACGGCGCTGGCCTTCGGCGTAAATCGTGTCGAATGCTAGAGATGACTTGCCCGACCCGCTCAACCCCGTGATCACGGTGAGGCTGTTGCGGGGAATTTCGACGTCAATGTTCTTGAGATTGTGCTGGCGCGCCCCGCGCACCGAAATCTTGGTGATCGCCATGAAATCCTTGGAGTCGTGTCCTTCTGTCGCGATGTGTGGCCCTTCGGTAATATGGACGCGGCCACAGAAATCCTTGAAAGTGTAAAAGGACACCTCGACTCATGTATCTTAGTGGTCAATAAGGAAGGGCGTCAACGCCAGTGGTAAGCTGTTGCGCGGCGCAGTAGGCTAGGAACCTGCGGTTTGAGTGTAGAGTCTAATATTCATAAAGGCAGGATCAGTTGAGCGGCCTCATTGTTGCTTTGGTTCTTACTCTCACCGTTTCTTTGGCCACGGTCCTCGGAATCGTGACCGCTTATGCCGCGATAAACGGCATTCTCTACGCGTTTGCGCAGCATACTCGGCCTCCCAAGCCGTCGGCTCCGGTGCTGGCTGCGGGCAATTCCCCCGCCAGCGGCGATTAGAATCGGCTCTGTTTCACTCGCGGCTGCGCCAAGATTTCTATCCAGCCGCCTCCCAAGCTCGCAACCGTTCTAGGTTCAGTCTCGAACCACAACTGCAAAGCATCGTGTTGAGATTGATTCTTAGGTGCATGCGGGCCTAGACTCTCTGTCGGCGGACCGCCGTTTGGTACTGCTTCCCTATCTCTCTGAGAGTTCGGTGAGCACATGAATCGTTTCTCCCGCTTGCTTTTTGTCGTGCTTCTCGCCCCGCTTTCTGCAGTATCGGGGCAAAACACTCCCCCACCCCAATTACAACCTCGGCCTGCCGGACCGGCGAACATTGCCTCACCTCCAGCGCTAAGCGGGCCGAACCGGCAAATCGCACTCGACGTGCAGGTCACCGACAAATCCGGAGCACCCATTCGCGGCCTGCAGAAGCAGGACTTCACTGTTCTCGACGACAAGCAGCCGCGAGATATCGTCTCGTTTCAAGCCGTAGATAGCGGAACCGCTGCGGCCAGCGCGGCGCCGGTTGAAATCCTTCTAGTAGTTGACGCCGTGAACACTTCCTACCAGGCGGTCAGTTACGAGCGAGGCGAAATCAGGAAGTTTCTCCTGCGGAATGGCGGCGTGCTGGCGCAGCCCACCGCGCTCATGATCTTTTCCGACGACGGAGTGAAGGTCCAGAATGGTTCCTCTCGCGATGGAAATGCTCTGGCGGCGGAATACGACCGATACGAGACCGGGTTGCGAACCATCAATCGGTCTTCGGGTTTCTACGGCGCGTCCGAGCGCTTTTCCATGTCGCTGAAAACCGTTGGCTCGCTCGCGGCCTACGCAGGAGCGCGGCCAGGCCGAAAACTGGTGATTTGGATCAGCCCTGGGTGGCCGCTGCTCTCGGGACCGGGCATTGAAATGTCCGACAAGAGCCGGCAGCAACTTTTCCAGTCCGTTGTGGCGGCCTCGACTGAGCTCAGGCAGGCGGGCGTGACCCTCTATGACGTTGATCCACTGGGGTTAGCGGATGCAGGCGGAGTGCGGATCGAGTACTACAAGCAATTCCTGAAAGGGGTGCCCTCGTCTTCGCGGGTGCTGCCCGGCAACCTGGGCCTGCAGGTATTGGCGGTCCAGAGTGGCGGCCGCGTGATCAATTCAACCAACGATCTGGCAACCGCGATCGTAGACTGCGCCGCGGATGCCGATGCCTTTTATGTGCTCTCGTTCAACAGCAATCCGGCGGACCAGGCGAATGAATATCACTCACTCGCGGTCGTGGTCAATAAGCCTGGGACAGCAGTTCGCACGCGTACAGGTTATTATGCGCAGCCCTAAATCGTTGCGCATGACAATCAGGCGGTGCACGCCGGTCCTGCGACGCGCTACGGTCCGTAGGCCGTCATCTTTTCGCCGCTGATCTGCAGATCGAATCCGTTGGGGTCTTTGACATGAAAGCTGTTGTCGCTATCCGGTTTCGGCTTGAGGCCACGCCGTTCCAGTTCCGCCCCTACCGCGTTCTTATCCCATGCGGCAATCGTGTATGCGATGTGGTCAATGCGCGGGGGCGTAACCCCGGGCGGGGCGTTTCGCGGAATAATGAAGGTATTGCTGCCATTGAGCACCAGACAGCACTGCGTCCCGGTATCCGCAACCACTTTCAAGCCCAAGAGGCCAGCGTAAAAATCGCGGGTCCTGGCGTAGTCGGCGACTTGGTATGAAATGTGATTCACCGCCACTGTCCTGAAGCTCTTGCCTTCGTCCGCGGCGGTTGCAGACGCGCCCGCCGTTGCCGTCACTGTTGCAGCCAGCGCCAAACTCTGAATCAGCTGGCGGCGGGTCATTTTGCCCTTTTCGAAATTTTCAAGCAGCGTGGCAATGAGACCTTCCATGGCGACACCCCCTTCAGGCAGAACAGCATACTGCAACCGCCAAGACTACTGACGATAAAATCGTGATATCACTCATCGAGACCGCTAGCTCCGCCCGAGGTGTTTCATCACTTGACGGAGCAGCAGGTAAGAGCCGTACGCCGACGAAGAAAGGCCAACAACACAAAAGAGCGAAAAGAGAACCCCGGCTCCAAAAGCCTGAACCCATTTCGCTCGCTGGAAAATCAAACCTCCCAGAGCAGCCGCAATAAACACGATCCAACCAGCAACCAAAATTCGCTCGATGGGCCGAATCGGACGGTCGTCCCCCAATTCACTGCCCTTCCTCCGCCAAGTCCTCCAGTAATAGAAGAGCCGTCCAACTGTGTAAGCAGCCGCATAGACGACGGTTCCGAGAACCACCAGAACGCTCAAAATTGCAACTGCGTTGATAAGTTGTCCCGCCAATCGGCCCGGGGACAGAGAGGCGACCAAAAGAACCAAAAACGTACCCGCAAACAGTAAAGCCCAGCCGCCGAGAACAATTCTTGCGAACCAACCGCGCGGAAGGCCAATCTTCATGGGCGACATTCTACGCCCGGCACACTACTGACCTGAGGTTAAGGAGCATTTGCCGCTTCGTTGACTTGCCCATTTCGCACACGTAACATTTGCGCAAGTGATCGGCCAGACCATTTCCCACTACCGCATTGTGGAGAAACTCGGCGGTGGCGGGATGGGCGTCGTCTACAAAGCTGAGGACACGCGGCTGCGTCGTTTCGTCGCCCTGAAGTTCCTGCCGGAAGAAGTTGCCCGTGACCCACAAGCCCTCGCTCGTTTTCAGCGCGAAGCCCAAGCTGCGTCGGCGCTGAATCACCCCAATATCTGCACCATTTATGACATTGGCGAGCATGACGGCCAGGCGTTTATCGCCATGGAGTTTCTGGACGGCGTGACCTTGAAATACCAGATTGCCGGCAAACCCCTCGATACTGAGGTCCTTCTCGCTTTGGCCATTGAAATTGCCGATGCCCTCGATGCCGCGCACGCCGAACGGATCGTGCACCGTGACATCAAGCCTGCCAATATCTTCGTCACCAAGCGGGGCCACGCCAAAGTTCTCGATTTCGGCCTGGCGAAAGTTGTGGCCCCGGCCGGCTCGTCGAGCCAGATCGCCTCCGGCGACACCCTGACAGCGGCTCAAGCGCACCTGACCAGTCCGGGCTCCGCCGTTGGCACGGTTGCGTATATGTCTCCCGAGCAAGTGCGGGCGAAGGAACTCGACAGCCGGACAGACTTATTCTCCTTCGGCGCCGTGCTCTACGAAATGGCGACGGGCATGCTGCCTTTCCGCGGCGAAAGCACAGGAGTCATCTTTAAAGCCATTCTGGATTCGGCGCCCACGCCAGCGGTGCGGCTGAATCCTGACGTGCCACCTGGTCTGGAAAACATCATTGGTAAAGCCCTGGAGAAAGACCGCGAACTGCGCTATCAGAGCGCCGCCGAAATGCGGGCCGACCTGAAACGGCTGAAGCGGGAGACGGAATCACTCGCGGGGCTGTCGCACAGCGCGGCATCAGGCTCGGCAGTCACTGCGGTTGCATTGCCATCCGGCCGCGTTGGGGTTTCAGGCCCGCAATCCCTGCCCGCCGCGGCGGAAGCGAAAAGGCCGCGGTGGCTGATCTTTGCGATTGCGGTGGTGATCGTCGTAGCGGCCGGCTTTGCGGCCTGGTACCTGCTGCGCTCCCGGAGAGGGCTTCGACTCACGGATAAAGACACGGTGGTAGTCGCCGATTTCACCAACACCACTGGCGATCCAGTCTTCGACGGCGCGTTGCGGCAAGGGCTGTCATCGCAATTAGAGCAGTCTCCGTTTCTCAATTTGCTTTCCGACCAGCGCATCGCGCAGACGCTGGCTCTGATGGCCCAGCCCAAAGATTCCCGCCTCACCCAGGAGTTGGCCCGCGAGGTGTGCCAGCGGACCGCCAGCGTCGCGACCATCGAAGGATCCATCGCCAGCCTGGGCAGCCAATATGTGCTGGGGATGGAAGCGGTGAACTGCGGCAACGGTGATGTCCTGGCGGACGAACAAGTGACGGCCAATGCCAAGGAACAGGTGCTGAAGGCATTGGGCAAGGCAGCGGCCAAAATGCGCGAGAAACTGGGCGAGTCGCTTGCCTCGGTGCAAAAGTATGACGCCCCCGCGGAGAACGTAACCACCGCGTCGCTGGAAGCGCTGAAGGCTTACGGCTTGGGCTACCGGGCGCAGATCGTGAAAAACGACGCCGTGGCGGCCATTCCATTGCTCGAGCGCGCGGTGGCGCTGGATCCGAACTTCGCCATGGCGTACGCGCACCTGGGCACGAATTACACCATCGTCGGCGAAACCGCCCGCGCGCTCGAGAATACGCGCAAAGCTTACGAACTGCGCGAAAGAGTGAGCGAGCGCGAACGGTTTTATATCGTCGCGCACTATGAGGATTACGTCACTGGGGACTTGGAAGCATCGCGCAAAACCTATGAATTGTGGGCGCAGACCTATCCCCGTGACGACGTTCCGCCCAACAACCTGAGTGTCGTTTACTACAATCTCGGCGATTACCAGAAGAGCCTGGTTGCGGCCAGGGAGGCGCTAAAACTTGACCCGGGAAGTGGGAGCAGTTATGCGAATCTTGCCGGTTCGTACTTACAGGTCAATCAGCTGGATGAGGCCAGAGCCATAGCCAAAGAGGCGCAGAACCGCAATCTGGATAATCCCCTGATTCACTTCACGCTATACCTGGTTGATTTTCTCCAACACGATGCCGCAGGCATGGAGCGAGAGGCGGCGTCACTCATGGGGAAGCCCGGCTATGAAGACCTGATGCTCGGCGCCGAAGCCGACACTGCTGCTTATGCCGGAGAGTTCACCAAGGCGCGGGAATTGACCCGCCGCGCAGCCGATTCCGCCATGCGTAGCGATGAAAAGGAGACAGCGGCGACCTACCAGGCGGATGCGGCAGTACGCGAAGCGCTGGTGGGCAATCTAAGCTGGGCAAAACAAGAGGCCCAGGCTGCGCTGGCTCTCTCGACTGGCAAAGATGTTGAAGTCATGTCTGCCATTGCGCTGGGCCTGGTGGGGGACGCTGCCCAAGCCGCGCGGCTGGCCGACGTCCTGGACAAACAGTTCCCGTCGAGCACGGTCATGCAATTTAACTATCTGCCTGCGATCCACGCGGCCATTGCCCTGCGAAGTGGCAACGCCACAAAAGCAATCGAAGCGCTTGCCCCGGCCACTCCCTATGAACTCGGTACGGCTACTCAAGCTGTGGGGTTCGCGCTTTATCCTGTTTATCTGCGTGGCGAGGCTTATGTGGCGGCGCGTCAAGGGAGCGCGGCCGCAGCTGAATTCCAGAAAATTGTTGACCACTCCGGCGTGGTGGGGAATGAACCTATCGGCGCGCTGGCGCAACTCGGCCTGGGACGCTCCTTCGCGCTATCCGGGGACATGGCCAAAGCGCGTATCGCGTATCAGAATTTTCTTGGTCTCTGGAAGAACGCCGACCCGGACATTCCCATCTTGAAGCAAGCAAAGCTTGAGTATGCGAAGCTGCAATAATTGACCGGTAAATCGGGGACAGCTCACGCTCAGGGTCGTGACTGGATAACTATTCCTGCTGCGAGCTTGGTGGTCGCGGCGGGCCGCCGATGGGGGTTGCGCCCTGGATACCCTGCTGCATCTGCTGTTGCAGTTGCTGCTGCCGTTGTAGTTCCTCCAGCATCTGCTGCGGAGTCTTTACCATACCGGGCGCTCCGGGTTGTTGGTTGTCTGCGTCGGAAGACTGGGGCTCAGGCTGCATCTGGTCGGCCGGTTGCGGGGTATCATCGTCGTCGTTGTTGTCTGCATCGGCTTGCGCTTCGGGAGGTCCGTCTTCCATCGCCCGGCTGCGTCCCGCGAATGGCTGGGCCGGCCCCGCCGGCATCGGCGGCGGCTGGCCTGGCCCTGCAGTAGACGCTACCTCTGCTCCGCCCGCCGGCTTCGGACTTAATACGACGCGCGTGACTGCATTTGGATCGGTGGGCGATCCGACTATTACATAGTTAAAGCTCGATCCATCAAGCAGGGTGACCAGCACGTCGTGCGTGGCTGCAGGCCCAACGTGAAGCACAACGCGCTCGGTTGCATTGCCGGGAATCTCAATTGCCGTTCCAGTCTGCTTCTGCACCGCCCGCAGAATGTCGCCCAAGGTGGAATTTTCCGCGGTGATGGTCAACTGCCCATTCTGATACTGCACTTGGGGCGGGACGGCAGGCTTCTGCGCCAGCGTCAACGGTGGAGGCGGAGGAGCCGGCGCGGCGACCGGCTCAGGCTGCGCTGTTTTCGGGGTTTCCACGGTTACCGAGAGATGCTCTGCCGGCGATTGCCCCTGCGGCTGGGATGCGGTTTGATTGGCAGGACTCTTGAGTTCTTTCTTCCTCTCAGAGGCGAATCCCGAGACCACAACCAGTAAGCAGAGCAAACCCGAGAGAAAAGTCCCACGGAGAGCGTAACGCGAAACCAACATGAAAGGACCCCGGCGCACGGCGGCCGTTTTCAGGCCCGCCTTAACGTTGTTAAATTGTAGCACCTCTTAGGTGCGTCTAACTTCTGGCTGCCTGCTTGTCAGTCAACGCCAACCGCGACAAGCTTCGCCGCTACCTGGATGAGTTCGTAGTTCCCAAGACCCCCAGCGACAGTTCGCAAAAGAATGCCGGCCCCTAAATGGCCAAGTTGTACAATCGCAAAGCCCGGCTGTTCCGAAGTCCATTCCCATCCACAAGCAGTTTTTATACCGGCCTTGCCAAAATTACCCTCTTGGGCCCGCCGTTGGCGCTACAATGTAATTGCAAATTAAAGACTTAGCTGCGAGAAAGTTTGGCATTCCAACTGTAATGAGAATGCCGGTTCGCGGTTTTTACCCGGAATTGTAAGCGGCATTGGTATTCGGGCTGGTGTAGCGTCAGCGCCGGCCGATAGTAAATTTTCGGCGGTCTGAACAACGGGCCGTCAGGGGACGCAATCAAAATCACGCAGCACGCCCGTTTAGGCGTGCCGGAGCGGAGCCCCAAACGCTCCCCCACTCGGAGGAAGTCCAAAATGAAGAACCGTATGTTTGTAGCGCTACTCTTAACCGCCGTGCTTGCGCTTCCGGCTTTAGCGCAGACTGCCTCAACTACGCCGGACCAATCGGCTGCATCGGTTGGGGCCAGCGGCAAGCAACCTCTGCAGCCTGATACCCACGAAGGTTTCTGGGGCAAGCTGAATCCGTTCGCCCGCAAGAAGTATGTGCAACGCCAGACCGAGCCGATCCGTGACCGCGTGAATGAGCTCGATGAGTTGACCGCCGCCAACTCCCGCCAGATCAGAGACGTGGACGAGCGCGCCCAGCAGGGCATCCAGATGGCTTCGGCCAAGGCCAACGAAGCTGACCAGCACGCGATTGATGCCGGCAACAAGGCTCAGGCTGCCCAGCAGACGGCCACCGCCGCCACCGCTCGCTTGACCACGGTCGAGAATGTGGTAGGCAACATTGACCAGTACAAGGCCACCACCCAGACCGAAATCCGCTTCCGGCCCGGCCAGAGCATGCTCAGCAAGAATGCCAAGGCTGCGCTGGACGATCTGGCGACCCCGTTGAAAGACCAGCACGGCTACATCGTAGAAGTGCAGGGTTTTTCGGCTGGCCGTGGACAGACTGCCATCCAGACCTCGCAGAAAATGGCTGACTCCGTGGTTCGTTACCTTGTGTTGAACCACGATATTCCGGTGTTCCGGATCTACGTGGTCGGCATGGGCAACGCGCCGACTACCGATGAAGCCGGCAAGGCCAAGCATGTCAGCGGTGGCCGCGTAGAAGTGAGCCTGCTGAAGAACGATCTTGAGCAGCTCAGCGCCAGCACTCCGGCATCGGCGGTTCCGGCCACGCAGGCCATGCCGCAGCAGCAATAACCAAGCTAGGACGACGGGCCGAAACGCCCGGCGCCCTCCCCCAGAAAGCCTTCCGCCCAGGCGGAAGGCTTTTTTCGTGGACGGCTTTTGGAAGCGTGGCGGGGAATTTGCAATTTGAAAAATCTGTAAATTTGAGAATTTAAGCGCGCCCCAGGCGGGCTTGGTTTTCGATTCCAAATTCTCAAATTGCCAAATTACAAATGAGCGCGGGTCCGCAAGAGCCACTCCAGGCGCTAAAATCAACCGTGTCCTTCGACTTCCAGATCCAAACCACTGCGGGTTCAGCGCGGCGCGGACAGCTCACCACTCCTCACGGAACGATCGAGACGCCGGTCTTCATGCCGGTAGGCACGATGGCTTCGGTGAAAGCTGTACCCCAGGACGTTCTCGAAGAACTCGGCGCGGAAATTATTCTAGCGAACACTTACCATCTCTATCTGCGTCCGGGTGTTGAGCAGGTACGTAAGCTGGGCGGACTGCATCGCTTCATGTCGTGGCCGCGAGCAATCCTCACCGATTCCGGCGGCTTCCAGGTTTTCAGCCTCAATGATCTGCGCAAAGTAACCGACGAAGGTGTTACCTTCCGTTCGCACCTGGATGGCTCAACACATTTCTTCAGCCCCGAAAGCGCCATGGAGGCCCAGATCGGACTGGGCGCCGACGTCATCATGGCGTTCGACGAGTGCACGGAATATCCGGCGGACGCCGCCCGCACCCGCGCCTCCATGGAGCTAACCCTACGCTGGGCGGAGCGCTGCAAGACATATTTCGAGCAGCACAAGCAGGGAGTTCCCTGGAACCATGTAGGAAAACCTGACCCTGACCCAGATCGTGTGGGGACTGGGCTTCGTCCCGTCCTGGCGGGTCTGGGACCCGCCCCCACACAAGCACAGGCGACCCAGGCACTCTTCGGCATAGTGCAAGGCGGTATGGACGCCGCCCTTCGCCAAGAATCCGCGCTGCGGACGGTCGAAATCGGCTTTCCCGGCTACGCTATCGGCGGCCTCAGCGTGGGCGAACCCAGGCCACTGACCCGCGAAATCATCGAAGCCACGCTCGAACACCTTCCCGCCGACAAACCGCGGTACCTCATGGGTGTGGGCACACCCGAAGAAATCGTGGAGTACGCCAATCTCGGAGTAGACATGATGGACTGCGTCCTCCCCACCCGCGCCGCCCGCCATGGATTGCTGTTCACTTCGGAGGGTAAGGTGTCCATCAAACAGGCGCGCTATGCCGGCGACCAATCCCCACTCGATCCCAACTGCGATTGCCGGGTGTGCCGCCGCTATTCGCGGGCCTATCTGCGGCACCTATATGCCGCGAACGAAGTCCTGGCGCAGGTGCTCAACACCATCCACAACCTTAGCTTCTACCTTGACACCATGCGGGCGGTGCGTCATTCTATTTCCCTTGGGAAAAGGGCCAGTTTTCTTTTTGGGGAATAGGGACGGGCATCTCGCCGGTCCAGCGCAGCTCCGATCCCCGGCGCATACCTGAGTTGAAGGAATATCCGGCCTGAAACATCGGATCTCCCGTGGCAAATATAGAGTATGGGGCACTTGGGTGGGACACTCTGCGTGCTCGGCGTCCTCTGTGATTAAATCAACGGGAATTCGCTGCGGGGAGTGTGCGGAAGTCCCGGGGGATGCACGGCTTGAAAGCTAAGACTTCATGACCAACTATCTTTTCGCACTACAATTGGGCGGCGGCAGCATGGGATGGCTGGGCTTTGCCCCGCTGATCTTCATCTTTGCCATTTTCTATTTCCTCCTGATCATGCCGCAGCAGCGGCGGCAGAAGAAGTGGCAGCAGATGCTGAACGATCTCAAAACCGGAGACAAAGTAGTCACCAGCGGCGGCCTGCGGGGCACCATCGTCGCACTGCGCGACGATCATTTGCACCTGCGCGTTCCACCCGACAATCTGCGGGTGGAAGTGAGCCGCGCCGCGGTGACCGGGTTGATTGCCGGGGATGAGACGGTGAGCAACAAGTGAGATTTGTAATTTTGTAATCGGGTAATTTGTAATTTAAGACATTAGGCCGTAGTTTTGATTTTCAAATTACAAATTACCCGATTACAAAATTACAAATTCGAAACAATCAAAGCTTGAGTTGTAATCCATGAACAAGAACCTGGGCTGGAAGTTAATCGTCATCGCAGCTACGCTGCTGGTTTTCCTCTATGGCATTTTTGGTCTCCCCCCGAGTTGGTCGGGCAGCGGGCTGCTGCAGGCCATGACCGGCCGCATTCATCTGGGGCTCGATTTGAAGGGCGGGACGCACCTGATTCTGCAGGTGCGTGTCAACGACGCGGTGAACGGCGATTCCGACCGCGCCGTGGAGCGATTGAAAGAAGACCTCCGCACGCACAAGATCAACTACACCGAAATCACCAAGCCTGATCCGGTGAACCATGCCGACGAAGTCGTCATCAAGGGCGTGCCGCCGGCTTCGACTTCCGACCTGCGCAACATCGTGAGTGACCGCCTGCCGGAATACGATCTGAACTCCGGCGCCCAGGACACCTGGACCCTGACCATGAAGCCGCAGAATCTGGCGGACCTGAAGAACCGCGCCGTCACGCAGGCGATCGAAACCATCCGCAACCGTATTGATCAGCTCGGCGTCACCGAGCCCACTATTCAGGAGCATGGCCTCGGCCAGTACCAGATTCTGGTGCAGCTGCCCGGCGTGGATGATCCCGGCCGGGTGAAAGAGATCATGCAGTCCACCGCCATGCTGGAGATCAAGCAGGTGATGGGCGGCCCTTACAGCAGCGAGCAGGATGCACTGTCGCAGAACAACGGCCTGCTGCCCCCCGATACCATTCTGCTGAAAGGCCGCGGCGCCAGCGGGCAAAGTGATGAGTCGGGCGAGCAATACTGGATCGTAACCCGCAGCTCGGCCGTGGCCGGCACCGATCTGCGCGCCGGGGGCGCCTCCGTAGGCCGCGATTCCAATACCAATGCTCCCGACGTCAGCTTCACCCTCACCAACGAAGGCGGGCGCAAGTTTGCTGCCTTCACCGGATCGCACATCAATGACCGGCTGGCGGTAGTTCTCGACAACCGGGTGCGCGAAGTCGCCAACATTCAAGAACAAATTCACGATCAGGGACGCATCAGCGGCGGCGGCATGACCGAGCAAGCCGCCAAGGACTTGGCCCTGGTGCTGAACTCCGGCGCTCTGCCCGCGGGCATTGATTACCTGGAAGAACGCACCGTGGGGCCTTCTCTGGGGGCCGATTCCATCCGCGCCGGCATCCGCGCCGCCGTGGTCGGCATGTTGGCAGTACTCATCTTCATGCTGGTGTACTATCGCTGGGCCGGCGTCAACGCCGATGTGGCGCTCATTCTCAATCTCATCATCCTGCTCGGTTTTCTGGGTTTCACCGAGGCAACGCTCACATTGCCGGGAATCGCGGGCGTGATCCTGACGGTCGGCATGGGCGTGGATTCGAACGTGCTGATTTTCGAGCGCATCCGCGAAGAGTTGCGCAACGGCAAGACGCCTCCATCTGCGGTAGAACAGGGTTTTGGGCACGCCTGGGTCACCATCGTGGATACGCACGTTACTACGATCGTTTCCGCGTTCATCTTGTTTATTTTCGGCAGCGGCCCGGTGAAAGGATTTGCGGTCACACTGACGTTTGGTCTGGCCGCCAACCTGTTTACCGCTGTGTTTGTCTCGCGCGTGATTTTTGACTGGATATTGAGCCGCAAGCAAAGAGGCGAGGCCTTGAGCATTTAATGCAGTCGTCAGGCGTCGGTGGTTAGCTT
>Ga0335078_10003813_pt1 | contig 22419 bp, 19 predicted proteins | sample Lox_Sample_32_FD_206711 | JGI IMG/M metagenome (GOLD analysis project Ga0335078, IMG submission 206711) | Soil microbial communities from Loxahatchee National Wildlife Refuge, Florida, United States - Lox_Sample_3.2 | ecosystem: Environmental > Terrestrial > Soil > Wetlands | place: USA... | reverse complement strand
TCCGCCAGTTGCGCGCCCGGGTGGGCGACCGGCTCGTCCTGGTCGCGGCCGGGGGAATCGAGACCCCCGACGACGCCTGGGAACGCATCCAGGCCGGGGCGACGCTGCTGCAGGCATACACCGGGTTTGTCTACGGCGGGCCGATGTGGCCCCGTCACATCCACTACGGCCTTGCCCGCCGCACCCGGGAGGCGGGCTTGCCCTCGATTCAGCAAGCCGTCGGTATAAGCGGGCCGGCGACTGGGCTGTCATGAGGATTGTCAGCGCCGCCGTGTGTGTCTGACCGCTGTTCCAGGCTGGGAACAGATGGGAGTTGATGATCGTGTCCGCGCGGCTGGGAATGGAGACCGGGCTGGGAACCACACCTTCCCAAGGCCGGGAGTGACAGCCCCAAACTCATATGTCAGCCTCTTGCCTGGCCGCACAAGGCGCATTGCCTGCGGATCCGGCCGCCGCTGAGGCACCCGTGCCCGAGGAGGAATCTGAATGATCATGCCGTGCCACAGCGGCAGCGAGTGCTCGCGGGGCCTGCCCGAACGGGCAGCCTCTGAACGACGCTGCGCGTGGGCCAGCGCCGCGGGCAACATGTGTGTCAGGTCACGGGCGCCCGGGACTTTAGGGACACCTGGTGGCCATGCGAGGGTGGCGCAGGTCCGGGCAGACGTGCCGTCCTGAGCCCGGCAGGATGCCTGCGGCCATGGCACGGGTGGGCCACTTGGTAAATGGCTGCACTGGCAGGCCGGGTGCCATCGGGCTGCCTGCGGCCAAGAGGCCGCGCTTCGGAGAGTCTTGCGCGGTCGCGCGCCTGGTGGTTGCGCGAGCCGGTGCCCGCGAGAAACAGAACAGGCCAGCTGATCAGGGCGCGCGATGAGGTGGCGCAGGGTCTTCCCGGGGCAGGAAGATCAGGTGGGCCAGGTCAGGAGGTTCGTCGCCGAACTCCTCGCCGGCTATCCCGAGCGTGACGATGTCACCTTGTGCGCGAGTGAGCTGGCGACCAACGCGATCCGGCATACCGCCAGCGGTCGCGGTGGCTTCTTCGCGATCGAGCTTAGCTGGGCTGGGATGACCATAGGTCTTGCCGTCGCCGATGGCGGAGCGCCGGCCGGGCCGGTCCTGCGCCGGCGCGATCTGGACGCGCTGGGGGAGGCCGGGCGCGGCCTCGATGTTGTCGTCGGCCTGTGCGACAGGTACGGCGTCGAGGGAGATCACCGCGGCCGGGTGGTCTGGGCGCAGTTCAGCTCCGCGTCCGTAGCGGCCCCGCATGGTGCCCGGGTGCCCCTGGTTCCCCAGCCGGCCATCGAGGAGGATGCCGCCCTGCTGGCCCGGCAATACGCCGGATGGCTTACCTGGTTTGGCCCCTGGACCCGCCAATGGTGGGCGGTCCCCAGACACGACACCAGGGCCGCGCTGCTGATCACTGCGTCTTCGGCCAGAGCGCTCGCCAGCCGCCTGGACACAATCCAGGGCGACCCTCCCCGCGCCGGACCCAGGCTGCGCTTACCCCCACGGTGATCCCCTGATCCGTGCCCGGAACCCGCACTCGCAGGAGCCACAGTCGGCGGTGTCGCGCCGTCTACCAAGGAGATCAGCGCGCAGCGCGCTCGGCGGCTGCGGTCAGGGCAGTGAGCAGTTCCTGCAGGCGGGGAGCGTCGTCGATGTCGACGGGTATGCCAGGGATGGCATCAGTCAGGAGCACGACCGGACCGTCGGTCCGGCCGATCAGGGTCCATCCGTCACCGTTCGCGCGCACCAGGCGGGCCTTGCCAGGTGATGCCGTGCGCACGCGCACCGACCCGTGCGGTGGCCTGGTGGTGGCGGCCAGCGACCACGCCCCAGCCAGGGCGCGATCGACTGTCTGATGCGTCGGGTGGTCGCGGGGGATGCGCCCGCGCATATCGATCAGCCGGGCCGGGGGCGGGCTGGGATCGGTGTCGCCCATGTTATAAGCGTCCCAGCGTTCGGCCTCGATGTGGTCCTCCATGCTGCGCCCCCGCATGTCCGCCAGCTCGCCGTCGATGATGTCGGCCATGCCGCGGCGACGGCCTGGCGTGCCGCGCTGCGGCGGGCGCAAGACGCTGCCACGGGCAACAGCTGGGTCGTGGGGCTCTCCCAGGCCAGCCAGGCCGAACTCGCAGGGGACCGGCCAGCCGGGCCGGACCCTGACAACGCTGCCCTCCGGTGGCTCGTAGCCGCACTCAAGCCCCGTGTTCCAGATGGACTGGACGCTGGAGACGCCCCTCGCATCGCTGGTGACCTGGGTCCAGCGCCCGCCCTGCTCGTCTTGAGCCAGGACCAGCCCGTAACCGCGTGCCACTGGTTCCACGCCGACGGCTGCGCACGCCGCGTCAAAGCTCTCACCGAGTTCGCCGGGGAACTCGTCGGCTGTCAGCAGCAGGGCGGTCACCGTCAGGAGGCGACGGTCCTGCGAATATGGCTGCTTCGGCCGGTCCTGACCTGGCTCTGAAGGAGGAGTGGCATTGCCGGCACGACGCGCCTTCTTGTGACGGCTCATGTGCTGATCGTGACACCTTCCTGGCCGGGTGTCACGAGACTGCCTCAAGCCGGTCGCGGTGCACAGTTGATGCGAGCGAACCCGAACTAGGGGCCGACGCTGGAAGGAAGCGATCCCAACTGGCTATCCGAGCGGCCCGTCCATGTGCTAGCCGTAGGGCGGGGGTGATAGGCGATCAGCCTTCCACTCGGCTGGCCTGACCGCCGGCCAGTCCGCGGCAGCCTTGTCTAGGGCTTCGCGCAGCGCCTCTACCCGCGTGTCGAGATCCGCCCCGGGTTCCAGGGATGCCAGTGCTTTCAGCAGCGGTGGGAACACGATGGCACCGTGAGTCTTGCCGGGTCTCTTCAGGCAGCCGACGTATGCCGTGGGTGCGGCGAGGTAGCGGCCGATGACGTCGGTGAATTCGCTGGTGGCGCCCCAGCAGCAGCCGATGATCAATGCTTCTGCCGTGATGCGCCTGTCATCGCGCGCAAACACGCCGTCCAGCGGTGACCCGTCAACTCCCGGGACATCATCATCCCAGCTTGAGTGCCCATCCCAGATAATCGCCCGGACGGGTGTCAGGAGGGCTTCGCGCTGGTCAGCGAGGTCATCGAAGACGTAAAGGCGGACGCGCAGGCCGCTGTGCCGGCAACACCGGGCTGTCTCACGCAATCCGTTGACGATGCTGCGCTCGGCAGAGTTGCACAACAGGGTGGCAAGCGGCTCGGACCCGGATATCGCTGCTGTCATCATCGGCGTCCTCTGCGAGGAATGTCCGCTCTCACGATACGGCGCTCCCCGCGTACTCAGGATCATCTGCCGTTAGGCGGCGGCGCGCTCACTCGGTTGTGGCGCGGGCGGTTTCCGGGCTTTCTCATCATTCATCGCTTTCTTCGGCAGCGGTCTTGCGTTATCTGGCCTGGTCGCGGAGCAAGGTCATGCCGTTCCAGGGGCCATTGCCTGGGATGCGGCGGAAAGCATCGTGCGGGAGGTCGGATTGCCATTGGCCGGTCAGGGCAAGATCGGCAGTCAGCTGGCCGATGGCATCGGCGGCCTGGGCACCGCGGCCGTTGCCGCCCAGGGCGATGGTGAGGCGGCCGGGTTCGAGGATGTCGATGTAGGGGCGGCGGCGGGCGGTGTAGGCGTCGGCACAGCGGCGGGTGTGCCAGGCGCGGACGCGGAGGCCAGGTAGCAGCCAGGTCAGGGCCTCGCGCAGGGCGGGCAGCGGGCCGTCATCGTTGCCGTGGTCATACCAGGCGCGCACGGCGGCAGGGTCGGGCAGCCAGTGGTCGATCATCGTGTTGGCGCCGGCCTTGATATAGGTTCGCCCGTCGGGGTAGCGGATCGGCGGCAGTACGTACAGGTCCGCCAGTTGCTGGTGGTCGGTCGTGGTGTTGATGCACGGCATCGCTTTGAGTTCGGCGGCCTGCTGGTCGTCGAGTTCGGCCATGGCGTAGACCTCGGACTTGGCCCGCAGCGCCACCGGCGCCGGCAGCAGGTCTGAGCCGGCGGCGAACGCGCCGCTGGCCACGATGGCCGCCTCGGCCCGGAGTCGGCGGCCGTCGTCGAGTTCGGCTTCCATCCCTGTAGCGGACGTGTGCAGGGCACGGACGACCCCCGAAGTGATTGTGGCGCCGTGGTGTTGCGCCGACTCGAGGGCAAGAGCGATGTAACGGCGTGGGCTGAAGTACCCGGCGGCCGGCTGGTACAAGATCGTCTCGTCCGGGCCGAACCGGGCTATCGGGAAGGCAGCGCGGGCCGCGTCCGCGGCCAGGGTCCGGATATCTGCGCTCTGCCGTTCGCGGATCATGGCCGCGACGGTGAGGTAGCCGGGGCCGCCGCGGGTTGTTACGGTCAGCGCCCCGCACGGCGTAATCAGCGCCGGGTCCAGCTCGGTCATGCCGTCGTGGGCACGCCGGTTCAGCTCCGACCATATGACGTCCCGGCTGAGGTCCCCGATGATCCGCCCCTCATCGTGGTGCGCGCCGTACGCCCCTGAACCGTCTGCACGCGCCCTGGATCCGACCAATGTGACCGTGGCATGCGGCGCCAGGTGCCGGGTGATCGCCGCGCCGAACATCCCGTTGCCGACGATCAGGAAATCCACGATGGACTCATTCCCGGCCCCCGGCCCCCGGCCGGCCGCGACTGGATGCTTTGCGCTGTACAGGCAGTCACATATCCCAGAAGTAACTAGCCGGGGAGAGCTGAGAGCACGCCGACGATGGTGTCGCGGCCGAATTCCTCGACCTGTTCATCCAGTTCTCGGGCCTGAGCCGAGCCGTGGTAGTGCGGTCTGGCGAGTTCCGCGCGGACGCGGACCATGCGCTGGGAAAGGGAGGCGATCCGCTTGGCGGATGGCATGGCCAAGACCGGTGCCAGGGCGGCGGTTGCGCCGTAGAGTTGGCGTGCCCGTAGTCGCGCGGTGGCTAGCTCGATGCGGGCCAGTGCCTCCATGGTGTAGCCGTAGGTCTCGCCGGGGCGTGGTCCGGCTGCGTAGAGACTGGTAGCTGTTTCGAGTTCGGCCGCTGCGCTGTCCTCATCGCCGGGGATCTCGATCAGCGCAGAACCGGCCAGGTAGTGCCCGCTAGCGCGGGAGAGGTCAAAGTCTCCGCCGATATCGACCAGCTCGTCCCGCCACTCGCGCTCGGCGATGTCGTCCGCGTGGGCGAGTGCCTGGCGGGCGGCCTGGGCGTCGCCGAGCCGTGCGGACGCCCGGCCGTGTTTGAGATGAAGCATGGCAGCAGTCGGTCCGTCTGCCATGTAGCGCAGGCCACTTTGGGCAAGATCGCGGCATTGCCTTGGCCTGCCGGCCCAGTAGGCGATGTTGGCGAGATCGAGCCGCAGGTAGGCCATCAGCGGGTGGTGATCGATCACGGTGGCGTAGGCCCAGCCGGCCCGGACCAGTTCCTCGGCTGACTGGGGATAGCCCAGTGCATTAGCTGCGCTGGCCATCAGGCTGTTGAGACAGCCCAGCAGGAAATAAAGTTCTGCCTGGTCTCGCGGCCACAGGCGGCGGTCCAGTGCCTCATACATCCGGCTGCGGACCCGTCGCATTTCCAGGAACAGCGCAAACGGCTCACCGGTCATGTAGTCACGAGATAGCTGGACCACATCGGCGCGGAGCTGCTCCAGGGTCGTCTCGCCTATGTCGCGGCGTTCGGCCTGTTCGGCGTGGTCGCTGCCCTCATGCGCTCCCATGCGTACCTCACGTTCGATCCAGGAGCCACCCGGATCAGGCTCCTGGATCCAACGGTAGGTGACGCCCTGGGATAGGTACGCAGTGTCTGCAGCATGCACGGGCGCCAGATGGCCATCTGCGCCGGGGAGTTCGAGAACGGCACGCTGGTCCTCACCGTCGTCGGGCAGGGTGAGCGCATGCGATGGCTGAGCCGGACGAGGGGCTGACGGCACGACGGAGCGGCTGACAGCGACGGCTGGGTTGTGGCTGTAGGTGTCGAGGATGAGCAGGTCGGCCGGAGGCATGTGCTCGCGGTCAGCCAGGTCAACGAGGTCGGTAGCGGCGCAGCCGTAGACGGCGGCGAGTAAAGCCAGGAGGTACGGTGTGGGCCGGCGTCCGGACGATTCGGGACCGTTGCCGGGCCAGTTCTCGTGCTCGCACAGGTGCGCTGCGGTCATAGCTGCAATACCGCCGGGATCGAGGCCGACCTCGCCAGTGTGAGCGTTGATGCGGGCAGCGGCCTCCTTGAGGCTCCATCCATGGGCTTCGCGCCAGGCAGCACGAGGCCGGAAGTGGTAGCGGCGGGCAAGCTCGGCGGCGATCTCCCCGTGGCCAAATCCCATCGCCCGCATCTTCTCCCGCAGCGCGCGCTTTTCTGCCCGCAGGCTTGTCCTGGCGTAGGCCATCGTTCCTGCCTCCCGTTGTCGGCTGCGCGCTCATGGCGATGGGTACGAAGCAGCCACGATCAACCGTAGCCACGAGAATGCGGGCGGCAAGCCGCGTTTAGGCAGGCGGGAAATCGTCCTGCCGATGACGGGAACTGGTCAGGCTGATGAGAGGTATTGGCGCTGGTCAGCGGCAACAGTTGGGCGGGAATCACACCTTCCCAGCACCGGGAGTGACGCGCCCGCCACTGAGCCGTCAGGCTGAGAACCCGGATCGCCGTCATCCCGACGCGCCGAGTAAGGCAGGACTCATGACCACTTTGTCACCCCGCCCCGCCAGCCTGCCCGTTCTCCCCGTGCCCGGGGTGCCGGCCCGGCAGCAGCGCGCCCAGGGCAGCGGCGACGTTGCGTTCACCACGGGCCATCACTTCACGCTCGACAGCCAGGCTGACCCCAGGGCCCTCGGAGAGGCAGCCACTGTCCCGCTGTCGGTGATCGTGCAGGTCACCAAGCGGTGTGACTTCAACTGCGGGTTCTGCTCGGAGACGTTGCAAATGGCCGACCCAGCGCTGGACCAGCTCGACACGATCCGCGCGAACCTGGCCGGGGTGCAGCGGGTGTTCCTGTCCGGCGGGGAGCCGCTGCTGCGCCGGGACCTGCCCGAGATCGTGGACATGTACTCCGGTTTCATCATCGGGCTGCCGACCAACGCGACCCGCGGCCTGGTCATGGCGTCCCGGCTTGCCGGGAAGGTGGCCTTCGTCAACATCGGCTTCGATGGGCCGCGGGCGACGTTCTCGCGGGTCCGCGGCGACTACGACAAGGCCATGACGGGAGTGCGGGCGTTCTTGGAGGCCGGGCTGCCGATCTCGCTGTCGGCGGTCGTGCTGCGGTCCACGGTGCATGCGCTGCCGTACCTGTACCAGATCGCCGATGTGCTGGACGCGGGCAAGCTGAAGCTGATCTTGCCGCTGCGCAAGGGCAATGCGCTGGGCCTGCCGGAGCGGGAGTTCATCACGGTGGGGGAGGCACAGGATTCCTTCGAGCGGCTGACCGACTTGCGGGTCACGCATGACTGGCGGCCGGCGGTGCGGATGACCCCGTGGACGGCCGAGACCGAGGGGCACATGATCGTGGTCGAGCCGAACGGTAACGCGCAGGCGTGGCCGGTCTATGATCAGCCGGACCTGTTCCTCAAACTGGGGAACCTGCTGGAGGAGCCGGTCACCGCGATCTGGGACCGCTACCCGTACAAGGCAAGCCACTATGCCAAATACCTCGGCCGCAGCATTTACACCGCCACCCGCAGCGCCCCGTAATGCGCACCTACACCAACATGACCTGGCCCGATGACCCCTACCGGACCGGGCAGCAGCTCTACCGCAGGCCAGTCCCGAGGCTGGCGGCATTCGCTGCTGAGCGGACAGTCGCGGGTGGCCGTCCCGCATCGGCGGCGGTCGCCATCGTTTACCTGCCGCTGCACCGTAGCCAGGCGATCAGCGTTACGGAGCGGACGCTGACGTTCGGGTTCCGCGCGGCGAGTATCGACGACGCGGCGGAGGCACCTGGCCTGGCCGCGGTAGCCGACCTGGACCTGATGCAGGCCCGCCGCCATGCGGCCGTCCTGGCCGGGCACCTGCTCGCCGGTGACCTGGCCGCCCTGCGGCAGGCAGGCGACGCGGCGACGCTACGGGGACTGGCGGCCGTCGAGCGCGAATGGGCGGCCCGCGGTAAGGCGACGGGCCGGGCGGCGACGTTCGACTGCGGGCTCGACCTGCTCGGCGGCCCGCCGCTGGAGCGGGCCTGCCAGCAGGCAGGGATCGCTGTCAGCCCTACCGGCTCGTGGCCCGTCGGGGACTGGCCAGCCGGCCGCCAGGCTGCGGCGCTGACGGTGGAGCGGGCGCTGCTGATCGCGCTGGTCTGCGCCCGGCACCAGGGCCGTTATGACTGGACAGGAACGCTGCGCATCGGGCAGGTCATGGCCGCCGCCACATGGGACTGCCTGCCGTGGCCTGGGGCGGCTACCCCAGCCGCGCCAGCCCCCAGGACGCGGCAGACGGCCGCGCCGGCGCGGCATCGTCAGCATCCTGCGGGAACCTGAAGTGATCATCAGTAGCAATCTTGCCGGCTCCGGCCCGGTGCCCCGGTGCCCGCCCGGGACATGCCTGGCGGCGGCTATCGACGTGGAGTGGTCCAAGAACTACCGGATCCGGGGCGGCAACGTGCCGTTCTGCTACTCGGTGGTCTGGCTGCCCGTGCCCGCCAGCGGCGCCAGCACTGGCCTGGATACGACCCGGTTCTGGTACACCTCCGCCTACGTGGAGGACGCCAGCCAGTGCCCGGATCTGGTCGCCGGAGCGGACACGGCGCTGGCGTGCCTGATGGGGAACGCCAGCGTGATCGCCGGTCACCAGCTGTGCAGCGACCTGGCCGTCCTGGCCGCAGCCGCCGCCGAGGCGCGGCCACCAGCGGTCGCCGCCGCAGCCGCCGCGTGGCGGCGGCGACAGGAAGCCTCCGGCCAGCCGCGCTTCCTCGACACCCGCTATGACGCCGGGCACATCCTGGCCTGCCAGTCCCGCAGGCTGGTCGACGTCTGCGCCGACCTGCGGCTCGATGTGACCCAGCCGGAACTGCGCGGCATCTCCATGACCGCGCTGCACAGCCGCTGGCTCGAACTTGGCGATATCACGGCGCGGGAGAAGATCACCGTGCTGAACCTGCGGCACTCGCTGTCCACCGCAATGATCGCCTCCCGCGCCGCCGGGCTGGCGCACTGGCGGCCGGGCCTCAACGTCAACCGGCTTCTGGCCCGCGAGCTGGGCGACGCGTTCGGCTGGCTGGCGCATCCTGTGTTCACCGCGCTGCTGGGGGAGTCCAATGCTGCGTGATTGCGTCGTGCTCGCTATCGAGGGCACCCACGCCTCGGGCAAGACCACCTTGACCCACGCGCTGGCCGCCTACTACCGCGAGCGCGGCATCCACGTCGCCACCGTCGAGGAACCCGCCCGGCACAGCCCGTTCATTGAGGAGATCGTCGTCCACGGCAAAGGCGAGTTCGACCTGGAGACCGAGGTCGACCTATTCGCCGCCCAACTGTCGACGCAGCTCCGCACGGCCCGCCAACACACCATGATCATCGCCGACAAGACCATCGCCAACGTGATGGCCTACGCCTGGCTGGTGCTGCAAACCCCGCCGGGCAGCCGCGAGGCGGCCGTGCTGGACGCGATGAAAGCATTCTGCGAAGCCTGGGCTCCCACCTACGACGCGGTGTTCTACTGTTGCGACCGGTTCGCCCAGCACCAGGCCGGCGACCCGTACCGGTCCAAAGTCCTGGACCTGCAGTCAGCCGCCGACCGGGTCGTCCGCTCGACGTGCGCCACCGTCGGGCAGCGCGTCATCGACATCCCGCCCAACATGACCACCGCCGAGCGCGTCAGATGGATCGCCGCCCGCGTCACCAAGCTCGGCATCACCAAGGACGCCCAGGCTGCCTCATGAGTCCCACTGAGGCTGATCGTCCACGTTCCTGATAACGACGCCCCGGGATCATTAAAGTTCGCTGGAAGTAGCTTGCTGCGCGCCTGCCTTCTTGGCCCGTTCGACGATGCGGTCCCGGGCGTCGGAAGGCGCGGTGATCTTGACTGTCATCTGGATGTGTGCGGCATCGCCGTCAACGGCCTCACCGAGTGCGGAGAGCAGCATCCGTACCGCGTATCCGCGTTCTTCGTCTGTAAGGCTGGTGTTAAGCGTGACCGAAACTAGGTAATCGGGCTCTTCGGATCCGGTTCCTGGGCCGGGCGTGGTTTCAGCGAATAGCATTACTACCGAGCCGACCGGAGCGAGTTCGCCGCCCTCGGGCTGCTGTGCGGTGATTGTGCCGGTAGCAGCCCCGTCTGCGGTGAAACCAGATGTGCCGAGCACAGAGCGGGCCTGATCGGCGGATCTGCCGATTACGTTCGGTACGGCCGCGTCTTCGACCTGGGCTGGACCGGGTTTGGCGAGGCGGAGACCGGCGGAGGACATGTTGATGTCGGCAGGCGTTTCGGCAGTGCGCGGATTGCCGACATGGTCAACCAGGACCAGATCGCCGTTTCGGATGGCCGAGTAGATGGCTCGGCGAAGGTCTTCTTCACCATCGGGCAGCAATGGCAGGCGTGGGGTATTCCAGAATGAATCGCGGATCTCTGACAGCGGTCGGCCGTAGTCGCTGTCACGGAGGTTGTGGAGCAGCGCCTGGGCGTCAAACTCGCTGCGGGCGAATGCTTTGTCGGCGTCGCACAGCGCAGCCCAGACAGTGTCGCCGTTCAGGCTTGACTGGCCCTTCTTATCGAACCTGATCGCCTTGTCGGCGCGGTTCCCCTGGGGGTCCTCGCCTAGATAGATGACGTGCTGGTAGGCGTCGCGGATGGCCTCTTCGAGCCGTTTGCGCGCCTCGGTGAGATCCTCGCGGGCCTTGCGCGCGAGGTCTTCATCGGTCCTGACCGCGTCGATGTCGGCAACGCGCTTGCGAGCGAGGTATTCGACGGTGAGTTTCCGGGCGTTGGCGCGGCGCTGCGTGTTAACGACGGCGAATACCGCCGAGGATGGCCAACCGACGGCCAGGCGGTCATCGCCGAGCCCCAACGCGGCACGGATGGCGGCGCGAGTCTCCTCGTCGATCCCGTTGAGCAGCGAGAACCGCCGGGGGTCGAGCACGACCAGGCGGTTCTTGCGTGCGTCGTCAATTCCGGCTGCTTCAAGCACATCGCGCAACGATCGCGGGTCGCTTTCGCTGCCGGCGTCGACAGGGATGATGACATTGAACGGGCCGGTCTTGGCGAGGTCCCATGCCATGTCCGCGAGTTGCTTGTCGCGCTCCTGGTCGCCGATGGCGTTTCGCTGTGCTCGGACCAGCATGTTGAGCGTCTGGCGCGTGGACAGAAACAGCCTGAGCGGCTGTCCGCCGCGTCCAGGAATCTCCTCCAGCGCGGCGAGGCCGTCATCAGGACTGCGCAGCTCAGTCACCACGACGTCGGCATCTCCTTCACCGAACGAGGTGTCGGGAATGAATGCCGCTGCTTTCAGTTCAGCTTCGGTGGCCCCCTGCCGGCCCTGGGGCCGCTGCCCGATGGAGTAGACGAACAGTGCCGTGGCGGCCCGCTCCGCAGCGCGGGGGTTGGAGCTGAGGTACGCGTGCCCGGTCCGCTTCAGGTCAAACTGGCGGGCCGTGCCACGCTGGTCGTCATCTGCGACGACCTCGGTTGATGCGATCTCGCGATAGCTCGCGGTGGTCCGCTGATCAGGCACGAGCCCTGAGTTCAGGAGGCCGTCGCGGACGTCCCGGGCCGACAGCGGCAGGTCACCGACCCCTATCAGCCCAGGGACCCATTCACCACGCGCAGCTCGGCGCTGCTGGGCGAACACGGTTGCCGCGAATATCTGGATGGTCGATCGCACACGCTGGAAGCCAGTCGACAGGCTCCACTCGTTTTCGGCTAGGTTGATGAGCGATGGGTGAAATGGATACGAGCGTGCGACTTTTGCCGCGAATTCGGTGTCATTTGCCAGGCCGGCCCTCGATAGGACCCGTCTCCAGTCGCCGTCCACGTGATCGAGCCACTGCCTGGCAGTTGCGGAGAGCACCTCGGCAGGCGGGGGCTTCTCGAACAGGCGCCGCCTGATGATCTCGGCGAAGTCATTCGCCGTTGTGACTGTCGCGGTCCGGGCATTACGGACCAGGAGATCCTCCAGCTCTGCTCTGCACCGCTCGCCGAGATCGTTGAGGACGATGCTCTCCTTGTCGGAGGCGATCATGACCAGCACCATCGCGCAGTTGGGGACGTCGTTCACCGTGTCGAGCAGCGCACGAAGAAACGCCATGTCTTGTACGACGAGATCGGTCTGTTCGGCGGCCGCGGCTTTACGGATATAGTCCATCACCTCATCGACCAGGATCAGCACCGGGCGGCCTACTACGTCGATGGCCTCGGCAAGACGGGACTTGTTCGCCGCGTCGCCGCGGTACTCGCTCCAGAGCTTCGGAGTACCATCGAACAGCCGCCACAAGAACCGCTCGCCGAGCGTGTCAGCCGGCCCGTCGATATCCTTGTCTCCCTTGCCAGGCGTCATGTTGTCACAAGACAGCACCACCACCCGCGGCCTGTTCAGGTCCGCGGCGACGTTTCCCTTCCCCGCGATCTTTTCCGCCGAGGCCATCACGGCCTGGCCCACTTCGGTCCCGATGAAAGCAGTGGTGTTAGCCGCCAGGTGGTACATGCCGATCAGGCCGTGGCTCTTGCCGCCTCCCATGCCCTGGTCGAGCCGCCACAGCGCGCGGACCGCCTCGTAGGTGTCTTGTGCGCCGAGCCGTACGGCGATCTGGGCCATGAGCTCTATAAGGCTCGCAGAGGGGAACGTGATGTCGGCGTAGTAGCGAGCGTCCGCGTACGCGACCGTGCGGCCGGCGACCTGGACACTGCCAGTAACTTTACGCTGGGCCTTGAGTAGCGAGCGTCCGCGTACGCGACCGTGCGGCCGGCGACGCCGTGCACCGCGTTGAACAGCGACATCTGCACGTCCTCGATCGCCCCCGACGCGGAGGCGATCTCATCCCGCAGCCGGATTGTTTCCCACCACGGCGTTGGTCGTGCCATTTAGGGCTCCTCCTCGAATAGATGCCCTTGTGCCGCCTCCGCCGCCCGGCGCGAATCTTGCCTTTGCCTGGCGGCTTCGACGTTCCGGGTGCCTGTCGTGATCGCGTTCCGGTTCCGGACCAGCCAGGTCCAGGTTTCACTATCGGAGTCGGCTTCGGGCAAGGATCGGGCGAGCCCTCCGACCGCGGCCCACAGGTACGGGTCGTCGGACCGGCCTGAACTGACGAGGACCTCGGCGGCGGACGTTACGCTTCTCCCGGCGGCGGCAAGGGCGAACGCAACATCGATGACTGGCGTCGTGGATTCGACGCTTACCGCGGCCTCTTTCCCGTAGGCGAGCCGCACGCCCTTCTTGACGGTCTTGAGAATGCGGCGCGTGTCGTCTTCGGTCAGGTCCGATGCGAGCCGATGCCAGCGGGCCTCCGAAGCTGGCATCACTGTGCGGCCGTTCGCCCGCGCCCAGAACAGGGCGAACCGGGTACGGGCATCGAACGTTCCGAGTGGCAGAGAGTCGACCCGGATGTCTGCGGCCTCTTCTACTGCCCGGCGGGCCAGCGGCAGGTACCGTCCGAGGTCCACGGGTTCACCGCGCTTGTCGCGGATCACCGAGTAGCGTCCGACGACCTCCATCGCGGGGCCCGCGGACGCCATCAGCTGGTCAGACAAGGCAAGCCCGGCGGCGTCCCAGAGGGGAAGCCGCTCCGCGATCTGTTGGCGAACTTCGGCGTCGACTTCGTTCACCCGTCCTTCGCCGCGCTCGGGCGGGGCTGGACGGCATGCGAGAGTCAGGGTTGTGACGATGTTGGCCGAGCCGACGGAGCCGCCTTTCTCGGTACGCGCGGGCCACGAGCCGGTGAGGACGAGACCGGCGCTCGTGATCGCGGTGAGCAGTCGGTGCCAGACGTCGGGGTCGCCGTGGCCGAACACGATCGTGACGACGCCATCGTCGTGGACCGCTTTACGGGCGGCGGCGAACGCCTGCGCGAGGCTGGAGTCGTAGAACGCCGGCGTACGGTGGTCGTTGCACGACGTTCCGCCCTTCTTGACGATGATCTCTTCTGCCTTGTCCTGAAGCCCGTCTGGGCGTCCGGTGATCGGCAGCGCCGGATACGTGGAAGCAAGAGCCCGCTTCAGCCATACGAAGAACAGATCTGACGCGTCCGTGTAATCGATCATGTCGTCGTATGGCGGGTCAGTAATGACCGCGTCGACCGAGGCCGACGGCAGCGGGAGCGACAACGCCGATCCTTGCTGGATGAGGGCGGGCCGTCCGGGCGGCCTGGTCATCTGGGTCCTGAGAGTGGCGAGCGTCCGTTCGCAGATCGAGCGCCATCCTCCTGCCGCGCTGGTCAGGCCTGATTCGAAGTAGTCGTAGGAGAAAGCGATGCTGGATTCGCTGTGCCCGAAGATGTCATGGACACCTGTCGGCCGGCCGTCGGCATAGATCTGCAGGGCTGCTCCGCGGGTGGAGCGCCGCATCTTGCGGACCAGGGCAGAACCCGCGTAGCCGCACAGCGCAGCTGCGTAGTCAGGGCTGATGCCCGCTGCGAGCAACTCGCTGCCGAGTTCGTTGATCGTCCGCGCGAGCCGGACGAATCCGAGAGTCTGGCGGTCGTTGCACAGGTCTCCGTAGGTCACCGCGCCGAATAGGGAGGGCTGGATGGTCCAGGTATTGCCGGGTGGAATGGGCTCGTTGGGGCGAGCAGGCATTCCCGGCCCGAAATCGGGCTCGGCGGCGAGTGCCGCCCGTGCCTTGTCAACGGCATCAAGGTCGGCGGCATTGGGAGGCCGGAACGACTTGCCGATCTCCGGGTCCAGGTCGGCCACCAGGAGCATGACATCTTGCCCCAGCCGCGCCGCCCCGGCGAGTCTTTCCAGGATCTCTTTGGGTTGGACCTGGCCGCAGAACGGGCATACACCGTGGCGTCCTTTAGAGGAGTGCCGGGACTGACCTGGCGGCAGGACGCGCGTGGGCTGCCCGCTCGGCAGCCCGGATTCGACCTCTGCCCAGAAGCGCCCGGTTGCCTTGTCTGTTTCCAGCCGGTAACTCTGGCCCGGGTAACCGGACTTCGGCACCGGTGACTGGAGCATGAGCGATCCGATCAGCGGATACCGGTTACCGCACTCCTGGCAGGGAAGGGTGACGGCCCACAGGTAACCCCACGGGCGGCGGCCGTCGTGAGCAGGGTAGAACTCGTCCATGGAACGCGCGTAACGGTCGCCAACCAGGTCGAGGACGAACTCGACGTCTTTCAGTAGCCGTGCGCGGCCGTCGAGGAGCCGCCCGTGAGAGATGTCGCTGTATCCGGGGAACGGGAGATCGGGCTCAGCGCGCCAGTCCCGCATGGGGTAGTCGGCGAGGAGTTGTCCCGCTATGGTCGCCACCGGTGAGTAGTCGATACCCCATGCCTTCACGCCGAGCCGCGCTGCCTCCAGCGGGATCATTGCCCGCCCCGAGAAAGGATCAAGAATGGAGGCACCTTTCGGGTAGAGCCTCCTCAGCTCCGCGACCAGATCGTCATGCGCCGCGTCACGTCCCGCGAAAGCCTGGCGGACAAGTTCCTGAAGCCGCCTCTGCTCACCGGCTTTCTCGGGCCACGGCAGCAGGCTGGTGAGGACGGCGGCCTTCGCCTGGGACATGGGACGCTTAGCGAACCAGGTAAACAAGTTGGCCTCGGTGTTGCCGCTTCCCCAGCCTCCTTCGCTGTTCTCGGAGACTTCCTGGCACGGGAACCAGCGTTCGATCATGCGGGTCATGCGGTTTGCGCCTCCTTGGCGGCCTTGAGCTCGCTGCCCGCGATGTGAAGCACTGGCACGTCCTTAGCGGCGTCGGCGAACACCGATGCGGGATTCCGGTAAGCGGCGTAGAGCGTTCCGGTACCGTCGTGGCATTGATCCGTTACGTACAGCCAGTAGTCGTCGCCGAGGATCGCCGCTTTGGCAAGTTCGTTGCCGGTAATGCTCACACCAGAGCTTGCCGCCGAGCGCCAGACTCCTTTGACCTCAACGCACCGCTGGAGCCGGCCCTTGCGGGCTTCAAGATCATAGCCGGGCCCGGGCCGCTCGCTGTGGCGGTCGGCGACAGCCCAGCCATCGCGGCGCAGCAGCGCCGTGACGTGCGTCATCGCGATCGTCTCGGAGTCCTTCTCGGTCGGGTCCTGGGGAATGCCGGTTCCTACGACGTGGGCCCAGCCGACGCGGCGGATCTCTCCGATCTCGATTGCGGCAGCCGCGCGCAGGACGGCGAGGCGGTCTTCTACGGCCCGCTGGAGCCGCTGCTGGGTCGCGAGGCGGATGGAACGGTCACGGATATCGTCGGTCAGGTCGCCTGGGAGCCGTTCGAGTTGCCGGCCCGCCGATGCCAGCCACGCGTCAAGGGCGTTGCGGCGTCTCGCGCCATCGTCCGTGGCGGCGGTGCCCGCCGCGGTCGCGGCATCGGCGGCGTGAGCCGGATGGAATGCCCGCGGGGGGCGGTCTGTGGCGCGAAGATTTGACAGGAGTTCCCAGTTGACCGGCTTGGCACCGACGTCGTCGACACGCACCAGGTACGACCAGGTCGTCTCGCGCCTGCCTCCGCCCTCGGTGACCTTCGTCTCAAAGCACACGAGGTCGTAATCGGTCACTGAGGTGGGGTCTTCTATGGTCCCGCCGCGCCACAGGGCCGGGCGAAGGTGGTCGGCGGCCGCTTTGACGAGCGACTGGAACGGCGGATCGGCTGGCCCCAGGCTCACCGCGCGGGCGGCGGCTGAGCGCCCGCTCCTTATCGCCTCGCGTATTGCTGTGCCACTCGTGGCGACGAGTGCGCGGCTGCCGGGCGGAGTGCTGAAGTCGGCGGGCAGTCGGCTGAGCGACGCCGCGGAGACGAGCCAGAGTCCTTCGTCGGCCAGCGCAGAGGGCTCGGCGTGCACAAGGTCGGCTTCTGCCAGCCTGCTCAGGAACCGTTCGACGACATGCGGGTTGATGCGTTCGAGCCGTTCGGCGTGTAGGGCCTCCGCGGCTGCGATGACGTCGCTGTCACCAAAGTGGGCCGCAAGCTCGTCTTCTTGCCGCCGGGCGAGCTGGTGCGCCATCCGGAACCGCTCCGAAGTAATGGCCCGGATAGCACGCGCCGCAGGTGCCCGGTCGTGTGTCTCAGGACTGTAGGCACGGGCGAGAAGGTCTTCGAGGCTACCGAGCCGCTCTTGTTCGAACACGATCTCGCCGACGAGCGACAGTGAGTCGAACATCTTGCCGCCGAGCTCATTGGCGGCGGTGATGAGGTTCTCTAGCAACTGGGCATGCGCGTCGCCCTCGCGGGTGCCGAGTGCAATGAGATTGTAGAGTTCGACGTTTTCGGTCTGCCCGACACGGTGGATACGGCCCATGCGCTGTTCGAGCCGTACCAGCGACCACGGGATGTCCCAGTTGACCAGAACGTGCGCGCTCTGCAGGTCAATGCCTTCATTGCCGGCGTCGGTTGACACGATTACCTGGAACTCGCGGGCCTCAAACCGGGCACGTATGTCGTCCCGGACGGGATGAGTGTCGCGTCCGGAGTACCGCTCGGCGGTGAACCCCCAGTCGCGGAACCGCCGGACAAGCCAGTCCGCCGTGTCGGCGAACTCGGTGAACACCACCAGCTGAATATCGCCGCCCGGCTGGATCCCGTTCGGCCGGAGGCACTCATTTACCAGGCGGGGCCACTTGGAGACCTGCATGTTGCCGTCGCGCAGCGTGGCGTCGATGCGGTCGAGCAGCTCGCCGATCGCCTTCTTTTCCTCGCGGGCAGACTCTGACTCTTCGTGGGTGACCCAGGCGAGATCCCGCTCCGACTCGTCCTCCCAGTCGCGGTCCGCGTCGTGAGCCGCGTCGGCCGGGTTCTGGGTGCCCATCTTCTCGCGGCGCCGCCGGAGTGTCTCGGCAAGGGCGTATAGGGACGAAGCTGCGCGCTTGCCGTACACCATCTGACCGAGCCCCACCGCGATCCGGGGAAAATACCGGGCTACCAGGTCGAGCGCCTCGTTGTAGAAGGTCTGCTCGTCCACATTCAGCGGCACGTTTATGTTGCGGGCGTGGCGGGGTTTAAACAGCGGAGACCGGCCATCGTAGTCGACCAGCTCTTCCTTCATGCGGCGAAGGAAATGCAATGGACCTGGTTTGAGCGCATGCTGGGGCTGGTCAGCGTCGACCCGCTCGACTTCAGGGAACACCGCCGGGTCGACAAGGTGCATGAGCGAGCGGAACAGCCATTCGTTCCCGCGGTGCGGGGTAGCGGTCATGAACAGCGCCCTGGGTGTGTCTCGCGAGATCATCTGCCCGACCCGGTGATACTCAACAGCGGTGGGGGTGAGCCGGTGCGCCTCATCGAACACGACCGCATCCCAGCCGGCACGGTCTGGCCGGATCGCTTCCCGCACGGCATGGTTGACTGCCGATAGTTCCAGCGAGGTGACCCAGACATCATGCTGTGCGGCCAGCCCGCCCTCGCGGACGGTGCTCGCCGTGATCTGGCGGAGCTGTCCGCCGAAGAACCGTTCCCAGTCAGCGATCCACTTCGAGATCAGGTGCGCGGGACACACAATGAGGGCACGCTGGATGAACCCCAGCCGCTGCGCCTCACGGATCCACAGGCCCGCCATGACCGTCTTGCCGGTACCCGGCTCGTCGGCCAGCAGGAACCGGAGCAAAGGCTGCGGCAGCATCGACCCATAGACGGCCCGTGATTGGTGCGCGTACGGCACCAGCGGCATCGACGCCAGCGCCGCGGCCGACGCGTTCTGCGTGGCCGCCCGCATCCACTGCGTCCACAGTCCCGCCAGCACGGCAGCGGACTCAGCGCCGCCGTCTTCGCTCAGCTGCTCGACCCCGGCCGGATCCGACACCTTGTGCTCGGTCAGCGTGCCATCATCGCGGGCGACGAACAGATGCCACCCGCCATCGAACGGCACCGCTCCGCGCACGGTCACCCACTCAGACGAGCCGGGCAGTCGCACGCGCGTTCCGGTGTCGAAGAGGGTCAACGGTTCTCCTAGCAGCCCGATGCCGGGCCGGATTGGTTTGCTTCGTTCCAGGCTAGGGCTTACCGGCGCCACCGGTCAGCGAACAACGCCGGGCAACTCGTCCCGGTCTGTCGATATCGGCGCGGGATAATACCGCAGGCGTCCGACCCTCACCTGAATGAAATCTAGTCCCCTACATCCACATGAGACGCCATCGCAGAGGAGGGCGCCAGTGCATGGCTGCCGACATCGTCACCGACGGCGACACCAGCCACGCTGCATGCCCTCATGACCACTCGTTCGCTGGCGACGAGGCGCGTACCAGCCACCTCGAAGTGCCGCTCGGCAAGAGCCAGTCCGCCATCTCCGACCACACCCGGGTGCTGACCCAGACTGGGCTGACCGCGGGGCGATCAGCAGGGCAAGTGGACCTGGTAGCGCGTCGTGTCCGGCCCGCCTCGCCGCCGTCCGGCAGGTGCCCAGCGGCACGTAGGAGACCCCAGCGCGTCTTCGGGCAGGTCACAATGCTTCGGTGGCGGAGAACAAGCTGCGGTCCTGACTCGGGCGGGCAGCGCCAGCGCAGGAACGAGCAGTATCGGCGGGATGTGGACGCGCAGCATCTTGACGACGCACGCCAGCGCGGGCTCCTCAGTGATGAGGGGCTGATCGCTCGGGCGCCGGGTTTCCCAGGAGCTGGTTACCAGATGGAAAATGGAGCGTCGGCTCAAGGGACGCGATAACTGACCTGACTAGGGAGACCGTCGCCCGCACGTCTTCAGACCGGGCGGCTGATCGCCTTGTCCGGCTGACTGTCGTCATGGTGGTCCTGACGGCCGCTCTCGTGGCCTTGACGGTTGTACTCGCCGTCCGCCGATAGCCTGATCCAGTCCGCCCGCCGTTCATCGGTCACCGGCATGACCGTCCGTCCCGATGTTCTCACCGGCCGGACAATTCATGACCAGGCCTGATGCGCCGTAGCCCGTCTTGGCTGGCAGCCCGAGAACACCGTCGGCGCCGGTCGGCCTTAGTTTCTGCCGGAGGAATTCGATGTGGGACCAGGTTGGCCAGCTGCATGCGCATCACGGTGATGTCCCTGCCGAGGTCCGGCTGCTAAAGCTGACCGAAGAGGTGGGGGAAGCCGCGGAGGCGTTCATCGGCATGCAGGGCATGAACAGCAGGAAGGGGACCTGCCGTTCCCGCGATGACCTGCTCGCCGAGCTGTCTGATGTGATCATCACGGCGGCCGTCGCGATGAGCGGGATCGCCGGCGACGCGGACAAGGCTCGCGATCACTTCGAACGGCGCCTGGCGGTGGTGACCGAGCGGGCCGGGCTCTGATGGCCCGCAAGCCAATGTGCGTCACCCGCCTGGCGTCCGGCCCGCAGCCGGAGCTGGCGGCGTTCGCGTGGTGAACCGCGGTCAGCGCGTTTCTAGCGCACCGTTGCCTCGTCCAGCCGACGGTGCAGCAGGGACGCCAGGGTGAGCATATCCAGAGCGTCCTTGCGTGAGGTGGCCCAGGCCACCCTTGGAGCGTGGGCGGCCGGGTTCCGGAACGTGCTGAACAGGCCCTTCATAAGTGTCGCGATCCCCGTCTGTTCCGAGCGTTCCCACTCGGTCGCCAGGCCGTTGAAGGCGATACGCGGCCCTGACCCCAGCGAGCATGTCGCATCGACCAGCGGCGAGCCGTCACCAGTCGTGCGGGCCAGGCCTCGCAGCTTGTCCGCCACGCTTTTGGAGGCTTCCAGAACGGCGTGGAAGTAGTTCTGCTGCAGCAGTTCGGCGCGGCAAAAGCGCAGCACGTCCGGATGGACGTCACGGCGCGACAACTCAGTGCGCAGGTCATCGGCGCGTTGCTGCGCCTCATCAAGGGTCACCGCCGCCTTGACCCGGGCGACCTTGCCGTCCTCCAGTACCCGGAATCCGGATAGCAGCAGGCGCTCGTTGAGCAGCGCCCGGGTTGCGTCGAAGTCGGCCGGGGAGGTGAATCGCACCGGCGCCATGACTTCGGATACCAGGCGCAGAAGCGGCTTCCCGTCGTGTTGCTGGTTCTGCCGGGCCGCGACGGCGTTGAACATCCGCATCCATTTGGTGTTCTGCACATCCCCGGACGACTCGGGCACCTTCAGAGGAGCGATCAGGTTCGGGATCTGAGAACCGGTCACCGCCTCAGCGAGCACTTTGCAGACCTGCTCGACAGCCGATGCAGAGAACGCCGGAACGATCATGGTCGTGGCCATACAGGGCACTATCCCACCAGCTTGACCGTGACAGCGCTCAGCCTCCCCGGGACGCTCGGTTCATCAGCCTCGCCGCTGATTACATGCCGATATCGCGCTCGGTGTTTGCCTGCGCTGACCGGCGGCGAGCCGTGATGAGCCAGCCGAATCGGGCGACCTGACCGCAGGGCCGAATGGGGGGGCGACGCCAATACGATTGAGATGAGACTTTCCGCCAATAAGAACCAACCGCGCGGCCAGGCCCGCGCGCTGCCTTGGGGAGCGACCAAGTCCGGCCGGAGCGAAGGGACACGGTGACACTGCCATTGATCATCGCCGGAGCCGCTGCGGGCCTGATAGCGGGCCCGCGGATACGGGCCAGCGTGTTCTCCCGCAGCACCGAACCCGGCCAGCCGCCCCGCCGCGCGTGCCCGGCCTGCGCCCAAGACATCCTGCCGGACCGCTGGCGGTGGCGCTCGCTGCTGCCCGCCACCGGGCGGTGCCCGTCCTGCCGCGCCCGGATCGGCCCGTATCCGCTGCTCGCCGAACTCGCCGCCGGGCTCGCCCTGGCCGTGGTGGCCGCCCGGGTATCTTCCGGATGGGAGCTGGCCGCGCTGACCTGGCTGGCCCTGCTCGGCGTCCCCCTTGCCTTCATCGACGTGGCCGTTCACCGGCTGCCAGACCCGCTCACCGCCGCCGCCTTCGCCGGGACCATCGCGCTGCTGGCCGTCGCCGCGCTCGCCGGCCACCAGCCTGGCCACCTCGGCCGCGCCGCCATCGGCGCGGTCGCCCTGGCTGGCTTCTACCTGGTCCTGTCGGTCATCAGGCCCGGCGGCCTGGGCCTGGGGGACGCTAAGCTCGCCGCCAGCGTCGGCGCTGCGCTGGGCTGGATCAGCTGGCAGGCGCTGCTGTCCGGCACCTTCGCGGCCTTCGCCTTGGCCGGCGTGTACGGCGGCGCGCTGCTAGCGCTGCACCGGGCTACTCGCACCAGCCAGCTGCCGCTCGGGCCGTTCATCCTCCTGGGCACGCTCGCAGCCATCGCCTTGTGACCTTGTAGGTTCTAGATTCTGATGTCCCTTTCCAGCCGACGGTGTCCCTCGTCTGGCCCGGGGGACATGAAACTTGTGACTCCCAGCGATAAGTGGCGTTTCCCAGGTTTATCTGGCGTGGGCTGCGAGCCGGATGCCTGTCACCGAGATCATCCGCCTCCAGAGCATGACGGGCCTGTCGTCGTAAGGCCTCGGGCCGCC
>Ga0335078_10003812_pt1 | contig 22423 bp, 18 predicted proteins | sample Lox_Sample_32_FD_206711 | JGI IMG/M metagenome (GOLD analysis project Ga0335078, IMG submission 206711) | Soil microbial communities from Loxahatchee National Wildlife Refuge, Florida, United States - Lox_Sample_3.2 | ecosystem: Environmental > Terrestrial > Soil > Wetlands | place: USA... | reverse complement strand
CAAGGCGCGCTTCGTGCTGGGCGCGATGGAGACGCGAATGGGCGCGCTCGGCAAAGGCTGGGCGGACGTCACCGCGACGCAGCTCTATACGATCTTCGACATCCACGCGCATTTCGCCGACGAGTTCATCCGCCGCGGCGCCGCGCCGGGCGGCCTCACCTGGCACTACGCGCGCCCTCCGGTGCAGGGCCTCGACTACGAGGTCGATGTCCGCGGCGTGACGAAGGAACTGGTGATTTAGGGCGTCCGCCCGAGTTCGCCGCGCCGCGCGCTGTCGAGCACGAACAGGCGGATCGCGCTCGATAGGCTGCCGGCGCGCGTACGATCGATCGTCGCGATGAGTTCGCTGACCCGCATGCGTCGCGCCGCGGCGATGTCGCACAGCCCCTGCCAGAACGCCGCCTCGAGCGAGACGCTGGTGGCGTGTCCGGCGATCCGCACCGAGCGCTTGACGACCACAGCTTCGCTCATCGGCGCGCCCCCGCCAGTTGTCCAAATGTTTTTGCCAGCGCCGTCAGGTAGAAGCCAAGACGACTTGCCCGGCGCGCCGCGATCCGCAAGATTCGACGCGGCAATTGGTGGGCTATGACGGTTTACGCGCATTCGGCGGCAACAATGGCAATCATTGTTGCCGGACGCGACCAATAATGTCATTGATCGCCAAAGCGATTTTAGCGGCGTCCCCGCGCTAGGCTAAAATCTCGCCGGGTCAGCAACTTAAGGTTTGTGGTACAAATGATTGGCAAGATGTTCGGCCTGCTGTCGGCGGACATGGCGATCGACCTCGGCACGGCGAACACCCTGGTTTACGTCAAGGGACGCGGCATCGTCCTAAACGAACCCTCGGTTGTCGCGATCGCCCAGGTGAAAGGGCGCAAGCAGGTCCTCGCGGTCGGTGAGGAAGCCAAGCAGATGCTGGGCCGCACCCCCGGCAACATCCAGGCGATCCGGCCCCTGCGCGACGGCGTCATCGCCGATTTCGAAGTCGCCGAGGAGATGATCAAGCACTTCATCCGCAAGGTGCACAACCGGCGCAGCTTCGCCAGCCCGCAGATCATCATCTGCGTGCCGTCGGGCTCGACCGCGGTGGAGCGGCGTGCGATTCAGGAATCGGCGGAAAGCGCGGGCGCCCGCCGCGTCTTCCTCATCGAGGAGCCGATGGCGGCGGCGATCGGCGCCGGGCTGCCGGTGACGGAGCCCACGGGATCGATGGTCGTCGACATCGGCGGCGGCACCACCGAGGTCGCGGTCCTCTCGCTCGGCGGCATCGTCTATTGCCGCTCGGTGCGCGTCGCCGGCGACAAGATGGACGAGGCGATCATCGCCTATATCCGGCGCAACCATAACCTGCTGGTCGGCGAGTCGAGCGCCGAGCGCATCAAGAAGGATATCGGCTCGGCCTGCATGCCCGAAGACGGCGACGGCCGGATCATGGAGATCAAGGGCCGCGACCTGATGAACGGCGTGCCGAAGGAGATCGTCATCAGCGAGCGCCAGATCTCGGAAAGTCTCGCCGAGCCGGTCGGCTCGATCGTCGAGGCCGTCAAGGTTGCGCTCGAACACACGGCGCCCGAGCTTGCCGCCGACATCGTCGACAAGGGTATCGTCTTGACCGGCGGCGGCGCGCTGCTGGGCAATCTCGACTTCGTGCTGCGCCACGCGACGGGTCTGCCGGTATCGATCGCCGACGATCCGCTGACCTGCGTCGCGCTCGGCACCGGGCGGGCGCTCGAAGAGATGAAGACGCTAAAAAACCTGTTGATCAACATGTGGTGACCGGCTTTTATCGACGACTTCCGCGAGCGGCGAGGATAGGGGACGCATGCTGGCGAGAGCGGCGTCGCGGCGCGCGGGAGAAGGCACCGGCGGAACGACGGCTGAGGGGGAAAGGTGATCTGGCTGTCGCCGCAGGCGCGTACGGCGATTCAGCGCACGCTGCTGCCGATCCTCATCGCGCTGTCGGCCGCGATCGTCGTGCTCGGCAAGGCTGACCAGCTCGTCTTCGAATCGGCGCGCACCGCGGTCACCGATGCCGCCGCGCCGGTGCTCGATGCGTTTTCGCGACCGTTGCGGGCCGTCGGCAAGGTGGTCGACCGCGTCCGGATGGTGGTCGACACCTACGACGAAAACACCCGCCTGGAGACCGAGAACGCGCGCCTGCTGCAATGGCAGCAGACGGCGCTCAACCTCGCCGCCGACAACCAGCAGCTGCGCGGCTTGCTCAAGGCCGTGCCGGACAACGCGCTGTCCTATGTGACGGCCCGGGTCATCGCCAATTCAGGCGGCGCCTACGTTCGCACCGTGCTCATCAACGCGGGAAGCGACGACCATGTCGCGCGCGGTCAGGCGGCGATCACCGGAGAGGGCCTCGTCGGCCGGCTGACCGAGGTCGGCAACCGGGCCGCCCGGGTGCTGCTGATCACCGACCTCAATTCACGCGTCCCGGTGATGATCGAAGGCTCGCACGTCAACGCGGTGCTGGCCGGCGACAATTCCGAGCGGCCCCGCCTGCTCTATCTGTCCGCGCCCGACGCCACGAAGGTCGGCGATCGGGTCGTGACGTCCGGCGAGGGCGGGGTGTTTCCGCCCGGGCTGCCGGTGGGCGTCGTCGACGCGCTCGACCCGGCGGGTCCGCGCATCGAGCCGTACGTCGAATTGTCGCAGGTCGGCTACGTGCTCGTCGTCGATTACGGCCTGGCGCACTCGCTGCCCCAGCCAGTTCAGGTCCCGGCGCGCCCCGGCAAGCGCAAGTCCGCCGGCGAGGACGATACGGCAAACCGCTGAGCAGCGATGGCGCTCAAGGTTTTCAGCATACCGGCGTTGCCCAAGGTCAATAACGGCGCCGCGCGTCTGCTTCCCGTCGCGACGACGCTGCTCGCCGCGCTGATTTCGGTGCTGCCGGTGCAAATCCCGGGCTATGCTGCGCTGACCCCGGTGTTCACGTTGATGGCGGCCTATCATTGGACGATGTATCGCCCGGACCTGCTGCCGCCGCTGGCGTTGTTCGCGATCGGCCTGACCGAGGATCTGCTCGCCGGTTCGCCCTTGGGGATAAATGCGCTCCTCTTGCTGCTGACGCGCAGTGCGGTGCTGGGCTACCGACGCTATTTCGTCAACCGCACCTTCCCCTACGTGTGGACCGGCTTCACCCTGCTGACGGGCGCCGCGATGTTCGGTCTGTGGGCGCTGCATTGCGTGCTCGATCTGAGCCTGCTGGACTTCCGCAACACGGTGATCCGCGCGGCGCTGACGATCGCGATCTTTCCGCTGGCGAGTTTTCTGCTCGGCCGGGCGCAGCGCTCGGCGATGGGCGCCGGCTGAGCGGCCGGCTTTAGGCGGGCAGCGCCCATGCCGCGCGAGACGCAACGCAGCAAGCTGTTGAGCCGGCGGGCGGCGATCGTCGCGGGCGGCCAGGTCGCGCTGATCGGCGCGCTGGCCGGTCGGCTCTATCAGCTCCAGGTCTTCGACCGCGACCGCTACCGCGTGATGGCCGAGGAGAACCGCATCAATCTGCGCCTCCTGGTGCCGCCGCGCGGACGCATCCTCGACCGGTTCGGCGTCACCCTGGCCGACAACCGGCAGAACTACCGTGTCGTCATCGTCCCCGAGCAGACCGCCGATATCGGGGCGACGCTCGACGCCCTCGCGACCCTGATCGATTTCACCGACGCCGATCGACGCCGGGTGTTGCGCGACGCTAAGCGGCAGCACGCGTTCGTGCCGGTCGCGGTGCGCAGCAACCTCGACTGGCAGGAAATGGCGCGCATCGAGGTTGCGATCCCCGAATTGCCCGGGGTCTCGATCGAACAGGGTTTGCTGCGCTATTACCCCTACGGTGAAACGGCGGCGCATGTGCTGGGCTATGTCGCCGCGGTCTCGGAGAAAGAGCTGACCGGCGATCCGCTGCTCGAGCTGCCCGATTTCCGCATCGGCAAGGCCGGGGTCGAGAAGGCCGAGGACGTGACGCTCCGAGGCACCGCCGGGGCAAGCCAGATCGAGGTCAACGCCTATGGCCGCGTCGTCCGCGAAATCGCGCGCAACGCGGGCCAGCCTGGGCAGAATGTCGTGCTCGGCCTCGACATGGCGATCCAGGATTTTGTCGCCAAACGCTGCGCCTCCGAGCAGAGCGTCTGTTGCGTCGTGCTCGATGTCCTGACCGGCGACGTGATCGCGCTGGTCTCGAGCCCGAGTTACGACCCGATGCTGTTTTCCGCTGGGCTCACCCAAGCGATGTGGCAGGAGCTTTCGACCGACCCGCGCAACCCGCTCTCCGACAAGGCGATCGGAGGCCTCTATCCGCCGGGTTCGACGTTCAAGCCGGTGGTCGCGCTCGCCGCGCTGGAAAGCGGCGCGATCACTCCGGATACCTACGTTACCTGCCCCGGCTATCTCGAACTCGGCGACGCGACCTTCCATTGTTGGCAGAAGGGAGGCCACGGCACCCTCCACCTGCGCGACGCGATCAAGAAATCCTGCGATGTCTACTTCTACGAAACCGCGCGGCGCACCGGGATCGACCGCATCGCGACGATGGCGCATCGCTTCGGTTTCGGCGACCAGCTTGGGCTCGACATTCCCGGCGAGCGCGCCGGGCTGATCCCCGATCGCGACTGGAAGCTGGCGACGACGGGCGTCTCCTGGCAGCAGGGCGAGACGCTGATCACCGGCATCGGCCAGGGATCGGTGCTGACCACGCCGCTCCAGCTGGTGACGATGGTCGCGCGCCTCGTTACCGGCCACGCGGTCGTGCCGCGCCTCGTCCGCGCGCAAGGCGTGGTGCCGGCGGGCGGCGATCGGCGGACGCCGATTTTCCCGAGCCTCGGCATCAGTCCGCGTGCGCTGTCGATCGTGCTCGACGGCATGACCGCCGTCGTCAACGAGCAGGGCGGCACCGCCTATGCCGCGCGAATTCAGGACCCGCTCTTGGCGATGGGGGGTAAGTCCGGCACCTCGCAGGTCCGCCATATCAGCGACTACGAGCGCGACCACGGGCTGCGCAAGGAGAGCGAGATCCCCTGGAAGGAGCGCGACCACGCGCTGTTCATCGCGTTTGCCCCGGTCGGTGCGCCGCGCTATGCCTGCGCGGTCGTCGTCGAGCATGGCGGGGTCGAGGGCGGCGGCGGCTCGGCGGTCGCCGCGCCGATCGCGCGCGATGTGCTCCTCGAAGTGCAGAAGCGCGACCCGGCACGACACGTGCCGCAGCCCGACTCGGTAGCACAGGTGCCGCCGCCGGCGCCGCCGCCGCTGCCCATGCCGGCACCGGCGCCGGTCGCTACCCGCGGGTAGTGCGATGACCACCCTGTCCTCGGATCTCGGCCGCGACGAACTGCGCTTCGCCGACAAGCTGCGCGGCATCAATTGGGGCCTCATCCTGCTGATCTGCGCAATCGCGGCGATCGGCTTCGCGATGCTCTATTCGGCCGCCAACGGCAACATGCAGCCCTGGGCGTCAAAGCAGATGGCCCGGTTCGCGATCGCTTTCGTGCCGATGATCGCGGTCGCGTTGATCGACATGCGTTACTGGTTCCGCATCGCCTACTGGCTCTACGGAGCTGCCTTGGTACTGGTCGTCGCGGTCGATCTGCGTGGGGTCATCGGCATGGGCGCGCAGCGCTGGATCGACCTCGGGGTCATCCAGCTCCAGCCGTCCGAGCTGATGAAGATCGCACTCATTCTGGCGCTGGCACGCTATTTCCACTGCCTGCCGCCCGAGAACGCCAGCCGGCTCACGCGTCTCGTCGCGCCTGCGGCGCTGATCGTCTTTCCGGTCATGCTGGTGCTCAAGCAGCCCGATCTCGGCACCGCGATGATGCTGCTCGCCAACGGAGCGATCCTGTTCTTCCTCGCCGGCGTGCGGTTGTGGATTTTCGGCGCGGCGCTGGTTGGCGCGGCGGGTGCCGCGCCGATCATCTGGTCGCTGCTGCGCGACTACCAAAAGGCGCGGCTTTACACGTTCCTCAGCCCCGATTCCGACCCGCTCGGCGCCGGCTACCACATCATGCAGTCGAAGATCGCGCTCGGGTCGGGCGGGCTGTTCGGCAAGGGGTTCCTGCTCGGCACGCAATCGCATCTGAGCTTCCTGCCCGAGCGGCAGACGGACTTCATCTTCACGATGATCGCCGAGGAGTTCGGCCTGATCGGCGGTCTCGTGCTGCTCACGCTCTATGCGCTGGTGATCGCCTACGGGTTCACGATCGCGCTGAGGAGCCGCAACCAGTTCGGCCGGATCCTGGGGCTGGGCATCGCAACGAACTTCTTCCTCTACGTGTTTATCAATACCGCGATGGTCATCGGGCTCATTCCGGTGGTCGGCGTGCCGTTGCCGCTGATTTCCTACGGCGGCACCGCGATGGTGACGGTGATGCTGGGCTTTGGCCTTTTGATGAACGTCGGGATCCACCGCGACGTGCGCATCAGCCGGCTCGGCGAGAGCCAGATCGTCTGAGGGGATGACGCGTGGCCGATAGCGACGCCGACAAGGACAGCGAGACCGGCAAGCGGCTGCATGTCACGGTGCTGCTGGTCGCCTCGCGCCGCGCGCTCGACATGGCGCTCAACGAGCTCGGCTTTCTCGAGGACGATGACCGCGTCATCGAGCATGACGGGCGGTTGGCCTTTCTAACCTGTACGCACGAAGCCGATTGCGACGACCTCTTCGCGCTGATCAGCGAATTGTCGGCGCGCGGCGAAAGCTGGGAGCTGCAGTCGCGGATCGATACCGAGGCGGGCCGCGCGATCTACCAGTCGCTGGCGCGCCACCGTGCGGTCGATGCGATCGAGGCGGCGGTCGACGAAGAGGCCCAGCCGGAAGCCGAGACCCCGGCGCTCAATGTCGAGACGGCGGAGGGGGTGCAGGAGCTGAAGCGCGCGCTCCGCCGGGTCGAGCCCGCGGACGCCTTTGCGACGATCCGCCCCGATCGCGACGGGCGCGCCACCGCGCGCATCCTGCGGCGCGGTTCGCGCCGGCTGTTGGCCATGGCCACCGCCGCGGACGAGGCGACCTTGCGCGGGGTGATTCGCGAGATCCTGCCCAATGTGATGCTCGACGTCGCGATGAAGCCGCCGAGCTGACGGACCGCCTGATCGCGCTTGCTGTCGCGCGGCGCGAGGCGCAAAACTTACCCGGCTGCGCCGGCCGGCGCGGCGTTTGCTCGCTGCCGTGAAATGACAGGCTGAACGGGGAGATGAACCATGCTGTCGCGCCGTTCCTTGATCGTCCAGCTGCCCGCCGCCACGCTGGCCGGGTCCGTCGCGTTGCGCGCCTTCGCCGCGGACAAGACGGTGACCATCGGCATCGACCTGCCGCTGACCGGCGCGGACGCCCAGTCGGCGCAGAAGATCAAGGACGGCGCGATCATGGCGATCGACGAGGCCAACGAAAAAGGCGGCGCCGGCGGTTATAAGCTCAACCCGCTCGTCCTCGACGACGGAACGGCCACGGCGGGGCAGTACGACCCGGCCCAGGCCGCGACCAATGCCCGCAAGATGGTCTCGGACGACACCGTCGTCGCCGCGATCGGGCCGCAGATGAGCGGCTCGGGCAAGGCCATGTCGCCGATCCTCAGCCAGGGCAATCTGGCGACGATCACGCCGTCCTCGACCAACCCCGACATCACTAGCCCGAAATTCGCCGGCCAGTACCGGCCGGGCGGTAAGGCGATCTATTTTCGCACGGTGACGACCGACGCCTTCCAGGGCCCCAACATGGCGAACTATTACGCCGACACGCTCAAGGTCAAATCGGTCTACGTGCTCGACGACAGCGGTGCCTACGGCGTCGGCATCGCCGACACGTTCCAGGCGCAGTCGCAAAAGCGCGGCCTCAACGTGCTCGGCCGCGACCAGCTGAACCCGAAGGAGGCCGACTACACGACCGTGCTGACCAAGATCAAATCGCTGAACCCGGATTCGCTCTATTACGGCGGCGTCGCGCAGGCCGGGGTAAAGCTGGTCAAGCAGTCGTACGACATCGTGCCGACCATCGTGAAGGGCGGCGGCGACGGCATGTACGGTCCGGAAGTGCTCAAAGGGGCGGGATTTCCGGCCTGCGCCGGCTGGTACGCGACGATCGCCGCGCCGCATGTGCTCGGCGATCCCGCGGTGGCCGAGTGGACCGCCAGGTTCACCAAGAAATTCGGCGAGCCGCCCGAAGACTACTCGATCACCGCCTATGACGCGGCGAACGTGATCATCGACGCGATCGCCCGGGTCGCCGCTTCGGGCAAGCCGGTCAACCGTGACAACGTGCGCGACGCGATCCAGTCGACGAAGCTCAAGACGCTGCAGGGCGAGATTACATTCGACGAGAACGGCGACCTGGTGAACAAGGTCATCAGCGTCTTCCAGATCGTCAAGGACGACACCAAGCCGCTCGACGACGTCGCGTACCAGTACAAGTACATGGGTGTAGCGCCGCAGAGCGCGTGAGCGGCGTGACCGGTCGGCTGCGGGTCAGGGTCGGCGACCGCGCCCAGGCTGGCCGATGAACCTCGAAGCCGTTTATCTGCAGCAGCTCATCAACGGGCTTAGCCTCGGCGCGATGTACGCGCTGTTGGCGCTCGGTTTCACGCTGGTTTACGGCATCCTGGAGCTGATCAATTTCGCGCATTTCAACGTGTTCATGGTCAGCTCGTTCTTCGGCATGTGGGCACTCGAGCTGCTCGGCCTCAGCGGCCAGGCGGTCGTCCTAACCGGGCTGCCGCTGGCCGGCGCGCTGCTCTTCGCGTTCATCGTGACGATGACGCTCGCCGGCTGTCTCGGCGTGGCGATCGAGCGGCTCGCGTTGCGGCCGATGCGCGCGGTGCGCGGCACCGCCGCGATGATCACGACGATCGGCGTCAGCTATATCCTGTTCAACGTCGTGCTGCTGACCGTGGGCGCCGATTCGAAGAACTACCCCAATCCGATGCCCAATGTGAGCTGGGCGCTCGGCGGCGCGACGCTGCGGCTGCGCGAGGTGCTGATCTGGGGCATCACGATCGTCTTGATGGTCGGGCTGCAGCTCTTCGTCAGCCGCTCGCGTCTCGGCAAGGCGATGCGCGCGACGGCGCAGGACGCCGAGGCGGCGCGGATGATGGGGATCGACGTCGACCGCGTCATCGTCACCGCGTTCTTTCTCGGCTCGGCGCTGGCCGGCGCCGCAGCGCTGATCTTCGGGCTCTACTACAACTACACAAGCTTCGTCATCGGCTACAGCGCAGGGCTGCGCGCGTTCACCGCTGCGGTGCTCGGCGGCATCGGCAGCGTCTCCGGCGCGATGCTCGGCGGCGTCATCATCGGGCTCATCGAGTCGCTCGGCGGTCAGCTCCTCGCGGTGCGCTGGACCGACGTGATCATTTTCTCGATCCTCGTCCTGGTCCTCGTTTTCGCGCCGAGCGGTCTCCTCGGTCGCGCGGCGCCGAACAAGTCCTGAATTGGACGAACCCTGAGATGCCCGACAAGGATCTGACCGAGCGGCCGTTGGGCATGCTCGGCGCGTCCTATGCGTGGCTGCGCCGTGCCTCGCCGATCCAGTGGATCGCGCCCTACGCAGGCTCGCGCTTGGGCATCGCCGGGCTGACCGTCGCCGCGCTGCTGTTTCCGATCGTCAGCGGCAACGATGCGAACATCGATTCGGCAGCCAACGCACTTGCCTTTGCGGCGCTGGCGCTGGGCCTCAACATCGTCGTCGGCTTCGCCGGGCTGCTCGATCTCGGCTACGCCGCGTTCTTCGCGATCGGCGCCTATACCTACGGCGCCTTCGCCTCCTACCAGATCGAGCCGGCCTGGAGCCAGTTCTGGGTGCCGTTCCAATGGCTCGACCTGGTTGCCCGGGTCCCCGACCCGGGCGGCGACCTCGTCCATTTCCAGGTGTCGTTCTGGCTGATGCTGCCGGTCTCGGCGGCGATCGCCGCGCTGTTCGGCGTGCTGTTCGGCGCACCCACCCTGCGTCTCAAGGGCGATTATCTGGCGATCGTCACGCTCGGCTTCGGCGAGATCGTGCCGATCGTTGCGCGCAACTGGCCCAGCGTCACCAACGGCGCGATGGGGTTGAACGGGGTGGCCCAGCCGCAGCTGTTCGGCTGGAAATTCGGGATCGGGGCGACCCCCTATTACTATGTCGGCGCGGTGCTCGTCGCGCTGCTGATCTTCACCAGCCTGCGGCTCAAATCCTCGCGCATCGGCCGCGCCTGGATGGCGATCCGCGAGGACGAGGTCGCCGCCGCGGCGATGGGCATCAACCGGGTCAAGTTCAAGCTCCTGGCGTTCGCGATCGGCGCCGGGTTCGCCGGCGCCACCGGCACGTTCTATGTCGCCAAGCTGCAGACCGCGACGCCGGAGATGTTCATGTTCCCGGTCTCGGTGATGATCCTGGTGATGATCGTCTTCGGCGGGATCGGCAGCGTGTGGGGCGTCGTTTTGGGCGCCATGATCCTGCAGATCCTGCAATCCTGGGTGCTGGAGGATCTGTCGCAGTGGCTGCACGCCATCGGCCGATTGATCCACGTCGACTGGCTGCAGCGCATTGAGCTCGCCTCGTCGATCGAGCTGATCTTCGGGTTCATCCTGGTGGCGATGATGCTTTACCGCCGCGAGGGCCTCATTCCGGCGACGCGCCGCGTGCAGGGGCTGACCCTGGCGCAGCAGGCCGCGCAGGTCGGAACCGGTTTTGCGCCCGAGCGCCTGAACCTTGCCGGGTTCGGCGCGCACGACCGCGAGACCGACGGGGCACTGCTCGACATCGACGGGCTGAGCGTGCGCTTCGGCGGGCTCGTCGCGCTGCACCGGGTCGCGTTGCAGGTGCCGGCGCGATCGGTCGTCGCGGTGATCGGCCCCAACGGGTCGGGCAAATCGACGCTGTTCAATGCGGTGACGGGGCTGGTGTCGGCCGATGGCGGCGCGATCCGTTTCGCCGGCCGGGACATCGCCGGCCTGCCGCCGCACGCCGTACTGGACCGCGGCATCGCCCGCACGTTCCAGAACCTGCGCCTGTTTCCGAGCCTCACCGTGCTCGAGAATGTGATGATCGGCATGCACGCGCGGCTCGCGACCGGCGCGGTCGGCGCGCTGTTGCGGCTGCCGGGAACGCGGCGCGAGGAAGAGGCGGCGCGCGAACGGGCGCTGGCGATCCTCGAGATTTTCGGCAACCGGCTGGTGCCGCGTCTCGACCACACGGTGGCAAGCCTCTCCTACGCCAATCGCCGCCGCGTCGAGATCGCCCGCGCGCTCGCTTCGCATCCGAAGCTGCTGCTGCTCGACGAGCCGACCGCCGGGATGAACCCGGCCGAGACGCACGAGCTCGCCGACCAGATCAAGGGCCTGCACCGGCTCGGCCTGACCATCCTGTTGATCGAGCACAAGCTCGACGTCGTGGTCGATCTGGCCCAGCACGTCGTCGTGCTCGACCACGGCGACAAGATCGCCGAGGGCACCCCCGACGCGGTGCGCCGCGACGAGGAAGTGATCCGCGCCTATCTCGGGCGAAGCGCTTCGCTGGGAGGCGCGGCGGTTGCCTGAGATGCTCGCCTTTCACGCGGTCGACACCTACTACGGCGACCTGCACGTGCTGAAGGGGGTCGACTACCGCATCGAGGCGGGCGAGATCGTCAGCCTGCTCGGCGGCAACGCCTCGGGCAAGTCGACGACGATGAAGGCGATCATGGGGGTCGTCACCCCGGCGCGCGGCGACATCGTGTTCGAGGGCGCATCGCTCCTCGGCGTCAGCGTCGCCGAACGCGTGCGCCGCGGCATCGCGCCGGTGCTCGAGGCGCGCCGGCTTTTTCCACGGATGACGGTGTACGAGAACCTCGAAATGGGCGCCTATACCCGGGCCCGCGGCCCCGAGTTCGACGCGGACCTGGAGCGTGTGTTCAGCCTGTTTCCGCGCGTCAAGGAGCGGTTGCGCCAGCTCGCCGGCACCCTGTCGGGCGGCGAACAGCAGATGGTGGCGATCGGCCGCGCGCTGATGGCCCGGCCCAAGCTCCTGTGCATGGACGAGCCGTCGATGGGCCTGTCGCCGGCGCTGGTCGAACAGGTCTTCGACATCATCCAGACGATCAACAAGCAGGGCACGACGATCTTCATGGTCGAGCAGAACGCGAACATGGCGCTGTCGATTGCCGACCGCGCCTATGTACTGCAGACCGGGCAGGTCGTGCTTTCCGGTCCGGCGGCCGAGCTGCGCCAAAACCCGATGATCCGCGAGGCCTATCTCGGCGAGATGAAGGTCGAATAGGTCACTTGCCGCTGCGCGGCGTGACGTCACCGTCGCGGGCGGGGGCGCCTTGCCCGGCGATGCGCTGCCGGGTCTCGGCCAGCCGCGCCTCGACCCAGGTGAGGTCCGAGGTGCTGTCGGCTGCGGTCGGGTTGACCTCCTTGAGGTGCTTGGCGATCACCTCGGCCTTTTCGAACGCTTCAAGCGCGGGCTGAAGGTTGCCCTGTTTCGCCATCGTCAGCCCGATATGCTCATAGGCGATGAAGAGGTCGCGCTGCCAGTGCGCGTTGGCCGGCTCCTGCGCGGCGAGCTTCTGCGCGATCTCCAGCTCGGCGTTGTATTCGCTCAGCGCGCCGCCAAAGTCGCTCTTGTCGTAGAGCAGGTTGCCGACCATCGCATGGGCGAGCGAGTAGTCCCGCTGCCATTGCGCATTGCCCGGATCGCGCCCCACCAGGCGCTGCATCGCGTCCAGTTCGGCGCGGTATTCGACCAGGGCCTGGTCCGTCTCGCCCTTGGCGTGAAGGATCTCGCCGATTCGCTCATGCATCGTGCCGCGCTGCCATTCCGCGTCGGTATCCGTCGGGTCGCTCTGGACCAGCTGATCGGCGAGGTCGAGCCCGGCCTTGTACTCGATGAGCGCCTCGTCGAGCTTCTTCTGGTCGTGCAGCGCGTCGCCGATCTTGCGGTGGCTGATCGACGCGTCGAGCTGCCAGCGCCGGTTGTTCTGGTTCGTGCTGAGCAGCTTTTCGCGGATCGCCGCGCCGGCTCGGTATTCGACGAGCGCGCCGGCGCGGTCGCCGCGTTCGTTCAGGATGTCGCCGATACGGTCGTGGCTGACCGAGATTTCGCGCTCGTAGTCGATATTGTCGGGGTGGGCGGCGAGCAGCTTCAGCATGGTGTCTTGGTCGGCGCGGAATTCGGTGAGCGCGTCGGTGAGGTTGCCCTGGGCGCGCAGCACATCGCCGATGCGGGTATGCGCGTAGGCGACGTCGGACGCCCGCTCGTCGTTGACGTCGGGCAGTTGCTCGGCGAGTTTTTCGCCGGCGCGCGCGGCTTCCAGCGAAAAATTGAGCCGCCCCATGGCGAGGTAGATGTCGGCGAGGTTGAGGAACAGGCGCACCCGGACCCTGATGGGCTCGGGGTTGCTGCCCGCGGGAACGCTGCCGAAGGTGGCGATCGAGGTCGTCAAAAGTTCGTTTTGCTGATCTTGGCTGACCTCGCCGTTGTGCTGCTGCTCGGCGAAGAGATCGAGCGCCTTCAGCGCCACCGCGGAACTCTTGTCGGCCTCGGCCGCGCGCTGATCGGCGATCCGGCTTTCATACGCGGCATATCCCAACGCGCCCACCGCGACGAGCAGCATCGCGGCTGTCGCGGCGAGCGCGATCCGGGTCCGGCGGACCAGGTTGCGCGCCGCGTGCTCGCGCACGCTCGCCTGCTGCGCGAGCTCGGCCTGGGCCTTCGCCTCGGCCTCGGCGCGCTCGGCGCGCTCGCGCTGCGCCTCGGCTTCCTGCGCTTCGCGGCGCGTGTCGCGCTGCTGGCGGATGACTTCGGTCAACAGGTCGTGGGTCAGCTCGACCCATTGCGTGCCGAAACGCTCCTCGATGCGCAGCAGGCGGCGCCCGATCAGCGTGTCGATCGCCTCGCGCGTGACCCCCGGCACGCGCAGCGCATCGTCGAGCGGCCGGCTGTCGCGGTAGCCGCCCGAGGTCAGCAGCTGATCCTCGATGAACAGCTCGACCCGCGGGTCGAGCCCGGCAAGGCACGATCTATAGAAATCGGCGACGATCTCGTTCTGCGCCCCGACCAGCAGATCCTCGGTGATCAGCTGCTGCCCGGCGCGCCGCCGCTTGTTGTTAAGCTCGCGGCAGACGATGCTGAGCAGCGCCGGCTCGATATCGAGCGCCTCGAGTTCGCCCTCGCCCTCGCCGGCAGCGGTGCGCTCGCGGCTCGTCGCGACAAAGGCGATGATCCGATCGGCGACGCCTTCGGCGACGAGATGGCCGCCCGAGCGCAGGATCACGTCGCGCGCCTGCCGCCCGTTCATCCGGGTGAGCCGCAGGTGGTTGCTCGCGATCGACGGGATCTGCCGCTGCAGGCTCTCGAGCTCGGGCAGGAAATCCTCGCGCAAGGCGATGACGACCTTGCAGCTTTCCTTCGCGAAATCGAATCGGCCGGCGCTGTCGGGATCGCGCTCCAGCGCGTCGCGCACCCGGTCGGGCGGCCGGTTCTCGATCAGCGCGGCGAGCTCGGCAACGATTTCGGCGGCGGCCGGCGTCGCCTGTCCCAGCGTGAAGATTTCCTCGAACTGGTCGAGCACCAGCACCGGTGTGACGATCCGGTTGCGCCGGCTCCAGAACTCGGTGGTCTTGTCGTGAAAGAACCCCCACAGCGTATCCCCCGGCGTCGGATAGGGGCCTTCGACCGCCCAGGTCGCAAGATTTTCCCGCAGCGCCGTCGCGATCTGTGCGATCGGGCCGACCTCCGGGTTGAGGAAGTCGAGCCGTACATAGACCGGCAGGAAATCGACGCCGCGCAGCAGCGGAAAGAGCCCCGCATTGAGCAGCGATGTCTTGCCGAGCCCCGACTTGCCGTAGAGCACGGTGAGCAGGTCGCGGCGGATGCGCCGGAACAGCTCCGCCGCCGCCTCGTCGCGGCCGTGAAAGAATTCCTGCGCGGCCTCGCTGAACGGTGTCAAACCGGGCCAGGGATTCTCCCGGTCGAGACGCTGGGTCTCCGTCGTGTCCATGTCAGTCGCGCGCCCGCTTCCGGTAGTCGCGCATCAGCCCGACGATGCGGCGCCGGAAATCCTCGTTGCCCGCGCCGTCGGGCAGGCGCACCCACTGCGCGCGCTGGAAGCGGTCGGGCAGGCCTTCGCTGTCCTCGGGCGTCTCGTCGAGACACACCGGCACGATGAACGGCACATCGTCGGCGAAACCCTCCGCGCGCTCGCGTGCCCAGGTCCATTCCCGGCGGAAATAGCCCTCGCGCCGACGAACCGCGTTGGCCGAGATGAGCGGCATGAAATAGGAGCAGTGCTTGATGTTGCGGCGAATCTTCCGATCCCAGTCGTCGCCCAACTCGAGCTGCCTCGTATCGAGCCAGACATCGGCTCCCGCTTCGTCACCGAGGAAGTCGCGCAGGCGGCGCGCCGCGCTGATGTCGTCATGGGCGTAGCTGATGAAGATCGCGCCTTCCTCCATCGCTGCCGGCTCGGGGTTGTCGCCAGCGTCCGGCGAGGGCGTCGGCCCGGGGGCGGCGCTGCCGCTTCGCGCGCTGTAGCGCGAGGCAAGCTCGGCGACGAATTCGACCGGCGAGCAGGACAAGACCTTGGTGCGCGGGCTGAAATGCTGCAAGAAGCGGGCGAGGTTGGGGTCGTGATCGACCTCGGTGCCGACGATCAGCTCCATCTCGGTCCGCCGCAGGGACAGCGGTCGGCTCTTGGTGATGCGGATCAAGAAACGCGCGAGCCAGTCCGAAAACGTGCAGCCGATGAACAGCAGGTGGTTGTCGCGCAGCGCGTCGAACAGCAGGCCGGCGCCGCGCTGCTTCCACTGCATGTGGTGCATGAACTCGAGCGTATCTTCGTCGGTGATGACGTAATCGGGCTGCGCCGAGAGCTTGCCGAGGAGATGGTAGACCACCGGCCGGCGCAGCTCCTCGCGCGGGCTCGGCAGGTCCTGCGCGTTCTTCGGCGAATAGGCGAGCTCGAGCGTGCGGCCTTCGCCGCGGACCTGGTCGATCGCGCCGGCCAGCAGCGAGTCGAAGGTCAGTGTGACGAAGAGATCGAACCGGTCGATCCGCGCCAGCTGCAGGAGCGGCTCGGGGGGCGTAAAACGCGCCTCGTTGAGGATCGGCCTGATCTTCGGGTAGATGTCTTCCGGCATGCCGCCGATGGCCAAGTAATGGCAGGCAACCTCGTTCAGCGTCGCCGCCGCCGGCAGATCGGCCTCCGGTATTGCCAGGCGCCGCGCAAGACGCCGCGCGATGTAGGTGTAAAGCGACACCTCTGTATCGCCATCCTTTACTCTCAGCAACTCCTCGCCGATGATCGGAATGACGCGACCGTCGAGAATATTTTCGAGGACGTCGTCGATATAGGCGTCTGCGCGGCTGTCGAGCACGGCTGCCCCCGACCGGGACAATTCCCCGAAAAGCTTATCCTAGGAGCAAACCTCGTAGTCGCAAAGTGGCCGGGGGCAACGCTATCGACGCTTGGGTCGAGGCCCTGCCGCTATCCCGCCGCTTTCTTGCGGGCGATGTCGATCCATTCGCGCTCGTTGCGCCGGTAGTGGCGCGGCGCCCGCTGCGAGCGCGCAAGGATCTCGTCGAACAGCGCCTTTGCGGCGCTGCGGTCGCCGTGGCGCTCAAGCAGCAGCGCGTAGCGGCAGCGCACTTCCTCGCCCGGTGCATGCGTGACGAGCGCCGCATACTGGGCGGACGCCTCGTCGTCGCGGCCAAGCGCTTCGAGCGCCATTGCCCGGAGCAGTTGCGCCTCGACCGGCTGATAGCGCCGATCGGTTTCGGCCAGCCGGTCGAGCGTGTGCAGCGCAGTCTCCGGCTGCGCGGTGCCGTAGGCGGCGTGCGCCATGCCGAGCAGCATACCCGGGTCGTCGGCGTGAATCCCGGTCAGAATGCCCTGGTAGAGCTCCATCGCCTCGGCGGGCTTGCCGGCGGCGAGCAGCGCTTCGGCGAGCAGGCGCCGGTTGTCGACCGTATCGGCTTGCTCGAGCGCCTGGCGGCGCTGCCGCAGTTCGCGGCCCGGGTCGAGATGGCCGATCGCCTGGCCCTGCAGGCCACGCGCGGTGCGCGAACCAAGGATGCCCGGCAGGATCTCGACGATGCCGTAGGCGATCACCCCCAGGCCCGGCAGAAACAGCAGGATGAAGATCCACATGTAGTTGCGGCCGGTGCGCACGACGTGGACGACGCAGAGGATCTGGATGAGGGGGATCAGCAGGTAGAGCATCGCTCGGTCGGGGTGCAAACACCACGGAACCGCTAAAGCGCGATCCGCCGCAGCCGCAGCGCGTTGCCGACGACCAGCAGCGAGCTCGCGCTCATCGCCGCGCTCGCGATCATTGGGTTGAGCAGCAGCCCGGTGGCCGGATAAAGCGCCCCGGCGGCGATCGGCAGCGCGAGCACGTTGAACAGGAACGCGAAGACCAGGTTCTGGCGGATGTTGCGCAGCGTCGCGCGGCTGAGGCGGCGCGCCCTCACGATCCCCTGCAGGTCGCCCCCGACAAGGGTGACCGCGGCGCTCTCGATCGCGATATCGCTGCCGGTGCCCATCGCGATGCCGATCTCGGCCTGCGCCAGCGCCGGCGCGTCGTTGATGCCGTCGCCGGCCATCGCGACACGGCGCCCCTGAAGCTGCAGCGCTGCGACAGCGGCGGCCTTGCCGTCGGGCAGCACCTCCGCGACGATCTCGTCGATGCCGAGCCGGGTGCCGACCGCCTGTGCGGTGCCCCGGCTGTCGCCGGTCAGCATGACGATGCGCAGGCGCTCGGCGCGCAGCGCTGCGATCGCCGCCGCCGCGCCGGGCTTTACCGGATCGGCGACGGCGACAAGGCCGGCCGGCGCGCCGTCGACCGCGACCAGCATGACGCCTTCGCCTTCGCCGCGACGCCGCGTCGCTTCGTCCGCCAGCGGCGTCGCGTCGATGCCGTGCGCTTCGAGCAGCGCGGCGTTGCCGACCACGACGGCGCGGCCCGCCACAGTTGCGCTGATGCCGCTGCCCGCAACGGCACGAAACCCCTCGGCCGGCGCCGGTACCAAGCCGCGCTCGGCGGCGCCGGCCAGCACAGCCGCGGCGAGCGGATGCTCGCTGCCGCGCTCGGCGCCCGCCGCCAGGCGCAGCAGCTCGTTCTCGGCGACCGGCCCCGCCGCGACCACCGCGACGAGAACCGGCCGGCCTTCGGTCAGCGTGCCGGTCTTGTCGATCACCAGCGTGTCGATCCGCTCCAGGCCTTCGAGCGCCGCGGCGTCGCGGATCAGCACGCCGGCGCGCGCGCCGCGGCCGGTCCCCACCATGATCGACATCGGGGTCGCCAGACCGAGCGCGCAGGGGCAGGCGATCAGCAGCACCGACAGCGCAGCGACGAGGCCGAACCCCATCCCCTCCGGCGGGCCGAAGATCGGCCAGGCGAGAAAGGTGACGATGGCGACAGCGAGCACTACCGGCACGAACCACCCGGCCACCCGGTCGGCAAGGCGCTGGATCGGCGCGCGCGATCGCTGCGCCGCCGCGACCAGTGCGACGATGCGCGCCAGCACCGTCTCGGCGCCGACCCGCTCGGCACGCATCACAAAGCTGCCGCCGCCGTTGAGGGTCGCACCGGTAACCCGGTCGCCCGCGCGCTTGTCGACCGGCATCGGCTCGCCGGTCAGCATCGACTCGTCGATTGTGCTCGCGCCTTCGACGACGATGCCGTCGACCGGGACCTTCTCACCCGGTCGCACGCGCAGCAGATCGCCGCTTGCGATCTCGCTGAGGGGAACATCGCGCTCGGCGGCGTCGCCGCCGACAAGCCGCGCGGTCCGCGGCGCCAGGTCGAGCAGCGCGCGGATCGCGCCGCCGGTCAGTGCGCGGGCGCGCAGTTCGAGCACCTGGCCAAGCAGCACCAGCGTGACGATTACCGCCGCCGCCTCGAAATAGAGCGGCACCCCGCCATCCATCGTCCGCAGCGCCGCGGGGAATGCGGCGGGAAAGAGCGCGCCGGCGAGGCTGTAGCCATAGGCGATGCCGGTGCCGAGCGCGATCAGGCTGAACATGTTGAGCCGGCGGTTCAGCAGCGCGCGCCAGCCGCGAGCGAAGAACGGTGCGCCGCCCCACGCCACGACCGGGGTCGCGAGCGCCAGCTGCACCCAGACCCCGCCGGCGAAGCGCAGTTCCAGCATGCCGATCGCCAGCAATGCGAGCGACAGCGGCGCGCTCAGCCACAGACGGCGCCGCATGTCGACGAGCTCGGCATCGGGCGCCGCGCTCGCCGCCGGGAGCAGCGGCTCGAGCGCCATGCCGCAGATCGGGCAGCTCCCCGCGCGGTCCTGCAGGATTTCGGGATGCATCGGGCAGGTCCATTGCCTGCCGGCGGCCGCCTCGGTTGCGGCGGGCTTGGGCGCGAGAAACGCGTCCGGCGCGGCGGCAAAGCGCTCCTTGCAGCGTACGCCGCAAAAGAAATAGCGGCGCCCGGCATGGTCGGCGTGATGGCGCGCCGCCGCCGGGTCGACGTGCATCCCGCAGACCGGATCGGTCGCCGAACCCACTGCCGGGTGAGGGTGGGCCGAATGATCGGCGATCGCGGTCACGGGATGAACGGCCTCATCGGGTCTCGCTTGCGCCGACCGCTTGCCGGCAGCGACACCTAAAGTAGGGCCGATTTCGCCGCAGTCCAGTTCCGCCGCTCGCCGGCTGCTGACGCCGGCGCCGCTGGCGAGACGAGTTAGGCGACCAGGCGCCGCTCGATCGCCGCGGCCTTGATCGCCTTCTGCAGTTTCTCGAAGGCGCGCACCTCGATCTGGCGCACGCGCTCGCGCGAGATGCCGTATTGCTGCGACAGGTCCTCGAGCGTGGTCGGGTTGTCGCGCAGCCGTCGCTCGCCGAGGATGTGCCGTTCGCGCTCGTTGAGGTGGGTCAGCGCCTTTTCCAGGAGGTCGCGGCGCAGTCCCAATTCCTGGCGCTCGCCGAGCTTCACTTCCTGGCTGTCGGTCTCGTCGACCAGCCAATCCTGCCACTCGCCCTCGCTGTCGCTGCGCAGCGGCGCGTTGAGCGAATGGTCGGGGCTGGCGAGCCGCCGGTTCATGCTGATCACGTCGGCCTCGGGCACGTCGAGCTCGGTCGCGATCTTTTTCAGGTTCTCCGGCGACAAGTCGCCGTCGTCGACCGCCTGCAACTGCCCCTTGAGCTTGCGCAGGTTGAAGAACAGCTTTTTCTGCGCGGCGGTCGTGCCCATCTTCACCAGCGACCACGAGTGCAGGATGTACTCCTGGATCGCCGCGCGGATCCACCACATCGCGTAGGTCGCCAGGCGGAAGCCGCGATCCGGATCGAAGCGCTTGACCGCCTGCATCATGCCGACATTGCCTTCCGAGATCAGCTCGGACAGCGGCAGGCCATAGCCGCGATAGCCCATCGCGATCTTGGCGACGAGGCGCAGATGGCTGGTCACGAGACGGTGCGCCGCCTCGGGGTCTTCATGCTCCTTCCAGCGCTTGGCGAGCATGTATTCTTCTTCCGGCTCGAGCATCGGAAACTTGCGGATCTCCTGGAGATACCGCGTCAGGCCTCCCTCGCCGGAAAGCGACGGTACGGACACGCTAGGCATCGATGATTTGTTCCCCTTCCCGCTGCAACGGGAGAACGACTGCCACGGGGCAGCGTTCCCATATCCTACTAAAGTAGTCAGTTTTTGTCCAGTTTAAAGTCGCTCTAAGGTGGATGACAATTTTGTCATGTCCGGGGGCAACGGGCTGTCGAAGCTCAGCACCTCGCCGGTCGCCGGGTGGACAAAACCGAGATGCCGGGCATGGAGCGCCTGCCGCGGGAAACTCACCGGCGCCCGACGCCCGGCGCGGCCGCCATAGACCGGGTCGCCGACCAGCGGATGGCCGATATGGGCAAGGTGCACGCGGATCTGATGCGTCCTCCCGGTGAGCAGCCGGCATTCAATCAGCGCCGCCATGTCGCCAAACGCGCGCTCGACTGCGTAGCGCGTGACCGCGGGCTTGCCGCGGGGCGCCGCGACGACCGCCATCTTTTTTCGGTTGCTCGTGCTGCGGCCGATATTGCCGACGATCTCGCCGGCCGGCGGCACCGGCACGCCCCAGACGATTGCCGCGTAGGCGCGCGAGATGCGCCGCGCGGCGAAATCGCGCGACAGCGCGCGGTGTGCGCCCTCGGTCTTGGCGACCACCATGAGCCCGCTGGTGTCCTTGTCGAGGCGGTGGACGATGCCGGGCCGGCGTACCCCGCCGATTCCCGGCAGGCGGTCGCCGCAATGCGCGATGAGCGCGTTGACCAGCGTGCCGTCGGGGTTGCCCGGCGCGGGGTGAACCACCAGCCCTGCGGGCTTGTCGATGACGATGAGATGTGCATCCTCGAACCGGATCGCCAGCGGGATCGCCTGGGGCTGCGGCGTCGCATCCTCAGGCTCCGGGAGAATTACGACGAAAGTTTGGCCCTTTCTTGCCTTTCGCGCGGGGTCGCGGATCACGTTTCCGTCAACCGCGACGTGGCCGGCGACGATCAGCTGCTTGAGCCGCGAGCGCGACAGTTCCGGCAGCTGCCGCAGCAGCGCACGGTCCAGCCGCTCGCCCTCAGCGCCGGCATCGAGGGTCAGCGCGACCTCATTTGTCATCGCGCGCGCTCCATGCGCGGATTGAGGCTCCTCGTCGCGGTGATGGGGGTGATGCTGGTGGCCGGCACCGCGGCGCTCGTCGTCGCGATCGCCGCGCGGCTCGCGCATCGCGCGCCGGTGCCCGCCGCCGCGTTCACTGCGCCGGCGATCGAGCTGCCGCACGGCTCGGTGATCGAGACGATGAGCACGGGAACCGACCGCATCGTGCTGCAGGTCGATCTGGTCGACGGTTCGGTCCGGCTCTTCGTCATCGACCTGGCGACCGGCCGACTGCTGGGCACGATTCCGCTCAAGGAGGCGCCGTGAGTCCGGGCGTTTCCGGCACAAAAATTGTCCCGGATTTTTACTTGCAATCCACGATTTTGTGCGTATTTATCCGCGCGTTGACGCACTCGCACGTGCCTATGGCCCTTGGTGGTTATGCAACGACGTAACGCGTCCTTTTTGGCAGTCCGGCCTGACCGCCGGTCCCGAGAGGGAGGTCGATATGGTTGCAATCCCTGTCTGGGCCATCGAGCCCTGCCCTGACGCCGTTCTGCGCGGCACCCGCCTGAGGGGCCGGGGCAGCCGGGTCACCGATCCGAGCAGTTTAAGCTAACCAAAATCGGCCGCGATACGGGTTTTCCCGTATCGGTCGGCTCTTCGATCCGTTTCAGGTCACGCCGAGCGGCTCCCCTTCGCGGCGGGTTGCTCCGGCAGGGCGCTATTCGGTTGGTTTGGCAATTGCTGCGGGAAAGGGTTCCCGGCCGATGAACAAGAAGATCACCCGCTTTCTTGCGGACAAGATGCCCGAGACGCCGTGCCTCGTCGTCGATCTCGACGTCGTGGCCAAGGCTTATGACATGTTGCGCCGGTACTTGCCGATCGCGAGCGTCTA